>MDTB01000326.1_pt1 | contig 102622 bp, 97 predicted proteins | sample 811161 | NCBI WGS metagenome assembly MDTB01 (sample SAMN05326650, study PRJNA326480) | marine metagenome | isolation source: seawater | place: Mediterranean Sea | collected 2009
ACTCCCTGCTACCATAGCAGTAACCGGCATTGCTATGTGCCAAATACGATCCTTTATTTTGTCGAACATACTTAGTTCTTCATAATTATCAGATATTAGACCTCTAAGAGGAAACCAGTTAAAAAACTCACCTCCGCAGAAAACAATTATTAAGAGCATAGCTAATACAAATGCCGGAACAGCATACGCCACTAAGATTACGACACTGCTCCACACATCAAAAGGTGTTCCATCAGTCACGGCTTTACGTATCCCTAGCGGCAGCGACACGGAATATACGATCAGTAGGGAGGCAATACCAAGCGATAGTGATACTGGCAATCTCTCTAGAATAAGATCGATGACTGGAACGTCCTGATAATAACTGTTACCGAATTCAAAAGAGAAGTAGTCTCTCATCATCATAAAAAATCGGATGTGAGCGGGTTTATCGAAACCGAATTGTCTTTCCAACTCTGCAATCAGCTCTGGGTCGAGCCCTCTCGCAAATTCATAGCTGCTATCTCCACCAGGTGCGCCTGCCCCTGCGGAGGGCGATCCACCACCGCCTCCAATCTGGGCTGTAGCTGCTACACCCTCACCCATTATTCTCGCTACAGCTTGGTCAACAGGCCCTCCTGGGCTTGCCTGAATTATAATGAAGTTAACCAGTAATATACCTATGAGAGTTGGAAAGATCAGTATGAGTCTTCGGAAAATATAGGAAGAAATTATAAGTTGCGTTGACTCTATTACTTTACCCATACATTTCCTCACAGTCCCTAAACCCTCAGTTTCCCCTAGTTTTGCTAATTATCACTCTTTTTTAGATCTAATTGTTATTCCTTTCTCCAGAAATGGTGTTGGCCGCTTTCTATAAAAAATCGCCAATTCCCTGAAAAATAGGTTTAAATAATAATTAATCGTTCGCTTATGGAGAAGCCGCTGACATTTCGATCCCTTAACCTAATGGCGTGCGTCACGACATGTTTACCTATTTTTTTACTCTGTGTTCAGCAGAGCAAGGCGGCAGATACCCCATGTTTGCAGCCGAAATATCAACATGCTGCCGCTAGCCTTTTATCTCCAAAATACGAAAAACAATTTCGCCATTTCCACTACGCCAATCCTCAGGCACCAAAGGGTGGCTCAATGAGGGTCCCACAATTGGGCACTTTCGATAACTACAACAGCATTGTCGAAAAGGGTCGCCTTGCCGCCGGGTACGAAGTCACTGGAGGACTAATTTATGACGCTCTCTTGGAAAAAGCACTTGATGAGCCCGTAAGTTATTACGGGCGATTAGCAGAAGGCGTTGCCATTGCTCCCAATTATGAATGGATTGCATTTAAATTACGTTCTGGGGCGACTTGGCATGATGGCCGCCCCATAACTGTCGCTGATGTCCTGTTCACCTTTAAAATGCTTAAAGAATATGGTTCTGTAGCAATCAAAACAGCATTGGCTGACCTTCAAGACGTCTTGGCTTTTGGAGACTCAGAAATTTGTTTTGTACGAGACATCGCCGCTGAGCTAAATCCGTCACTACCTTTTATCGTTGGTGAATTTAGTATTCTCCCGGAACATTATTGGCTAGATAAAGATATTTCCAAGACTAGTATTTATCCCCCTTTGGGGAGCGGACCCTACCGTTTCTTAGAAGCCAACTTAGGGAGAAAATTGCGTTATGAACGAGTTGCCGACTATTGGGGAGCTAATCTCCCCGTTAATAAAGGTCGCTACAATTTTGATTACGTGGAGTTTGACTATTTCAAAGATGAAACTGTAATGGCTGAAGCCCACAGGAGTGGCGAGTTTGATGTTAGGGAAGAGGGTGTATCCAAAGCTTGGGCAAAGCAATACGACTTTCCCGCTGTTCAGGTAGGAATCTTTAAGAAAGAATTAAGACCCTTAGCAAGAGTAGAGGGATTGTGGTGGCCAATCTTTTGGAATTTAGAACACCCTCCACTGGATGATATCCGCATACGAGAAGCCCTTTGGCTGCTTTTTGATTTTGAATGGACAAACAGGGTGGTTTTTCACTCTTTCTATGAGCCTGGGGTTAGCATTTTTCAAAACTCCCCAATGGCACACAGGGGTTTGCCCTCGGAGAAGGAGCTTGCTTTACTGAACCCTTGGCGAGGCCAAATTCCTCCTCGTGTGTTCGCAGAAGAATTTAGACACCCCCCCAACTCTGGTTTCGGCACAAATAGAGAAAATTTGCGTCGTGCCATCGACTTATTCGATCAAGCTGGATGGGGGATTTTCGACGGGATTATGCGAAATAAAAAAAGTGGCGAGACCTTTAAGTTAGATATAATAGGAGCCTCCTACTATTCCATCCGCCAAAGTACTTCTCTTCTTCAAAATCTTGAGGCAGTTGGCATAGAGGTTAATGCCTCGGCCTTGGAGGTATCTAACTGGCTGCATCGAACTCGCACGGGTAAATTTGACGGTAATAACCTGCGTTTGGAGCCGACTTACACCCCAGGATTGCAGCTTAGGAATTGGTTTGGAAGTGCGGCAGCCGATGCAGACTACGGTCAAAACTGGCTGCGTCTCAGAAGCCCAGTAATTGATAGTCTTATTAATTCCGCCATTACTGCGAAAAGTGCGCCCGATTTATACGCGGCCACGCGGGCTCTGGATCGAATTATTATGTGGAACTTTTATTTGATCCCACTGGGATCTCAACCTGGCTTTCGCCTAGTGTACTGGGATAAATTTGGAGAAGTTCCAGACCAGCATCTGAGTAGGGTCCCCTTTATCGACGCTTGGTGGTGGGATGAGTCAAAAGCAGAGCGGGTCGCACGAGAGCTGGCTACTCTGACAGATTAGCCTTAACTTTCTAACTCCTCTAGATCCGAGAAGTGATCCAAGGCCTCAGGATTAGCAAGGGCGTCTTTATTAGGGATTTCTAGGCCATGCACAGCATTCCTGACAGCTATTTCTACAATCTTACCGCTAATGGTCCGCGGAATATCAGGCACTTGAACCACTTTGGCTGGAACATGCCTTGGTGTTGTGTTTCGTCTAATCATAAGTCTAATTTGGTTCTCAATTGTGTCGGTGAGGACAGTGCCCTCTCGCAAAACCACAAATAATACAATCCGTGAATCATCCCCCCAGTTTTGGCCAATGACTACGCTGTCTAGTACCACATCGACCTTCTCAACCTGACGATATATCTCAGCGGTTCCAATCCTAACCCCTCCAGGATTAAGTACGGCGTCGCTCCGGCCGTGAATAATTATACCCCCCTGTTCGGTAAGCTCACCATAGTCGCCGTGTGCCCAGATGTTAGGAAATTGATTGAAATAAGCATCATGGAACTTGGTCCCTTCTGGATCATTCCAAAACCCTAGAGGAGCCGATGGAAATGGCTTTGTACAGACCAACTCTCCTTTCCCGTTGTTGTTATCGGTTTTCCTAAAAGATTCACCGTCCTTATTCCAGAAATCCACTGCCATGCCTAAGCCAATACATTGTATCTCTCCCTTGTATACGGGGAGTGCCGGATTACCTAGCATAAAGCATGAGATTATGTCCGTTCCTCCACAAATGGATGAAAGACATACGTCTTCTTTAAAGTCACGGTAGACATAATCGAAGCCCTCCGAGCTCAGAGGGGATCCGGTGGAAAGTATTGTCTTGAGGCTGTTTAGTTTATGACTTTGTTTTGGCTTTAAGCCGGCTTTATCCAAAGAGCTAATAAATTTAGCGCTTGTCCCAAAAATGGTTATCTGTTCGTCATCTATAGCATCGAGTAAACGATTGCCCTCATTTGCGAATGGTGATCCGTCGTAAAGAACAAGACTTGCCTCGGAGGCTAAACCTGTTACAAGCCAGTTCCACATCATCCATCCACATGTCGTGTAGTAAAAAACCACATCACTCGAACTAATATCTGTATGGAGCTTATGTTCTTTCAAGTGTTGTAGGAGCGTGCCACCGGCGCCGTGCACAATGCACTTCGGTACACCAGTGGTCCCGGAGGAGTACATGACAAATAATGGATGATCGAAAGGTAGTTGTTCAAAATTCAGACGTTTAACTGGTGTATCACCAGCAAATTCTTCAAGCAGGATAGTATCTTCGTCGCTATTTACATATCCATCTACCAACGGAATTACTATGACTTTTTCTATGCTTTTAATTTTTTCCTTTATCGCTGATATCTTCTCAAGACAGTCAATGGTTTTTCCATTGTAGAAATAGCCATCCGCGGCAAATAGAATACGGGGGGTGATTTGACCAAACCGATCGACCACACCATTAATACCAAAATCGGGAGAACATGATGACCAAATGGCACCAATACTCGCGGTCGCCAACATCGCGACCACTGTCTCGATAATATTAGGCATTAGACCGACTACTCGGTCTCCTTTGACGATCCCTTGTTGTTGCAAAGCGAAAGCTAGTTTTTCGACCTCATCAAACAGTTCATTGAAAGTCAAGACTCTGCGATCACCGTTCTCGAGTAGGCCGATTAGAGCGACTCGATCCTGATTGATGCTGAGTAGATTCTCTGCAAAGTTAAGTTTGCTATCACTAAACCATGTGGCCTCCGCAAATTTGTCCCCGTTTGTTAGGACTGGCTGACTACCGATCGTTCCCCTTACATTGCAAAATTTCCAGATAGCTCTCCAAAATTGACCTGGGTTAGAGATTGACCAACGATGCAGATCAGAATAACTTTTTAGATCTAGGCCAAATTTTTTTGATACTTCTTTCGTGAATTCACTAATTTGACTATTCGCGATACGACTTGCACTCGGTCTCCAAAGCGGGGCTTCAATCATCTTTCCGGCTTGCGTTATGTAATTAAGGCCCAGATTATAGCGTGCAAAAAGCAAGATCAAAGATTTGCAGACAAAGAAACCTTATATCTTTTGAAAACGATCACAAATGTGCCTAGGCTACATTTAGCTTTATTTTTTTAGGCTCCGTTGTTTAACTGGATTGTAGTTTTTTTATATTTAATTCTTGGTGAAATTATGGAATTACTAAACGATAGCCTTGTAGACAAAGTCGGATTGGTTACCGGTGCTTGTGGTGGTATAGGTCGCGCGATCTGTGAGCGTCTAGCCAGTGATGACGTGCGACTGGTGCTCGTCGATTTAGATTCAAAAGAAGTAAAGCGTCTGGCTTCCACACTGAATACAGATACTTTTGCTATTGGGTTGGATATTGGCGATCCTACTGCTGTTAGCCATGCGCATGATCTCGTCAGCGAAGAGTTCGGAGATGTTGATATATTAGTTAACTGTGCTGGCGTACTCTCAAATAATAAACTTTTGGATACCTCGCCATCAGAATGGCGCAAAGTGATGGCTGTTAATTTGGACGGCGCTCTTCACTGGTCGCAGGCTGTGGTTCCTTCTATGAAGCGAAACCACTTTGGACGCATTATTAATATATCCTCTTTTGCTTGGAAAGCTGGTGGGCTCACGGCTGGGACAGCATACACTGCATCGAAAGGCGGAATGGTCTCCCTTACATTTTCTATCGCGTTAGAATTTGCGAACGCCGGGATCACTGCAAATGGTATCGCTCCTTGCTACGTGATGACCCCGATGGTGAGTGAGCAGCTCTCTGAGGAGCAGCGTCAGGCTACATTAGAACTGTTGCCCGTGAAAAGGTTTTGCTCGCCCGAGGAAGTAGCGCACGCCGTAAGGTTCATCGCATCTCCCCTTGCTGGTTTTATCACCGGTGAAATCATTGATATGAACGGTGGATTACAGTTTGACTAATACCTATCCAAGATTAACTCGTGATTATTCTCGAAAACACGAAGCATCGGTTCCCCCTAAGATCGTGCACTTGGGTATGGGTGCTTTCGCACGCGCGCATCTTGGTGAATACGTCAGGCGGCTTTATGGCCTCCCTAATGATGAGCCCTGGCTGATATCTGGTGTTTCCTTGAGGACGCCAAATGTTCGTGATTCCCTTAGGCCTCAGCAAGGAGCTTATACTATTATCGAAAGGAATGGCCCTAGAGATGAGCCGAATGATAGGTTCATCATTGCTTGTTGTGTTACCGAGCTGCTTTTCGCTGGGGACGATGCGGACACTATAAAAAGCCGTCTATCTGATTCTAACACTAAAATAATTAGTATAACGGTGACGGAGAAGGGCTACTGCCGGGATGCGCAGGGGATGTTGGATCTTAAGAATTCCGATATTCAGTCAGATATAAAATCATTATCTGCCAATCCTGGAGCAATTGTGAGAACGCTACCTGGTTGGGTAGCGCAGGCAATTTTACGGCGCGCAAAAAAAAATTTACCGATTACTATTATGTCACTGGATAACCTTCCTCAGAATGGAACCAGTTTGTACAAAATAATCGCAACCATGTTGCGAGAATTGGACCCGAGCGCACTTCTGTGGCTTGATGCAGGAAATGTCAGCTTTCCAAATAGCGTCGTTGATAGAATTGTTCCAGCGACCTCCAAAGAGGATCTCAGTGACGTCTCTAAGCAACTGAAAATTAATGATGTGTGGCCTGTAGTCACAGAGCCCTATGTCAGCTGGATTCTCGAGCAGAAATTCTCTAGTCCTCAGCCTAACTGGGGCTCTGTGGGCGTCTCGCTCGTTATGGATGTTGTGCCTTATGAAGAAGCAAAACTTCGACTACTGAATGGGGCTCACTCTTTGATCGCTTATTTGGGTCAACTAACTCACAAGAAAACAGTTGCAGAAACTGTAGAAGATGAAATTTTTGGTAAAGTTGTAAAAGGTTTCATGAAAGAGATTGGAGAGACGATTGAATCCCCAAAAGCTCTCGACCTGCGGAAGTATCAGTCTGAGATCTTTGGAAGATTCTGCAATATAGCTTTGCACCATAAAACGGTACAGATCGCGGCGGATGGCAGTGAGAAAATACCTCAGCGTTGGTTAGAGGCAATCATAGTTCTGCGTAGAGAAAAAAAGCCAGTCCGTTTCCTTGCTATGGCCCTCGCAGTTTGGATTCGCTACTTACAGGGCAGTTCTGAGTCAGGCACTAAGCTAATTATATCAGACCCTAGGAAGGATCGGCTTATTGGAATAGTTACTAGCGGATTTAAAGAGACTGAAATGATTACGGACATAATAGCGCTTCTGAACTCTGATCTTGCTACCGATCTGTCGTTAATAGCCGACATCAAAGGTTATCACGCCGAGATTGTCAGTGATGGATGTCGCGCTGCAATAAGTCGTTTAATAAGTTGATATTAGTCTCATTTTGCCACCCAAAGTCCTAATGCCGGATTCGAGATAAAATAGTACTCCTCATCATTCGAATTAGTATGCCACCCAGATTTCATATCCTTGGGTAGATATTCCTTGGTAATTTTCTCGATATCGCCATAGTTAAAGCCTACCGATTCAATTTCATTTGATGAAAGGTGTCCAGAGCAATATGTGACCTTAAATCTCCCTTCAGTTGAACCATGAATTAGATGTGCGGCCGCAGAAAGATTGTTAGCCAGATCTTCATTTTCTTTGACGCATTTCATTATTTCATTTGTGCTCCGATATCCGTAGTTTCTTATCAATCGATCAATTTCACTGTCCTCGCCAAATTTCTCTATGCCAGGCCCCAATATAATTAATTCACCACCATCCGCGATTGCCATGCGGGTCCTATAGATTGCTTTGTTACCCAGCCAGGTGCTATGGAATTCATTTGGGTCTAAGTAAACGACTACCTTCTCTAAACGTTCTGGTAACGTTGTAATATTCACCTCTGAAGATAGTTTTGCCGCGGCTTCGAAACACTCGATGTCATCTCCAATAAATAGGCCTCTAGTGATTAGTTCACCCGTATTTGTGTGATCGATTACGGTTAATATGTAAAGAATTGGTAAGTCCTTGCAAAACTTGGCTTCTGCATAATTTAGAATCTTACGCAGTGGTGTATTTGTCTTCCCCATCATGCGTTCCATTCCGAAGGCGGCACCAATAAAATGACTCTCATTGATTCCTTCGGTACCGCCCGTTCCAACGAAAATATTTTTATTGTAGTTCGCCATACCAATTACCTCATGGGGCACTACTTGACCAATCGATATGATTAAATCATGTTGGCCATTCCAAACTAGTTTATTCATCTGGGCTGGCCATGGTTTCTGCCAAATACCCTCTGTCACCTCATCAACATAGACGCCAGGCACCTCACCAATTGTTATGACATCTTTTCTCCAGCGATGTTCTCGAAATTTTCTCTCTGGTATTCCAGGATACATCTTGGATAGTTGATCTTTACTCATAGGAGCATGTGTTCCGAGCGCTGGTAGAATATCCACTAAATTTGGGCCGAAATAGTCATCGGTAATACATGTTAGTTCTCCGGCGCGGCTATGGAATCGAGTAAAGTCTGGCGGTATCGCTAGGACTCGGGTTCGTTTCCCTAACTGTCCGAATACCTCATTCAGTGATTGTTTTAAATACTTTTCATCAAGTGTCTTCGTTGTTGAGCCTTCTGCTAGATACAGCGTCATCTTGGTCTAATCGTCTAGTTCGATATCGATACCGAGCTCTGCAGATATCAATTCGAGTTGCTCAGCAAAAACCATTAGATCTGTGCTTGCGGCATACTCCACTATTGCTTCGGCTTCAAACATTGGCTCCCCTGTCATGGCAGCTTTTACGATATTAGTATTAAGTTCAAGTACATTAATACGCTGGTCACTGAGGGCACTGGATACGTCCTTAACTATCCCAGGCCGATCTAATCCGAGAAGCGTAAGCTTATGGGTTACTATACTAGTATCTCTAGTTTCAGCTCCTTCTTTGAGGACAATATTTAAACCTTGATCCTTTAAGCCTTGTAGTGAGTTTATTAGCGCGTCAGCTTGATCAGTGTCGACACCAATCTGAATAATTCCTGCGAATTGTCCAGCCAATTGGCTTAATCGGCTTTCTAACCAATTACCATCATGATTTTTTATGACGGCAGAAATAGACTCTACCAAGCCGGGCTTGTCCTCACCAATGAAGGTTAATATCAAATTTTGTCTCATAGGCGTTGCTTGAAACCTGAAAATATTTTTCAACAGATCGCTAGTTGGCCATTCCCCTGCGAGGGTAAATCGTCATTGCAATTTATAATCTAACAGCTCGTTAGTGTTTGGCAGATGATAACAGATTCCTTGAGAGACCAATGAGTGGCTTAAGCTCTTAGCTACCAAGAAGTAACGAGATTTGTCGAGACTGTGCAATTAGGTTGCCGTCATTATCCCAAAGTAACCCATCCTCAATCATTCGGCCATCATTCAAGTCGAGAGTGTTAAAGTCACCTTGAACCCAGCCTGGAGAAGGTTTGCGTCTTATTTGTACCGTTAGTTCTAGTGTCGGCACCCAACCGATATTGCCCACAAGTCCGAAGATTGAGGGAGGGAAAGCATCCGCGAAAAGCATGGCAGCGAGAGTGCTTGGGGCGTCTTCATCTATCAGTTTAATCCAGCCAGAGACTTTCGCTTTTTTTACCTTTAGTTCTCTCTCGAGAGGGCTGATACGGACATCTAGTCTCTTTAGTAAAGGAAGCAGAATACCTTGTTCTGAAGCAGATCTTTGGGGGCAGAAATCAGGCGGTAGTATTTTTGGTGCGGGAATTTTTATAGATGTCAATCCAGTGCTTTTACCCGGCAGATCTCCCAGGCCAGCAATAATTTCCACCCTCGGTTTACCTTCTTGGTGGAGGGATGCGCGCATCGTGGTGATCGTTCGCCCAGTACGAATACTTTCTACATATATTTCACAAGGGGTATCCGGAATCCCTGGCCTTAAAAAATGGGCAGTTACAGTAACGGGGTCTTTATGTTTCTTTGATAACTGAGCTACTGCTCGTAACGCTATGCAAGCTAGGTAGCCCCCGTTTGGATTATCGCCAATGTTCCATTGTTTGCTAACAAATCCCGATAATTGACCCTCGCCGATAGTCTTGCTAGCTGTTTCGTCATTGAAGTAAGACATAATCTTAATACTCTTTAGCGAAGTGAGTAATTAAGATCCATATCCAAAGCGGTTTGTTCAAACCATTCCACTACTTCACGATGATAGGGAATACCATAGGTTTTACGCTTCTTCGTTTCTTCATGCTCGATAAGCCCAGCATAGTAGACTCTCTCATGACCCTCAGTAGGGGTCATCCTCGCGATGCGTTCTAGCAGAGCATCCATATCTGATTTGAAATCTGCCATGTCGACAAAAGCCTCAACTTTCATTGCCATTAAGAAGAGTCCATTTTTACGCTGAGGATTTAAATGCCCAGGTCCATTTCCTGACAGTATCCCCGCCATCATGTCGACAATAGTGGCGAAGCCAAAGCCTTTGTGGCTTCCATTTTCTCGAGTACCGCCAAAAGGTAACATCAGAAATTGGCCATACTCTGGCGATTGCAGTTTCTCCATGATTGGCTCTCCCTGCAGATCGGCAATCCAGCCTGGCTCGAGATGTGAACCAATTCTTCGGGTCAACATGAGTTTGTTAGCAGCAACTTGAGTAGTAGCAATATCGAACATAAAAGGAGGCATTTCCCCTGCCGGTATTCCCCAGGCAATAGGATGAGTTCCGTAGATTGCCTCTGAGCCGAACGTCGGCAGCTGGAGACTGCCACCTATTGAATGCATTGCGATGCCGATCATATCTTTGTTTACTGCCATCATTGGGTAGTAGGCTAGCATTCCAGCATGACTGCAATTTTTAACTACTACCGATCCAATACCTGTTTTATTTGCTTTATCGATGGCCATTTCCATAGCTTCAGGGCCTACTTGAATCCCTAGTCCACGATCCCCATCCATTGTGGCAGTTACCAAAGATTCTCGAATACACTTCACGGAGGGTCTTGGATTTACGATGTCATTCCGATACCAATCGATATAATTTCTGAGCATATTTGAAACCCCATGGCTTTCACATCCGCGCAGATCACTGGTAATAAGAACATCAGCCATAAGGTTTGCGTCCTTGCTTACGACACCCATTCTCTTAAAGATTTGCTTTGTCGCGGAACGTATCACGCCTTCTTTAACGACGATTTGGTCTTCAGGAGGGACCAGGAAACGATTGAGCATTGGAGAATTCTCTGACGTGGAATGAATGAGTTTAACGAAAGTGGGTGTTGATAGCATCTAGGATGAAATCTCGATATGTTAGGGCTACTCATTTACACTAGATGATCTCAGCAAACATTTAACTGGATACCGAAAAATGAGAATTGAGGTTTTGGACCAGTTTTGCTTAAGGTGATAGATATGAATCGGGCTAACGCTTTTAAAGAGGGGAATTTAGGACTACCTGCTTTCGTGCGAACGGAGACGATGAACTTTTGTTTTCTCGGCAACCATCATGATTTTAGCGATCGCTAAATGCGCGAAGGTTCCCTACAAGTAACGACAATTCAGTAGGGCTTGCCCATTTGGCAGGTAAAATTGGACATACGATGGATAAAATTCGCGCTGCTAAGTGCAAGTTAGAAATGGCTGAGATAGAAATAAATGCAATCGACCATCTCGTTACAAAATTGCGAGCCCATTAGATGCAAACGGTAATTGAATAGAGCTTTTTATGGGCGCAACTGATTACCGGAAATTAGAGCCGCGGATACTAACCGTTTTAGACCAGTTGGAAATCTAAGTGAGTGCTTTTCAGCCACCCACTCTTCGTCAGAGAGCTGCTGCTGCTTCTGATTTGGCGAGGGAGCATGTTTTGGAAAGTGAAACCCTAGGGCATCTTCATCCTAAAGTCGTGGAAACCATGCAAGATATGAGTCTACCTCAGCTTTTGAAGCATGGGTCTGTGTCTACCATAAGAGAATTTGTAGATGTCTGCGGCATTCTTTCGGAAGGTGACATGTCGGCGGGCTGGTGCAATTTTGTATGGGGAATCAACAATTATCTTGTTGGGTTGTACCCTAGTGCTACTCAGGAAAAAGTTTGGCAAAATCCGAAAACGCTGATTTCTGGATCGCTCAGTCCCCTTGGAAATACGGATACCGTCTCGAGTGATGGCGCACTGATTTCTGGTCGCTGGTCCTTTAATGCGGGTTGTGATTATGCAGAATGGCTGTTACTCGGATTTAGTGATAGTGGCGGAGATTCTTATCTGGCACTGGTGCATAGCTCAGAGTACGAGACAGAAGATGGATCACGAATACTCGGTCTGCGCGGCGCGGGCTTGAAAGATGTATTGTGTAACACAATTCAAATTCCTAATGAGCGTTTGATGCCGGCCAGTATGACGCTGGTCCCCTATGGCGCATTGATTATTCTTTTGATTGTCGGTCCGGTAATCGGAGGCGCGCAAGCTGCAGTGAGTGAGTTCCGTAAGGAACTTAGTGGGTCTTCCGATCGGTCTCTGTTACTAAGCCTAGCGGAAGCGAGTGCGGAAATCGATACCGCTCGCACCTTAGTATTGTTCGATGCAGACATTCTCGATGTCAACCCCGCACCAAACCCATTTATCACCGCGCGAATCCTTCGAGACGCTGCCTTTGCTGCCCGTCTATGCAATAGGGCGACTCAGAGACTTGTCGCAGCATCTGGATCAAGTAACTCACACGAGAAAAGCGATATCCATAGGATTTTCAGGGACGTGAATGCTGCCTGTGGGCACTCCAGATTGCACTGGGAGAGTCAGTCGCTTCCCTATGCAAGTATGTTAATAGGTGGATAAAAGCGAGTCGGAGTATTCGCAAAACCAGACGTGATTATTAGGGGCGCGCTAATACCCCTAGCTGCTTAGCGCGTCACCCTTTTTCCATGGAGCAAGTTGTCCTTCATAAACTATGGGCCCTTTGCGGAAGTGAGCTGCCTCGCTTAGTGTTTCTACAAAAGGCATATCACTAGGGTACAAACGGTCTGCTTTCGGCCTCGCGCCTGCCTTGGAGACATGTCCCCATAGTGGATGGCCAACGACTTCTTCCGCGATAGCTGCCGCTTCAATTAATTTGTCTAGGTTGTAACCTGTTTCTATGCCCAATTCATGACAAAGATCAACAAAGTCTTCAGTGGGGACATGCCCTGCAGCGCGGCCATTACCGCAATAGGGACAACCACCCATGCCTCCTAATGACGTGTCAAAACTATCTACGCCAAACTTTAATGCCGAGTAAAAACTTGCCATTGCTGAACCGCGAGTGTTGTGCAGATGCATGTGAAATTTTTTGATTTCAGGGTACTTTTTACTAATTGCCTCTAGCGTTTCTTCAACCAGATGAGGCATGTTCCAGCCCATGGCGTCGAGAAAGGTGACTTTAGTAACGGGGATGCCGGCTTCATGCCACCAGCCAATGATAGTATCCAGAAGATCCATGCGTTGTTTAAGAGAGAAGGGTCCTTCATAGTTCGACCCAAAGGGATTGCCCAAGCCAACTGAGGCGTTCTCGGCACCTGCTTTAACGGCAGCTGCTACCACATTTTCTACAGAAGCTAATTGCTGTGCTTGCGACCGATTATAATTTCTACGCGCGAAAGTATCGCAAAGCTCGACATTCGAAGAAAACCCCTTCAACCCCTCACGAACATCGATCTTCGGAAAATAAGCATCGGCGCGATTGAACCCTTTTTGATTAAACACTGCAGCGGTATAAGTAACGCCCTCCTTAGGTATGAATTTTTCGGCGATTTCGTCTATACAGGCCATTTGAGGAGTCCACTTGGGATGCGCGAAAGACCCAATTGAAATTACTTTTGCACCGGTTTCACCAAGGGCGTCCAGCAGTCGCAGTTTTTCAGATACTGGAATTTCTGCACTTTCGATTTGTAATCCCTCACGCATAGTATCATCAGTGATTGTTACGGATTTTGGGAATGCCATAATTGACCCTTATGATCTTTCACGTTAAGAGGGTAAACAGTCGGAGGCGCCTTGGCAAATTAGCCTTTTGGAATAAGGCGTCCAGCTTACCTCAATCTATTGAGTAGGACCGCTAAGGAAGCCTCGGCTGATCAGAAGCTTAATCACTTACCGCCCTTTCCACCTCCTCCAAACCCGCCAAAATTATCGCCAAATCCTCCTGATTTTTCGTCTCCAGCAGATTTAAGACCCATCACGGGAGGTCTTGTAAATTTTGGTTTTGGGGGAGCCTCATAAGCGATAGTAAAATTAACATCTTCCGTTGCAACTGGGACTCCGTTGACGAATCTAGGCGCATATCGAAATTCTGTCAGAGCCGCCAATGCCTCATCGTTGAGTCCAGGCTCCGTAGAACTTTCGATCTTGGGGCTTTTTACAAAGCCTTCCTCATCAACTGTAAAGCTAAGTTTTATTTCGACAGGGTCAGATTGCTTAATTTTTTCTGCATCAAAGTTGGGTGGCTTAATATATAGGGGATCCGCTATCCAGTTGTCGCGCTCACCGATAGCTAGGCAATGTTCTGTGGCACGTTCGCTATTTCCCGTTCTTTGCAAGGCATCGATCAGCATTATGCGGAGGTTCCTTTCCATGGTTGTTATTTGATCATCGTTGGTTTTGAATGCAGTGAGCGATGCATTCAGGTGATAAGCGGCCTGAGTAAGGCTTTCATCTTGGAGAGACCAAATTGCCATATGATAGTTGGTCAATCCCCAACGAACATCATTTTCCTGCAAAGTCCCCTTATATGCAGAATAACTAGCCTCAACAAAAGGTCGAGTGTATTGGTTAGCTTGCCGTTTTAATAGCCTAACAACGATATCGAAGTTTCGCTTTCCGCGTATGGTTGGGTTTTCGTGCTTCTCAAGGACATCTGAAGCACGTTGGAAAAAACCAATGCCTTTCTCGGGCTTTCTGGCATCTATGTGCGCGCTTCCAAGCTCCAATAAGGGTGAAACCAATTCATCAGCATTTTCTCCGTAGAACTCTTCCATCACATCTAATTTACCCTTAAGTGTTTTAGCAGCTTTTCTATAATCCCCGGTCTCGTTTAGTAGAGATGCGTAATTGACTGCAAGTTTGGCTGAGTTTATGTGGTTCTTTCCGTAGAGCTTTGAGCCTAATTTATACGCGTCGGCGGCTGCGCCAAGCGCTAAGGGCAAGTCATCGACTTCAATATATTGGTTGTAAGATTTATAAGCTTGCTGAAAATCAGCTTGCAAGTTAGCGAGTGCCGAAGTTGTCTGAAAGATCATTGCCAAAATCAGACAAATATTCCCAAAATTATATTTCATGTTGACTTCCCCATGACACACTAGTGAATAGGCTGCTCCCAAAGCGCCTGTAAATCAAGTAACTTCATGTAAATGAGTTCTTTTACAAGAATAAGTTCCTCTACCCTTGAGTAATAAGATTTAGACCTCACATAAGCTGAGTTCCCTTTCTATGGTAGCACTTTGAAATCGATCTCTTTGATTATTACGATATTGTTCGTTCTGAAGACCCAAGCGGCTGATTTCCATCATGTCCATATTCGAGCTGATGATACATTTCGATCGGCATCATGGTATGCGGAAAATATGGCTGGGGAGCAATTACAGGTGGCTAACTTTCACGGTGTTCGCTTCGGAAGAAAACTCATGCTTTTCGCGCCTAAAGAGAGACCGGGACCTGATGGATCAATGGCCCCGTCAGTTCTAAAAACTAGCGAGGGCACGTCGCTCGATCATTTAGGTTTCAGTTTTAAGGACTTCGAATCAAAACTTATAAGCTTGCAACTGGCAGGAGCCAAGGTAATGGGATCGCCGAAACCCTTGAAATCCGGCGGAAACTCATTGATAGCCTTCGTTGAGGATCCATGGGGCCAAAAGGTGGCCGTTTTGTCCGATCCAGAAATTGAAGGCTTGCACCATGCGTACATCGCTTCCTCTCAGCCTCAGAAAGCGATTACTTGGTTCTCAGAAAGTTTTGGTGGCACAGTTGAGGATTTTAATGGTAACCAGGAATTACCTTCAATTCGTTACGGAGACTTCTGGGTCGTCGTATCAGAAAGTCATGGAGAGCCAGAGCCTAATATGTTTTCGATGATTGATCATTTAGGGTTTCACGTCTCCGATGTAGATAAGAAAATGTCGACTTTGAAAGATGTAAACGTCTTGAAGCCTGCCCAAGGATTTTATTGGTGGCAGTCGATACCAGGAATGCCTGGACCAAAGAATGGGTTTGTCGAGAATTCGTCCAAAGTTTTAATCGAGGTCATGCAACTAAGATGACCAATTTATAGACGGAAATCGTGGACTTTCTGCACATATTTTTTCGCATTAAAAAAATTGGCACAATCTATGTCAAAAAATGCTTCAGATTGTTGACTTCGATTGGTCTAAAAGTACAATTACAGTCTGAAAAAGCTCTACCCAGGGCGGCCGCCGAAGTTAAAAAATCGAAGGTAAATATTAGGAATTAACCAAATTTTGTTATCAGAATTTTTCTGAGAAGGAGAAATATGCTCGTTGCGATTGTGTTTATGTTGTTGGTCGTTGGATCAATCGCATTTCATCTCTGGAGTCCCAGCGTCGGCTGGTGGTTTTTACCCAGAGCGTCCCATTGGGACAAAATAGATTTAACGCTAGATATTACTTTTTGGGTTACGGGTTTTGTCTTCGTCGCTGTTAATTTATTTATGGCCTATGCCGTAATTAAATTTCGCAATCGAGGTAAGGACTCTAAGCCCGCAAAATATGAGCCAGAAAATCCAAAGCTTGAGCTTTGGCTGACTGTTTTTACGGCTATCGGGGTGGCAGCTATGCTGGCGCCCGGACTTTACGTTTGGAATGAATTTGTTCACGTTCCCGACGAAGCTTGGGAAATGGAAGTTCTAGGTGAACAATGGCGCTGGACCTATCGTCTTCCAGGGGAAGACAATAAGTTGGGTACATCAGACGCTTCCTTCATAAGTATATCGAACCCTTTAGGTATCAACCCCAAGGATCCGTTCGGCCAGGATGACTTAATTATTGATACAGGTATTGTTCATATTCCAATAGACAAGCCTATAAAATTGAATCTACGTTCCAAAGACGTTATGCATGATTTTGCGGTAGCTGAGTTCAGAGTCAAAATGGACCTTGTTCCAGGATTGGTTTCTTACCTTTGGTTTACTCCTACCAAGACAGGAACCTATGATGTTTTATGCGAAGAACTTTGCGGCTTGGCCCACTTCACCATGCGAGGGAAGGTGGTAGTTGATACTTTAGAGGATTTTAATGCTTGGCAGTTAGAGCAGATGACCTTTGCTGAAACTCAAGCTATACCTCCTGCGAATCTCGTTGCAGGAGAAAGCTTATATCCCGTTTGTTCAGGTTGTCATGGGCAAAATGGAGAGGGTAACGTTGCACTTAACTCGCCAAAGTTAACAGGTATGTCATCTTGGTATCTTGAGCAACAATTACATAACTTTAAGAAGGGCATCCGAGGCTCGCACCCCGATGATATTTATGGTCAACAGATGGTCGGTATTGCAAATATGTTAGTTGACGACGCGGCGATAAGAGACGTTAGTGCATACATAGCTTCTTTCGCGTACACCCCTAGCGATTCAATTGCCATTGGAAATGTAAAGCGGGGTGAAAAGCTTTGGACAACTTGTGGAACATGTCATGGAATGGAAGGACAAGGTAATTACGCCACGCATTCTCCTAAACTGAGTGGTCAGGAAGACTGGTACGTTCGACGCCAACTCGAACATTTTAAGAAAGGAATCAGAGGCGCCCACGCAGATGACCGGTTTGGTCATCAGATGATGAGCATGGCGCGTATGTTAAGGAGTGATAAGGATATGAACGATATTTTGGCTTATATGAATAAATTACCAACACAAATACAGAGTGGGCAGTTAGCCCTGGCACAAAGAGAAGGAGGCCAAAAATAATGGCTTACGTTGCTTATACCGATAGGGAGCATCATTTTGCTCATGCAGATAGCTGGGTCACCAAATATGTTTGGAGTCAGGACCATAAGGTTATCGCGATTCAATATGGCTTAACGGCAATCGCGGTTGGGGTCGTAGCTCTTGTCCTTTCCGCCCTTATGAGGCTACAACTCGGTTTTCCCGATACCTTTTCGATTATTACTCCTAGCGAGTATTACCAGGCCGTTACCATGCATGGAATGATCATGGTGGTATATCTGCTCACTGCTTTGTTCCTGGGAGGGTTCGGTAACTATCTTATTCCACTTATGATCGGGGCACGTGACATGGTATTCCCCTTCATGAATATGCTCAGTTTCTGGTTTTACTTCTTGTCCGTTATTATATTAATGGCGAGTTTCTTTGTCCCAGGAGGGCCCACTGGAGCCGGCTGGACATTATATCCGCCCCAGGCCATCTTGTTTGGGACGCCGGGGGCTGACTGGGGAATTCTATTAATGCTGATTTCCTTGGGAGTCTTCATTATAGCGTTTACCATGGGCGGCCTAAATTATGTGACAACTATTCTTCAAGCGCGAACACGTGGCCTTACTCTAATGCGTCTCCCTCTATCTCTTTGGGGTATTTTGACCGCTACTGTTTTGGGCTTGCTGGCCTTTCCAGCGCTGTTAGTGAGCGCCATTATGATGGCACTAGACAATCTAATTGGTACGAGTTTCTTCATGCCTGCTCTGGTATCTATGGGGGAGCTTCAGGAGCATCAGGGTGGTAGTCCTATATTATTTCAGCATCTGTTTTGGTTTTTTGGTCATCCAGAGGTATATATCGTAGCGCTACCAGCTTTCGGAATCGTCTCAGATCTACTGAGCGTTCACGCTAGGAAAAACATTTTCGGCTACCGCATGATGGTTTGGGCCATTGTGATCATCGGAGGGCTAAGCTTTATTGTTTGGGCACATCACATGTACGTCAGTGGAATGAATCCATACTTTGGGTTCTTCTTTGCAACGACCACTTTGATTATCGCAGTACCGACAGCTATCAAAGTTTACAATTGGGTTTTGACACTATGGCAAGGCAATATCCATCTTAGAGTGCCGATGCTGTTTTCTATCGGTTTTATTTTCACCTTTATCCATGGTGGATTGACAGGCTTATTTCTGGGGAATGTCGTGATTGATTTGCCTTTGTCCGACACCTACTTCGTTGTAGCGCATTTCCATATGGTGATGGGCGTGTCCCCAGTTCTAGTTATTTATGGCGCCCTTTACCATTGGTTCCCTAAAATTACCGGAAAGATGTACAACGCGACTATGGGTAAGTGGCATTTTTGGCTTACTTTCCTTGGGTGCTATGCGGTATATCTGCCTATGCATTACTTAGGTTTTCTCGGGGTTCCAAGACGATATTACGCATACGAAGGTATTGATTTCATCCCAGACTCAGCTTTGATGCTTAATACACAGATTTCTACAGCCGCCTTGTTCGTTGCGGTGGTTCAACTATTATTCTTTATTAATGTCATTTGGAGTCTAATGTATGGGCGGAAGTCGGATCCAAATCCTTGGGGTGCGACCACCTTGGAATGGCAAACCCCTGAAAACCCCCCCGCTCACGGCAATTGGGGGAAGGAGCTGCCGGGTGTTTACCGTTGGGCCTATGACTACAGTGTGCCAGGGGCAGAAAAAGATTTCACTCCGCAGAATGAGCCCCCAAAACCTGGTGAGAAGATAGAGTTCTAGATATGGAAGCGATTTCAATATTAGCCTTCATCTTTACAGCGGTGGCTGTTTCTTACTGGTGGCTTTGGCGCCAACGGATTTTTGACAAACCTTGGACAGAGGAGGGGACGGAGCCTGATGACCGTGCAAGTATTGGCGGTGGACTCGCTACGGCGAACACAGCATTATTCGCTTTTTTAGCGGTAGTCACTAGCCTTTTTGCTCTATTTATAAGTGCTTACTTTACTCGAATGGAGTTAGATGATTGGACTCCATTGACTGAGCCCGGGTCCTTGTGGTTCAACACGGGGGTTCTAGTATTAGCTAGTTTCGCTATACATTGGTGTACTCGTACTATCAGTGAAACTATCTATAAGACAACTTTGCTAGCAACTGGAGTGTTCACACTGGGCTTCATTTGGGGTCAATACGTCGCTTGGCAGCAACTATGGGCCGCAGGCTACTATTTGAATACTAACCCTGCCAATTCCTTTTTTTTCCTTTTTACGGCTTTGCATGCTCTGCATCTCTTTGGTGGCTTGTGGGTGTGGATGCGAGCGACATTTCGAGTTTTCACAGACACCGATGTTGAAAAAGCAAAATTGAGTGTTGAACTTTGCAGAACCTATTGGCATTTCCTCTTAGTTGTTTGGCTTGTGTTGTTCGCCTTACTATTATCCACGTAATTTCGGAAAAAATATTATGAGTGAGAGCGCTGTATCGAGCCCCGATGAGCTAAAAGACGGCACGACAGGATTCACCCAAGACTGGTCCTCAGATAAGCAGACCTTCCATGCTCCTTGGGGAAAAGCAATGATGTGGATCTTTTTGTTGAGTGATACATTTATCTTTAGTTGTTTCCTTATTTCTTACATGAAGGTAAGAATAACCACTACCGTCCCGTGGCCTAATCCGAGTGAAGTTTTCGCGCTGGAGGCCTTTGGTTATCCAGTACCCTTACTGCTAATAGCAATTATGACTTTCATCCTGATAACGAGTAGTGGGACGATGGCCATGGCAGTGAATTTTGGCTATAGAAAAAACCGGAAGGTAGTAGTATGGCTGATGACGATCACTGCACTTTTGGGCGTGTCATTTGTAGGAATGCAGGTCTTTGAGTGGAGCAAGCTGATAGCTGAAGGAGTTCGGCCTTGGGGTAACCCTTTCGGAGCGGCGCAGTTTGGATCCTGCTTCTTTATGATAACAGGATTCCATGGTCTACACGTCACTGGTGGAGTGATCTATCTTTTCTGCATAGTTTTCAAGGTCTATAGAGGAGACTATGATCGAGAGAACAATTATGAGCAGGTTGAGATTGTCGGACTATATTGGCACTTTGTCGATTTAGTCTGGGTTTTCATTTTCGCATTCTTTTATCTTTGGTAAGGAATTGACATGTCAGACGGAGAGGGTCAACAACATCCCATAGCAATTTATCTTTGGATCTGGGTTCTATTATTCGTTTTGAGTGCATTCTCTTACATGGTAGACATCGCAGGGTTCCAGGGTATGCTCCGGTGGAGTTTGATTTTGTTATTTATGTTCTTAAAGGCGGGTATTATCATCGCCGTCTTTATGCATATGCAATGGGAAAGACTTTCGTTAGCAACCGCGATTTTAGGGCCACCTGTTGTACTACTCGTTTTTATTGGCCTAATGGCAATTGAAGGTAGTTATACCGAAGACTTGCGGGAGTACTTTTTCAGCCCACCAGAAGTTATATTTTCTACCCCGCACCATTGAGCTTCGCAATAATGAATAAAAACTCTGTGTTATGTAAGCTAGGCCTACGAAGATAAACAACGTCTAATATCAATTGCTGCACTTGTTTGGTAGGTCCATACGCTAGAATTTTTTTAGTGACCCAAAATTTATTCAGTACAAAAGACCGCTCAATAATAGTTAAGCAAGCTCGTTTGTAGTTGCCAATGTAATGTCGTTTCCATGGAGGTGCATGGCGCAGGCGGCGAAGATACATACTTGTACGATTGTGTAGACTCCAGTTCTAGCCATGTCCCGCTTATTTTGCTGGATAGCAGTTGTTTCATCTTTAATTTCTCCCTTAAGATAAGGCTTCTCGTTTCGGCTACGAATCCCCCTTCGTTACGCCCTTTTCCTGAGATCTAGGTCCTCGGTTTCAGAGGACATTTATAGTGGTGCAGAGCAACCAAAGGTAGAAGCTCTGCACCACCGAACATTAACAAAACTCTAAGCTTCGTAGCCAGAGACAGCCTTTATTTCCAGGTAATCCGTAAAGCCGTGCGGTCCCCACTCTCTGCCGTTACCCGACTGCTTAAAGCCTCCAAACGGTAAATCGCGGCCTGGTGCTGCACCGTTGAGGTGGACATTACCTGCTCGGATCTTTGCAGCGACATCCCTCGCGTGATTTAGATCACCGCCCTGAACATAACCGGCGAGACCATAATCAGTATCATTAGCTATTGCGACCGCTTCCTCTTCGTTTTTATATGGGATGATAGTCAGGACTGGGCCAAATATCTCTTCCCTGGCAATAGTCATTTCATTATTAGCTTCTGAAAAAACAGTGGGCTTAACAAAGTAGCCCTTAGAAATTCCATCTGGACGACCTGGCCCTCCTGTAACGAGTTTGGCTCCTTCTTCAATACCCTTTTCTATGAGCCCCTGTACTTTATTAAATTGCATTTCTGAAACGACTGGCCCCATCGTTGTACCCTCAGCCTGAGGGTCTCCAACTACCACCTTTTCAGTAACTTTCGCGGCAACTCTCTCGGCTTCCGCTAACTTATCTGCTGGAACCAGCATTCGGCTCGGAGCATTACAGCTCTGCCCAGTATTATTGTACATATGCATCACTCCTCGAGAGACGGCTTGTTCTAAATCTGCGTCTTCAAGGATGATGTTCGGGGACTTTCCGCCTAACTCTTGCGTGACCCTTTTGACCGTAGGAGCTGCGTTTTGAGCAACAAGAGTTCCAGCCCTCGTTGATCCCGTGAAGGATACCATGTCGATACCAGGATGCTTTGAGAGTGCGGTGCCCACTCCGACGCCGTCTCCGTTCACCATATTGTAGACCCCTTTGGGTACACCAGCTTCGTCGAGGATCTCAGTAAATAGGTATCCAGACAGCGGAGCAACCTCCGAGGGTTTTAAAATCATGGTACAGCCAACGGCCAAAGCAGGTGCTACCTTGCACGCGATCTGATTAACGGGCCAATTCCACGGTGTGATCATTCCACAGACTCCTATAGGTTCTTTAAAGACCCTGTGCGGCTGTCTGCCCTCTTCGAACTCGAATGTTTTTAAAACCTCTAGTGCTTGTGAGAGGTGTCCCAGCCCAGCAGATGCTTGTGCTTGAATCGCCAACTTCGCTGGTGCACCCATTTCCTCGGAAATTGCCTGAGCTAGATCGTTCTCCCGTTTCTTGTATATCTCTATAACCTCGCTAAGCAACTCGACTCTGGTTTTCCGATCGGTTGAACCGAAGGATTGAAAAGCGACTCTCGCCGCTTCTACCGCCTTGTTGACGTCCGCCTCACTACCCAAGGAAATCTGTGCACAGACCTCTTCATTTGCAGGATTGATAACGTCGAATTTCTTAGGAGAGGTTGGATCTACCCACTCTCCATTAATGTAAAATTTCAGATACTCTCTCATGGTTCAGTCTCCCGACTCCTAAAACAGCGCAAATTAAACCTCGTCCCTAGCCTATCATAAACAATAATAAGAATGATTCTCATTATTGTTTATGATAGCGTGGCCTTTTCAATAGAGATTACGAATTAAGGGTACAGAAAGATGAGGAAGATACTAATAAGCTAGTTGTGTCTCTTCAGTCATAACTTTATCTCTCCCATTGGTCTATATTGGCTTCAGGACACATAAACACATAGAAGTGCTAGCTTTCGCGTTAATGGCGTTAGGAATCTTACTTGCAACATTTGCTTCGGCGCTAGATCGGAATTAGCCGAGCAATTGCGAGCCTAAGCCCTCAAAAGCAACTTCTACAAAGAAATATCAGTACTTGGTACCAACTCTTAACTCCACCAATTTTGCTAAGGACAAATCCTAATGTCATTGCTAAAAAGTGTTCAAGCTCATTCTGATATGCCCTGTAAAAGCTATGATCCAGCGACGCTGAATTATCGTAATTGACTATGCATAGCTTCTGGGAGACTGTTACGTCACTTTGAATAAGAAGCAGCAGAAATTAATTAGGAAGAAGAGGTGATTAGTGAAAAAGAAATGGCTATTGGTTTGTGGAATGATCACGATGTTATTGTCGGGGGCCTCGATGGCGAATGAATGCGAGTTAGACGTCCAAACGGCGGACTCCTTCACATGGCCGTCCACTCTTAGCGTTCCGTCGACTTGTGGTTCCGTAACGGTAAACTTATCCCACTCCGGAAAGATGCCAAAAAATGTCATGGGGCACAACTGGGTGTTGTCCAAGACAGCAGATGTCGGCGGTGTCGCGAGCGACGGCATTCAAGCCTACTCGTCTAGTGGACGAACAACGGCTGTAAAGGAAGACGACGTTCGCGTGATCGCTGCTACGGCTTTGATCGGAGGTGGAGAAACAACCTCGGTAACGTTTAGCTTAAAAGGTCTAAGTAGCGCCGAAGCTTATACCTTCTTTTGTTCCTTCCCAGGGCACTCGGGGCTGATGCGGGGAACATTCAAAATTATCTAGGGGTTAATGTATGAGTAGCTGTGCGGTTTTTGCGGATATCTATGAGCGAAAACCTTCTTTTGTGTTTCGAACTACTCAGACGAGAGGCAAATGGGCCTCCTTTCCAACGACACTCTCACTTGACCAATGTCTCGGCTTGGTTGTCCAGCACCAATTGAAACTGTCTCTTTGCGAGTTCACATAACATTTTCTGACCTTCGGGAGTGTTTTCCATTAGTGTGGCCAAAACCTCCTGAAGGGATGGCGCCAAAAGGCAACCTACCTGATAATCACTGTACAAATCACTTGCACTGTAACCTGTGACGCCTAGCATAATGAGCTGCTCGAGATACTCTTTTAGTAAAAGATCCTCGTGGAGTCTTCGATAATCGATCGGAAGAAGCGAAGCCATATACGCCAAATCATGGGCGCCGCAACCAATGCCGAAGCTATCCCAGTCTAATATAACCACAGGATCGTTTTCATCATCAGGGTCATAAAGAATGTTCTGCAGATGGAAATCCATATGCACTAATGTCGTATTTTTTTTGCAGAAAGCATCGTTTCGAAAGCCACTTATTTTTTTTGACAGTCTAGTAGCCAAACTGACCATATCATCAGGTAATTTTTTTGGGAGTGATGACTCAAGCCATTTTCGCGTCGTGATTTCTTTGGGGCACTTCCAATTGCTAGCTGAACCAAAGCCTGGCAAAGTTTTTGTCAGTGAGTCTGTTTGATTCCACCAAAAAGCATGCAGTCTCGCCAGTGTTCTTACTATCTGCTCTAGTTCACTTGTAAGTGGTGGAACTTCATAGAAGCGAAATCTTTTCATTCTTGAACAATCTTCAAGTACGAGAATTCCAGAACCAGTATTTATTTCAATTTCAGTCGCATAAGGTCTTGGAGAGCGAATGGGCAGGATGGGAGCGAGGTACCGGTAAAACATTACTTCTCGCTCGAAACCTCCGAAATTTATTACAGCCTCCCTTCTCGCTCGCTCTTTTGGCGGAACCTTAATAAAGAAATCGGTGGGGAAGTTCGATTCAGAACCACTAATATTTAGGAAGCCAATATCACTGGCGTAGCCAATCAAATCTTTAGGCGATGTGATAGTAAATTGCTCAAGGCACGTAATGCCAAGTACTTTTTCTAACCATGAGGCTTTAATATCTTCTAAGCTGGTAGGTGGGGTGGACAAGCTTTGGTGTCACCTTTTGTGAGAGAAATAATAATCGTCAACATTTGATGAGACGTCCGGTAGCTTATGTTGCACTAAAAAAAGATCAAGCTAACACTGGTGAACATATAACTTGCTAATATCTATCTTTTTAATTTTTTCTCTTTAGGAGCTAACTTGCGTTTCTTTGCTCTGTCCAGCTTTGCTTTTTCCGCCATTCGCTGCTTCTTATCCCATTCTTTTTCGAAGTCCGAGAGTGCTTTTGCCCGCGCAGCAAGTTTTTTTTGAAAAGGTTTAGCTGTACTCAGCTTATCTTGCGCTGTCTTCATTATTTCAGCCGCTTCAAGGATTGCATCTCCAAGTAATGATGCCGCTGCCTTGGCTTTTTTTAGTTCGTTCTTTGCTCGATTAGAGCCACTTTTTCGGGCAGCCTCCGCCTTTTCTCGAACTTTTTTGGAAGCTTCCTGAAATTTTCTTCTCTTTTTGCGATAAGCTGATCGCGTAGCATCATATTCTTTCTGGTGGCTTTCTAAATATTTTTCTTTTGAATTAGTTATTTTTTTTTGGATGGTTAAGAATTGCTCTTCCAACTCAACAAGCAAGTCCTTTGCCGATTTCTTTGGCATAATTTTCTCCCAGTCGTGACAGCGACTCTTAGCTTAAACAAACCATCGTTGACGGTCCATCGCTCTTTAGGGAAGCTACTTCAAAAATGGGTTAGAATTGCCCGCGTCTCAGTTTGTCACTAAAGTCATTGATCTTAGTTTAGAAAACGACTTTTTCTGGCTACTCAGCAATACTTACTGCAAACTTTTTGACCGAAAAAAATATGGAGAATTGAAATGCCCGTAATAGATATGTCTACACTCAAGCCCGTTGGCGAGTTTGGTTCGAAAGCATGGGGTGAAGCCTGCGTAGCAGGAGCCATAAAGATGCTGGAAGCTGCTAACTTACCCTCTTCGATTACCTGGGCCTTTTCGGAAGATTATACACATCCCCCAGCGCGACTTATGGAAGGAGGTCGTACCCATGCTGGATATTATCTGATGGTCAAAGATGGTCAGATTTCCGGGGGTGACGGGATTCTCGAGGAGGCAAGATCGATTCCTGGATTCCACGCGAAGATACCATGGGCTTCTATTTGCCATCAGTCTGGTGCTTTTTATGGTAGGGACGGACAAAAACAGCGGTCAGGTGATGAGGCGATCCTTTTTGCAGCCATTGAGGAGTATGTAGGACGGGAAAATCCCTTGTCTTTGGATATAAATCATGAAGGGAAGCCGAGTATTATGTTAGATCCTGTAGGTCCGTGGCCCAAAGAAGTTGGGTTGGCCTTGGGAGAAGGTGCGGAGGAAGGTAATGGTCTTCATAATATCGCAGCGACACTCCAAACAAGTTCGCCAGAGTATTCTGACCTGCCGGTGACAGCGCTTAGAGTCCCCATATTTTCCGAAATGACAGAAGAGCAGAAAAAGTCTTTTGTTAATCTTTGCGGTATCGATTTTAACAAATAGTATAAAAATATTAGTCACCGTGGTCGTGCTCGATTTGTTAAAAGGCTTGTGGTCTGATGGGGAATAGTCGACGTAATATCGGTGTTAAAGATTGAAAAGTCGAAGATATTCAGTGTTGGTGAAAACTTGCTCGGCGATTCTGGTCTTAATGCTATCGGGAGAGTTGTTGGGACATGGAAATGTTGTAGATGACAATGATATTTGTCAAATTGAAGTGGGCTTTTTGAAAGCGCACTTTAAAATTTATCTTCCACTTACACATAAACGGAAAGAATTCTGTGAAGATCTTCCCGCTCCTTCAGAGAGTGTATTCGTCATGGAATATGAACATGATTTGTTGTCGAGCATGCTGATTGATTTTCGTATTATCCGAGATGTTACTGGCCTGAAGGCTTTTGCAAGAGAGGAGCATATTCTGGCCATTGATGATTTAGATGCGGCTACTGTTTTTTATAAGCCTGCTGTAATAGAGCCCGACGTGTTCTCGATCGTGTACCAGTTTGATGAGGCCGATTGGTACATTGGTATCGTAAGAGCCTCTCTCGGAGAGGAGATCTTCACTGCAGTATTTCCCTTCGAAGTTGGTTTTACTGGTATCGGTTATTGGCCTTTCTTTGCTGTACTTATCTGCTTTTTAATATCTTTGGTTTGGTATGAAAAGCGTTATCGTAAAAGGAAACTGTATGCAGATCATTAGGGCACTCTTTTTCACTCTGATAATCATTTCTCAGGGAAACTTAGCGAAGGAAACTTTGAATGTAAACTACTCGAGTAACATCGAACCCATCGCTATTAATGTGATGCATGAATGGATACTTACCATTGAATCTGCCGATGGATATCCAGTAACGAATGCCGATGTAGCAGTCGAGGGCGGGATGCCAGAACATAACCATGGCTTGCCCACCCAACCTAAGGTGACTAAAAATCTAGGAAACGGTAGATACCTCCTTCAGGGTGTCCGGTTTCACATGTCTGGCTTCTGGGAAATGAAAGTTACGATTAGAGTTGAAGGGTACGAGCATGTTGTGATCTTTCCCTTGGAGTTGTAGGGGTAATTTTGAGATTTTGGTTAGTCTTATGTCCGGTCGTCTTATTCATGTGGTTTCTCTTCATAAATCTTGAGCATCCCCCGGTCTGGAGCGACAACGAGTTAAAAGCAATACAGTCTCTTTCATTAGCCGAGCTCAAACCTCCGCCCCCGGACCCAACTAACTTAGTCGCTAATAGTGCTCAGGCAGCCAGATTTGGGCATAAATTATTCTTCGACGAGCAATTAAGTATTACAGGAACAATTGCGTGCGCATCCTGTCATATTCCAACTCAAAATTTTCGTGATTTGCTCCCTAAAGCTATTGCAATCGGTGAGGCGGAGAGGAGAACGCCTAGTATCACCGGTGGGGCATATAGTCCCTGGCAGTATTGGGACGGTAGGAAAGACTCTCAGTGGTCGCAAGCACTCGCGCCGCTCGAAAGACCACTAGAACACGGTGGTAATAGGACTTTCTATGCCAGATATGTGCTCGACAAGTACAAAGATGAATATGAGTTAATCTTTGGGTTAGGACCTGATCTTTCGGATATTGATCGTTTCCCAGTTCACGCCGGTCCTTTAGAAAACTTGGATTGGAATAGTGCATGGCAAAAGATGACTCTCCAAGATCGCGATAGTATTAATCGTATATTCGTTAATATAGGGAAAGCCATTGCTGCATATGAGCGGCTTATTTTGCCTGAACCAACACGATTTGATGAATATGCTGAAGCCCTGCTAAGCGGAGAGGAAATTACCGATTATAGCTACGACGAAGTGGAGGGCCTGCGCTTATTTATCGGACGCGCCAATTGTATCGATTGTCATAATGGTCCTTTACTAACTAATAATGAGTTCCACAATACTGGGATTTTAAGTTCTGGAGGAGAGATACCGGATAAAGGTCGGGTGCAGGGTATTAGAGAATTGTTAGCTGAGCCTTTTAATTGTTTCTCAAAATATTCTGATGCGCCCGATAGCTGCACTGAGCTTAGCTTTGTTCGCACCGGACCAGAGCTTATTGGCGCATTTAAAACGCCGTCTCTTCGGACCTTAAAACCGCCATTTATGCATAAGGGGCAGTTGGCAACGCTCAAGGACGTACTGAAGCATTATAACGAAGCTCCTGCTTCAATGATTGGGCACAACGAGGCTAAGCCGCTCAATTTGACTCTCCATGAACTGACGCAACTCGAGCGATTTTTAATGACCTTGGAGACCTCCCAGGCTTCCGAGTCAAAATGGTTAAAAGCTCCCTAGAAGATATATCGGCATATTTAGCGATTTTGATTGCAGCGAGTTCCTGCCGATTGTTAGTCTTGTATTAGAGAATTTTAAAGAGAGATCTGACTGAATGGTGTTACGAATAGGAATTATAGGCGCCGGCAGTAACACAAAACTTCGCCACATTCCTGGTTTTCAAGCGATTGAAGAAGTAGAGGTAGTCGCTGTGTGTAATCGTTCGTTAAAGTCAGCGAAAAAAGTTGCAGATACTTTTAATATCCCACGCATCACTGAGAGCCCTAACGACATTATTAACGCAAATGATATTGATGGAATATGCATAGGTACATGGCCCTACATGCATAAACAGTTAACTATATCTAGTTTGGAGGCAGGGAAACACGTATTAACTGAGGCTCGTATGGCAATGAATCTTGCTGAGGCAAGAGAAATGCTCGTTGCTTCTGAAGCGAGTGATAACGTTAGTATGCTGGTTCCTGCACCCAGGAATCTTAAACATGAACCGACTGTTCTAGGCTTGTTAGAAGAGGGATTCTTTGGTGATTTACTCGAAATACACGTGACCGCATTAAGTGGTAATTATGATCTGAATGCACCATTACATTGGCGGAACACAAGAGATCTATCCGGTAATAATATAATGTCCATGGGCATTCAGAACGAAACGGTGAGGCGTTACGCTGGTCATGAAAGGTCTGTAATCGCTTATGGCAATATCTTTGCTAAGGAATTAATGGATAATCAGATCGGCCAGCTTACTAAAGTGGATATCCCAGATAGTCTGGGTATTGTGGCAGAGCATGAATCAGGCGCGACTGCCGTCTATCACTTGAGTAATGTGGCGCATCTTGGATTCAATTCTTTTGGCTTTTTTGGCACTAAAGCCTCGCTAAAATATGAAGGTGATGCCGCATTCATTGCGCCACAGGGTGCTAATAAATGGGAGCCCTTGGAGATCGATCTGGCTAACGAGGGAAGATGGCGCGTTGAGGAAGAATTTGTTGAGGCGATAAGGGATGGTAAGCCTGTAACCCACACAAATTTCGCTGACGGGGTAAAATATATGGAATTTACGGAAGCGGTTCAAATTAGTATGGCAGAAGAGCGCAGAGTACACCTCCCTCTATGCTGAATTAATACTTTAGTACTTGAGGTTCAAAGTTGGTTTAAGCTGAGCAAAGCAACACCAATTAGATACTACCCAGACGGACAAAGCTGTGTCATACTGTCTAACAAATGTCTAATAAAAGCCAACTACTTATGAATATTAAAGACCACGGTCTCCCGATTGCCGCCGTAACTCAGATGACTGGTATTTCAAGTCATACGCTCAGGAAGTGGGAGAGCAGATACTCCTTAGTGAATCCAGAGCGAACATCAACGGGGAGAAGATTGTATACACAAAATAATATCGAGAAATTGGTGCTCGTGCGAGAGCTCACTTCGCGAGGACATCAAGTAAGACTCCTAGCAGATTTAACAAACGAGGAACTGGAAGAACTTCTATCAAACTGTGATGTAGAGGAAGGTAATCGCCCAATCACCCGTGTTCTTGTCGTCGGACATGTTTTGGCCGCGACCTTGAGGCTTGCAAAGGCAGATTTTCCAACAGAACTGTCAATAGTTTCTAGGGATGCCATCAAATGGTTATCGAAAAGTGAATACTCTGATGACCACGATATGGTTATTATAGAAATACCTACATTAGGTCAGAAAGTGGCCAGGCAGCTAGCTCTCCTCTCGAAAGATTGTAAGCTTGTACTAGTCTACGGTTTCGCGAGCAGCAATGATATTAAAGGCCTGCGGGATAGGGGGATACAGTGTTTGCGGGCGCCCGTTGAATCTCATGAGCTTCTCCGAATTGTTAAGGAGACCAATGTGCATGAAAGTAGGACCGTACCGGAGGAAAACCTCGGAGAGGTCCCTAGCCGACGGCTTCCTGATGACGTCATAGCGCGCGTTAGCGGTATCCTGCCCTCCATTCAGTGTGAATGTCCAAATCACATTGCCTCACTGCTTTATGATCTCATTGCGTTTGAGCGATATTGTCAAACCTGTGAGGTAGAACAGACAAAAGACGCCGACCTACATGTTTATCTCGGCAACATAACTGGTCGAGCACGAGCGTCTTTCGAGGAGGCTTTAGAGCGAGTAGCTTCAGAGGAAGGCATACCTTTGGAGTCAGTTGTCTAATTTATGTCATAAAATGCTTGACATTAAATAGACAACCCTTAGACTACGCTTCAACTGCAAAATTTATTAACCCTAATAAACAAAATTGAGGCACTCTTATGAACACATTACTGAATAATCCAATAATTTTCGGCGTCCTATTGGCCATCGGCCTCGGATATTTACCACTCCTCTCTGTGGCAATTTAGAGAGGGAAAGAATGAGTTTTCTTGATGTACTTGAAAGATTTAAGCTCCTGCAAAATAGCCCGGTGGCGAGACCATCTCCCCTAGATCGCCCCGGGTTATCTCACAGCACTAAGAATAACAGCATATGTCAGGCTTGGAGCGCCGCCTCGCTACGTTACATCGATTTAGCGGAAACTGGGCGTATTTGGCCCTTAGACCACCAGTCTAGGACCTCCAGTTTGACGGGGAAAGGGTCGGAGAAATTGGGAGCGAAAACATCCCGGAATTGGCTGTCCCTCCCCTACTGATTCTACTCCCACCCTCGAAAGAGCCTAGAATAAAATGTTCTCGAAACCTTTTAAAAAGTGCACAAACTGATGGGTCCTGCCTTGATCGTAGGAGCCTCAGGAGGTGTTGGGGGAGCGCTGTACAACCTTCTGTCGAAGGAGAGAAGAGTAGTTGCAGTTTCGAGTCAAGCTCGAGAGCGCAGCGACTGGTTTGAGACAGATTATAGCGAAGATAGCCTGAAAGACATTGCTCAGCACTTGGACTCGCGATTCCCCCTAGTATTTATATGTGGGGGGTTCTTGCATGGGGAAGGGATTATGCCTGAGAAGCGTCTAAATGATCTATCGCCTAAATCCTTGGAAACGGCGTTTAGAAAGAATGCTATCGTGCCCGCAATGGTGTTGAAAAGTTTCCGACCCCACTTCGAACAGGTTCGGCCTGCCCACTGCACTGTGCTAAGTGCCAGGATTGGTAGTATAGGGGACAACAGATCTGGCGGATGGTATAGCTACCGCAGTTCAAAGGCCGCGCTAAATATGATTGTGAAATCTGCTGCTATCGAGTTGAAAAGGACTCATAAAGAATTGTGTCTCTTGGCCATGCACCCGGGCACGACGCAATCAAATTTATCAGACCCTTTCTTGAAACGCGGTTCTCATCCAAGCGTATCAGCTGAGGTCACTGCTCAACGGATCATAAATGTGGTGAGCGGCTTAGGGCCAGAAGACAGCGGTGGATTTTTCGACTGGCAGGGAAACACGGTAGAATGGTGATGTTGTTCGAAGCAGTCGGATAACTCTAGCGTGTGTGTTAATTCATTACTGGTTCAATAAGCAAACAAGCTAACTGACCTACTCTGCGGTGCCGGTATACCCCTGGCCCAATAAATCCCAATCGATGTTGTATCCCAGTCCAGGCTCGGTCGGGGCATAAACTAGTCCCCTGTCGTCCACTTCTATATCTTCTACAAGGCCAAACTTGTTGGCGCCAGTGCATGGAAAAACCTCGTAGAATTCACAGTTGGGGACAGCCATTGTGACATGCAGATTGGCGACATTATTTAAACTATTACCGCCATGATGTATCTCACACATCATATTAAACCCTTCTGCAAGATGACAAGTACGTATTAGCGGGGTAATACCCCCTGTAATAGCAACGTCTCCTCGTAAAATATCAGTAGCTCTTTGCGTAATCCAGGGAGCGTTGCCATAGAAGCGTCCCGGTACATATTCTGTTGACATAATGGGTATATCAAGCTTGTTTTTCAGTTTGACATAATTGTATATATCTTCTTCCACGAGAGGATCTTCATACCAATAGTAGTCCATGTCCTCTATTGCACGTCCCACTCGAAGTGCATCTGAGTATCGATAGGCCCACATAGAATCAAGCATTAGCAGCATGTCGTCGCCTACGGCATCTCGTACGGCCTCGCAAATTTCGATATCAGTATCCGCATCTCCATGGGGGTGTAGCTTATGTGCCACCCAGCCGAGTTCTTTAAAAAGGATAGCCTCTTCTGCGTAAGCTTCAATTGTTTCATGGTAAGCAGTACTCGAGTACGCAGGAACTTGGTCTTTGCAGGTGCCGAGAAGCCTATGAATAGGCTGGTCTGCAACCTTACCATTTATATCCCAGAGACAAATATCAATGGCGCCTATAACGTTTGTATAGACAGATCGATTTTCTTTCCACATTTCCCACCATATCTTGCCTATATCCTGGGGATCTTGACCTAAAATTTTTGGCTTTATAAATTGAATGAGCCCTGGCGCCATATGATCTGCTCCCATTCGAGACGATCCTAAAAACGCGTTTCCGTTTATACCTTCATCTGTCTCAACAGTTACAACCCCTAACTGCCTGGTAGATCCAAACTGAGTGCCTACGCCAGTTTTCCATGGCTCTGTCGTCCAATCGAACATATCCACTTTTACATTGCTTATCTTCATTTAGATCTCCTCAGCTCTTCTCTAGGAAAATATACAGGACTTACCTTTACATTGTGCCATCACTACTTATTCGTCTGTTATATCCCGAAATATCTTACCCCGCTTTCGAACTGGATCCAGTAATGTCAGATCACCTTGAGGCACTTCATTCCCCCCGGGGAATTGGGCGCCTGCTTTCCGCCCCCATGCAGCCAAGACTTTAGAGTCTTGGTAGTAACAGTTTAAAGTTTGTACAAGAATAGTTCGCGCAAATCGATGTTTTGTCTCACGGAGAAGATCGCATAATTTTGCCTGTTTATCTTTTTCTAATTCAAAGAACAGGCTTGAGGTTTTATCTAGGGCTTCTTTATTTAGTTCACCAAGCTCTTCTTTTATTTTCGGAACGTGATCTGCTCCGAATTCTTCTAGATACTCAAGAAAGTTTAGTTCCGCAGCACTAGGTAAGCCTCTCGCCTTGTCAGCTGGAATGATCACATCGAGTAATGCAACGAGAATACTTTTCTCTAAGTCAGAAAGAAAATTATTGGTTGCAATGATATTTGACATTGGGTGTTCCTAGTCGAAAAGATTAGCAAGATTTTTTTTCATCTGATCGGCAATGTATAGCGCGATGGCTTGAATGGTTGTAGTCGGGTTAACAGCACCACTGGTTACGAACACGCTACCATCAATGATAAACAGATTCTTAACATCATGTGCTCTACCCCATTTATTGACTACTGATTTGCCGGGATCCTCGCCCATTCGAGCGGTGCCCAGCAAGTGCCAACCTGTGTCTCTAGTTCGGCCATAAGGGTTGACTTGGAATGCCCCTGCCGCTTTTAGCACTTCGACTGCCCGGTCGACGCCATGTTCCATCATACGATTACTATTTTCACTCACCCGATAACTTATTTTTGGTGCTGGGATACCATCACTATCGGTGAGCTCCGGATCAAGACTTACCGTGTTTGACTCTTCAGGCAGATCCTCACAGCAAACGTTAACGTTTACTGATCTACCCATATACTTCTCAAAGTTGATGTGATGTTCGGGTCCCCAAGGAATATCGCCCCTCAAGGTATGCTGCAGTGCGATACTAACGGGAGGTTTCCCGCGGGTTATTTGCAGGGTGTAGCCTCGCACGAAATTGCGGTCAGGGTCTGTTTCATAAAACTCTTGCGACAGCATACATGATCCCATTGGTCCCAGATCGGATTCCATTGGTTCGTTAAAAAAACCCTCCACAAAGCCCCAAGGATGCAACATCAAATTTTTACCAACAAGGCCAGAGCTATTTGCAAGTCCGTTAGGAAATTGTTTCGATTTTGAGTTAAGAAGTATTCGGGGAGTTCCTATCCCATTGCAGGCCATGATAACTACCTCAGCTCGTTGGTATCTCTCAATCCCTTTTTCATCGAAGTAGATTGCTCCAGTCGCCATATTGTTTTTGCCAACAGTAATTTCCCTTACTCTGCATCTGGTTTTTAGTTCAACGCCGAGTCTCTGGTTGACCGGCCAATATGCTATATCGACGCTGCCTTTTGCGCCTTGTGCGCAACCAAAGTTGCAAGGACCAAGATTAATGCACTTTTCGCGTCCCTCGTAATTTTCCGTCACGATTGCCGCGTCAGATGGCCACCAGTGCCACCCTAGTTTATTGAATCCTCTCCCCATGACCTCTCCTATCTTCCCCATTGGAACGACAGGCAGAGGTGGTTTATGATACGGGCCTGCGGGGTCCCCGGCTAAACCAGAAACTCCCATGTTCCGGTCGTTCTGAGAAAAATATGGCTCTAGAGTGTTATATTCGATTGGCCAGTCATCACCTACACCGTCAAGGCTTTTTGTCCTAAAGTCTGATGGTTTAAGGCGAGGGAAGTGTCCTGAATAAAGTATTGTTCCACCACCTACACCGTTAAAGTTCGCCACAGCAATATCTGAATCACTTTCGTTAATGGGGTAGTCAGTATCTCTGCATCGAATATTGGGGCTTTGGTTGTATTCGATATCGCGCAAAATCTGCCAATTCTTTTTTGTACTGGGATAATCGGCTGGATTCATCCAATCGCCTTGCTCGAGACAGACTATTCGCATTTTGGTGTCTGACAAACTCCATGCTGCTGCTGCGCTCGAGGCTCCTGCCCCAATAATAAGAACGTCCACAATATCTTCTGGCATAAATTTTCCCGTATTTCCTTTGGCGATGGTATCACCGGCGTTCTGGGATGGCTATTTGTTAGCCCTTGAACATTAATTTTAATAAGTCTTTGTTTTGGACCAACGTTTCAGAGTTTTACTAGCCTCTACTTTTTACATATTGTTAATCTGATTCGGAGAAATTGGAATGAGTGAAAAAGCAATAAAAGCAGGCGTTGCAGCAGCTCAATAATGCATAGAAACATTTAATTCCCAGGATCACGAGATCTACCCTCAATCGCCCAATTATCTCCATTTGCGTGGAGAAAATGGGAACTTTTCTAAGATAAATAGCGGTGAGGAGTCCGTATAACTATCCAGGAAGGCGGAACCCTTTTTTGAAAAAGAGAGGAGTGGCCCAGACGAAAATTATAAGCCTTGAGGTAATTCGTACGGGGGATAGATAAGATAAAGCTTGCTCTGAGTAATGAACGGTGTCGAGAGAATGTGTCGGTTTATCATAGATTTAAACTTTTGGATTGTAACTTTAATAAATGGTAATTGGGGTATTCAGTTTCCATCCAGTTTTTTGCATTCTAGATGAAGAGATACCCCAATGGAGTCCACTGATCTAAGGTATGAATTGGGTTCCAAGCGTTATGCTCCAGTCGGTCGAGAGCTGCGGGCCATTTAATTTCTGAAAAGAAGGTGCGAGTATCTCGATTGCCATCCGAAGTCGCTTATCGGGAAGAACGGCATTTAGGCCGACTGCAATGTTGAGGCGTTGACCCCCTTGCCGATCCGGATCAGCAGTTTGAACCGGCGCTATAATCATTTGGTCTCTCCCTTTAATATCACTTTGATGTATCAGCTCGACTCTTGTAGAGGCGCTAAGCCGATCACTAAGTTGATAGCTTAGCCAAGTATTGAACTTATGTTGATTCCCAAGAGAATAATCTTCGGTGTTTTTATTTAGTCGCATAACGCTCATCCATTGGCTGCCCCAACCCCAAGTCTCCCATTTTCGTGCGTTAGTTAATCCCATGATTAGGTCAAATGTTCCGGAGCCTAGTTGCATAGGGTAAGGCAATCGAACAAGAGGGCTTGTATTCATTGGGGTTAGGATAGACCCTTTTTTATCGATCGACCCAGTTGGGATTGAAAGGCCAGCATTTATATGCCATCGGCTTTGTGCGGTTTCATGAATCTTAAAAAGGCCACTTAAATTTATATCCCCAAATCCACTTGTTTTGGTCTCAAAGTTCCCTAGCATCGTCGCACCCGCGGGCCCGGCAAAGGTTATGTGAGACATTTTGTTAGTGATTTGGTTGACCATGCCCATGACAGTGACACGGTCATTGGGGGCATACATCATACCCAACATGTGCATTTGCATATTCATTTTGGTTGGTGTGACGCGCAACTTAGCTGGCATCATGGGAAGACTCGAAAACGTGTTTGGAATAGAAGTAACTATAGTTTCAGGACTGATTATTTTTTTACCATTAAGGTTATCCCGCATCGACATGAGCATAAATCTGTACGACAGCATTATCTCTCCAGCCTTGTGGTAATGGTCACCCATAACCCCGACGGGGCCATGCGAATCGGGATCGATATCAGCATTCAATCCATATGCAAATATAGCCAGTAAAGCAGCTATTAAAAACTTCATATATTCTTCCTTTTTTACGGTCAAGTGTTGTTAGCATTCTCGTAAATAAGGAGGAGCACGCGGATTTACTTTGCTAAGGGATGACTTTTGGTAGAACCAAATTTTTGATAAATCAGTGGAGTAAGTCTTTTTTGGATTTCCATGGAAGTTATGAATAACAAAGACCGGGTCTGAAAGTTGTGAGGCGAATGTGCAGCCTTGGTCGATCTCTGTTTCCTCATGGTGATGATGGTGAGAGCTATCCGATATATCTGAAGTATAATTAGGGAAAATGCTTTCACATGGATTTATAAATTTTCCATGTGCGATAGAGCCCGGCATGAATCCTGGGGGTATGAACACTTCAAACGATAGCAGAGAGAGAATATATAAGAATAGAGAACAGCGTCTTATTCTGGTTATTTTTGGGGGTGTGGACAGATTTTTCACCCGCAGAGTCTGCTTGTTTACGTTGAAGATCACAACTGTTTGGCTGCACTATGCAAAAATTACCTTTTTTTAAGGGATATGGTTACTATTCTTGCTTGGGGGATTATTTTTTTGGGGCACATTTAAGTGATTAAAGTATTTACAATCTGGCTAACTCTGTTCTATTGCCAGTCTAATTTCGCTGAGCCGCCAGAGTACCACCACGGCATCTCTTTGCTTCATGATCTCAAATATCCCGCAGACTTCAAACACTTTGATTACGTAAACCCTAGTGCTCCCAAAGGAGGAGTGCTTAAGATGTCAACCACCATACCGAATCGTAATTTCTCCGGTGCATGGGGTTTGGGTGTCACAAATGCTGCTGGGCTTGAAAGAACGATCGATAAATTACTAGTACGGTCCGCTGATGAACAATCTGGATTGTATGGATTATTGGCAGACGGAGTTGCGCTTTCTAAAGACGGTAAGTCTTTGTTTATTCGATTACATAAACTTGCTCGATGGCATGATTCTATGCCTGTTACAACCACTGATGTTCGTTTTTCCTATGACGCTCTTATGACGTCTGCTTCTGCAGTTTACGGCAAAGCCTACCTGGATTCTTGGATTAAGTCTGTAGAGGTAATAAATAAACGCGAGTTCATAATTCATCATCGCGAAGTATTTACGCATTCTAATCTTTTAGCCTTGACTACTTTTAAGATTCTGCCCGCTCACTACTATGAGGACCATGAGGATCCGTTTGAACCCACTCTCGAGGTGCCTATCGTAAATGGGCCTTACCGAGTGGCAGAATTCGATAGAAATTACGTTCTTTATAATCGCGTCACTGATTACTGGGCTAGTGAGTTACCTGTCAACCAGGGCCGAAATAATTTTGATCAAATCAGATATGAGATATTTAGTGACGCCACTGTTGCGAGACAGGGCTTTCGAAAAGGTTTATTCGATGTTTATATTGAAGATGATGTCCGTTATTGGCACACCGCCCTGCAACCATCACAAGAAGATGAAATCTTAATCAAAAGAGATACACGGCAGGTCAATCGGTGGATTGGACAAAAGCTGGCACTTGCGTTTAATCTTCGAAAACCACTTTTTCAAGATTTGAGGGTTAGAGAAGCTTTAACATTAGCTTTCGACTTTGAATGGCAGAATCGAGTACTGCAATATAATTCTCAGCGAAGGGCTTATAGTTATTTTTCTGGTTCTGAATTTGCGGCGACTGGTTTGCCCAAACAGGAAGAAATTGAGTTGCTGGCGCCCTACAGCAAACAACTCGAACCACGCGTATTGACAGACCCATTTGAATTACCCCAATCAAAGGGTAGAGGTTTAAACCGGGATGCCCTTGAGAAGGCCAGAAGCCTATTGGGTCAAGCTGGTTGGTCTCTAGTAAACGGTAAGCTGGTAGACGGAAACGGAAAGCCGTTTATTATAGAAATCGCCACAAATCGAGCCTATGCAAAGCGTTTGTTAATACCCTATACAGAGTCGCTGAAGGTTCTCGGTATTCACGCAACAGTTCGTTTGTTGGATTCTGCCATGGCAGTTAAGTATAAGCGGCAACGTAGGTTTGATCTATTTCTAAGGGGTTTGGACTTTGCTAGCCCACCCATTGGCTCGTTAAAAGCGTATTTCGGTTCCGAGAGCGCAAAGCTTGAAATTGGGGGCAACTTAAGTGGTATTCAGGATCCTGTTGTCGACGCGCTGATTGAACAGGCTGAGAGATCCACTCGTATAGCATCTGCAGCAATTACCACTCGAGCACTAGATCGTGTTTTGTTGTGGGGCTTCTACCATATCCCATTGAATATGCCAGATATAGAACGTTTTATGTATAGAAATAAGTTTGGCCGTCCTCGGGATGCAATTGCCGCCTATGAGTACCTAAATGATGGTCAAGTTCGCGTGATAGATAGCTGGTGGATTGATAAATCCTTAACTATAGACAACTGACCAAGCACGCAGGACTAAAGCCGCAAGATTCCGGCTATTTGTACCCCGGGATTTTCATTAACAAGTCTGTTACCTCGCGTTGTTCTCGAGCCGTCATCTCGTGATAAACACTACTATTGAGCAGTTTAGTGCAAGCTGGACGCGTGTCTCTTTTGGGACAAACATCGGGTGTTTCGTAGTTAGTTGCCATCATGCCCCTTTTTCTGTCACTGCGATTGTAGCCTGCGCGATGCCACGTTCTTGCATCATATAAGAATAAGCTGCCAGATGGTGCCTCAACTACTGTAGCCTCTGGTCCGCTATAAGGTATTTCATTATGTACTAATGGCGCGTTCCACGCTTCGGGGGGTGACGAATCCAAAAGATGGGAACCCGGCTTCAACATGGTAGCACCGTTCTCTTACGAAAACTCTGTCACAAATGTATTACGGTTACAGGCTTTGGGAGGACCAATTCGAGGGAATACTGGTTGCGGGCTTGTGGACTTCGTGTATGGGATATCTGAGTGCCAAGAGCGACCTGCTTTAGCAATTTGTTCTGGAGGTAAAATATTGAATCCCGGCGGATGTCCTAGGTGGAGGTCCTGGGTTTGCAGGTATTCTCTTAGCACCCAAAGCGATATTGGTTCAGCGATCGACCTTCCAACGGCAACATGTTGACAAAGCTTCGGTACATCAGAGTTTTGTTCTTGATCCTCATAGGGCCCTGTGCATGCAACTTGCTCAAGTCCATCCACAATTTCTCGCGAAAGGATTGAGTTTAGGCAGGTCCAGCCCTCCTTACGTAGTTCCTCTAAATACGCGGAAGGCAGTTTCTCAGGACCAAGACGTCTCTGGAATTGCACTTTCTTATTACCTATCGAGAATATCAAAAGATCTTTTTGGACTCCTTGAGGCAGCACTTGACCGGATACAGCATGTTTAATTTCGTTGCCACAAAAATTTCAAATGACATGGTTACCTGCCTCTAGGGATTGTATTAGCTCACCATGCTCTGTGAGACCCAATAAACTTCCATCCTCTGCCTCTAAAAGAGAATATTGATGTGACGGACCGGTCAAAGTAATAATGGTCGGATGGAGGTCTTGTTCATCCATTATGAAGATACCCAGTAGTAAAAGATTCCGCTCGTAATTAGTAGATGAGGATTTTGATGGAGACTACTTATCTTCCCAGAGCTCCAGCCGTCAATCCTATCGGGAATAATGACCACTTTCTAATCAACCATTCCTTGCGTAGGCCATCTCGTCGGCTTTCTTAAAGAAATCTTCCCAGTCAGTCTTGGTAAGTTTTTTTGGTTCTCCAATTTGCTTTGCAAGTACATACTGTCGACACATTATTTCTAGCCGTTGCGCTTGGTTAACCGCTCTTTTAAGATTCGGAGCTTTGGCGATCATTCCGTGGTTTCCAAGCAGACAGGCGGTACGTTCGGCAAGAGCATCGGAAGCATCTTTAGCAAGCTTTTCTCTACCAAAGGTAGAGTAAGGTACACAAGGAACATCTCCACCTCCAAAAACGCCAACTAAATAATGGAAACCTGGTAGGGATATTTCGTGACTTGCCACGGCAACACAATAGTCAGAGTGGGTATGGACCACAGCCCCTGCATCTGCATACTTTAAGTATATAGAAGCATGCATACGCCACTCTGAGGAAGGTAGACGTTTGCCCTGATACTCTCCATTAAGCGAGCATCTAACAATGTTCTCCAATGAGATGGAATCGCCAGTTGCTCCATTCGGTGAGATTAGCATTTCATCCCGAAATCTCACGCTTAGATTACCGGAGGACATTTCATTGAGACCCAAAGCATCTACCTTTTGATAGTGTTCAACCAACTGCTTTCTTAAAGAAACTTCATCCTCGGTCATATGTATTCCCCTTCCGTTCAGATTCAATTTATGAAAAATCTAGACGCTTGTATGAGGTTATCCCTCAGATTAGAGCTTGATCTCCGATATTTTATTTAATTTTTTATTCTGTATAAGCGACAACCCGTAAATAGCAAGTCCTCACTCATATTTGGTCTTTTGCAGTTTTAAGCTCCGGGAATAAACAATTTTCAACATATTAAGGTTCCCCGACGCACTTTATTATTTGATTTAACTTTCGACCTACTAGCGTACAGTTATGTATTCGTTCTAGTGTTGGCCAAGTTGCCCTTTCTCCTTCTTGAACGAGTTCAAGAGCATGATCCGGAGGTATCTTGGCAAGGATAGTGGTTGGATCGACATAGCGTCGGTCCGGCATGATATTTACGTCCCCGGTATAGTCTTGAGTGAGCATGCTAAACCACATACGTGTCATCATGTTTAGAGGATAAATGGACCTGGTTGCCTCTATCGCAAATGGATAAACAGCTTTAAACCATTCCTTAGCTGCTGATTGCCCGATACTGATCATACGCGAAACGTGATCTGTAGCATCTGGATCGTTGAGCGCCCAAAGTACAACAGGATTCGTCTGACTAGTGATAAAAAAATTGCAACCGTATATTCTTCTTAATCTGGCGGCTGGCAAATCATCGGTTATAGACCCGTCCACCCATTTTCTGCTGCGAACATATGGTTGGCGCTTCCCTTTGTGATCTCGGGCTGAGAGCGTCACGGGAGGCAAAACACCAGGGACTGCTGTCGAAGCCATCAGGGCTTCCTTAAGAAGCACATTTGGGGCGGTAACTGGATTTAAAGTTCTTGACTGTTGATGTATTTCTGAGGGTGAAATAGAAACGTTTAAATGTCTTCCACTCAATTGCAAGGCCTCCTCGAAAGTGACATCGGGAACCCACGTTTCAATTATTACCCCGATATCTTGCGCAGTTAGCTGTTGGCCATTCTCGGGCGTGTACAAACTCTTAAAGTTTTCTTGGAGTCTATTAGAATCTAATATTTCGCTTAGTTCCTCATCGGAATGTGAGCAAAGTATAGCCGCGATAATTGCTCCTGCGCTTGAACCTGAAATAACTTTTGGTAACAGGTCCTCCTTCCAAAGAGCCTTAGCTACTCCTAAATGGAAAGGCCCCATGGAGCCTGCCCCACTTAGCATAAGCGCACATTCACCAAAGGCTTGCTTGACTCGCTGAAAGAAAAACTTTTTCTCTTGGGGTGATAGGCTAGACTTTGCTGAGTCCGCCAGATCTTCCAAACCGCCGGCAATCTCCTGAATATAATCTTTTATCAATTTCTTTGTGCCAGAGGCAGCATGTTTATAAAGCGCACCCGCACCCATACCGCCCATATTTCCGTGGAGACCTTCGTCAAAATAATATTTTAGACGCAGGCTATTGGACTTGGCTCTAATAGCGACCAGCTCTTCCAAGCGCGCCCTGATAACTCGGTAGTCAAACCCCTCGCTACTGTCGTCATCCTGCCAACGCGAAGCACCTGAGCGCAAATCAGATTTGGAGGCATTTTGCAGCCAGTCTTCATAGGTTTCGACGCTTACCATAAATAGGTCCTTCTCGTATCAGCCCTAAAAAACTGTATCAGGGATAAATTTGTAGCCGTCTCACAAATTACCTGAAATTTGATTTTTTTGGCACCAAATATGCAAATTGCTGAGTTGAATAGTATTAAAACACTCCATATTAGCTTATTGCATTAGAGGTTTACTATGAAAATTCGAACTGCTGTTTCATTATTTGTGGGATCTGATAGTCCGCAAACAAAAAAAATCGAGACCACAAAGTTACGGCTTGATCCCCAGCGATGTGGTCTGGGGAAAAGTTCAGTTATAACTAATTTGGAGGCTTTATGCCGCGGAAACCAGGGCTTTTTAGATAGAAGTAAACTGGGACGAAGGTTAGTGCATTCAGTCCATATGGGTGCACTAGTCAACGAGTTCAAGGGGCTTAGCGAGAGGGTTTTGCCAAATAAGGCGATGATCTAATGGAAATCGTACCTGCCCAAAAGTATTTTCTGCAAGGCGCGCCTGCGGCACTGGCGACTTGTGAACTAGACACTAATTTTAGTCGATTAGGTGATCCGCTGGCGGCGGTTAAACATTTTCCTCGGTCGAGGTATTACATTAAGCGTAATAACGGATCTGTATTAGACGATAGCGCGGATGTGGCTGATCATTTCGTTTTGAGCAAAGGTATACCTTTGGACTCAGATAAAGCCGCCCTATTTAGGTGCACAGCACTAAGTAGAATTAGGGTAGTTACTAATTCGGGGCACGTCAAATCGGGTGATACTCAGGGTCCAGTATGAGCAGTAAAGATAATGAATTTAAAAAGTTTTTTGATCAGGGCTCTGACTTCTTCAATATGTTTGAAAATCAAATGAAGACATTTTTTGGAAACCCTTCTCTCTCATCCGAAGGTCTGTCTGAAATACCTTCTATCGAGTCGCTTGCAAGCATGCCACATCTGGATAATTTGTTTGGTATTGATAAAAAAGTGAAAGATTTCGTGAAAGCATCTTCGGCTTTGCATTCAGCTAATACCGACCTTCAAGGTTTAATATCAAAAAGTTGGTATGAGGCATTTCAACGGTTTAGCGCGGTTACTGGCGATAACACATGGTACGAAAAGTCATTTGATGAATGGCTCGAGTATGCGCATCGTTCTACGGATGAATTCCAACGGACCGATGAATTTATGAATGCGCAACGTGAAGTGATACACGCCTCGACCACTTTTCGGAATTGTTATACAGATTTAGTAGAGGTGTACCAAGAAAAAAATAATATGCCAACTCGCAGAGAAATAGATGATTTAAGCCGCTCAGTCTACGATCTTAAAAGAGAACTTAAGAAGTTAAAGAAGGAACTAAAACTATCGAAAACTCAACCACCCTATGAGGTAAGAGATGAGTGATTTTCAGCCTAGTTTGATTGAAGATTCCTTTAATTATTGGAAGAAATTCCAGCGTGGTATTAGTGCTCTTTCTGAAATAAGCGATGATGATATTACTATTGGGTCTACACCGAAACGTATTGTAGCCAGAAATGATAAAACCACCCTCTATCACTATAAGCCCAGAGTTGCTCGCTCTTCAGAAACACCTCTCCTGATTGTATACGGGCAGATAGGTCGTTATACCATGATTGATTTGCAGCCCGATCGCTCGGTAGTGAGTAATCTTTTGGATAAAGGTATAGATGTGTACTTAATTGATTGGGGCAGTCCTAATCGATCAGATCGTTGGATTCAATTTGATGATTATATAGAGGACTACTTGGCTGGTTACATTGATATAATTTGTGAGGAGTCAAAAAAGCCTAACGTATCGTTATTTGGGATATGTGAGGGCGGTGTCTTTTCAGCCTGCTACGCTGCTCTGCATCCTAAAAGGGTGCGTAACTTGTCTCTCGCGGTGACACCAATAGATTTTCATGCCGATAAAAAAAAATACGTAGAAGGGCAAGGCTATCTAAATCGTTGGGTACGTAATTTAAGTGCTCGGGCGCTTAATAATTTGATTGATTCTTATGGCCACATGCCTGGCGATGTTATAGGGATGTTATTTCAAGAAATGACCCCCGTAAAAACATTGACAAAATATAACTGGGACCTTCCAGACAATATATCAGGTAATCATGAACAGGTTCTAAATTTTCTTCGGATGGAGAAGTGGCTATCAGACAGACCTCATCATCCAGGTGAGGCGGCAAAGACCTGGCTAGTAGACTTGTATAAGAATAATCAGTTGGTGGAGAAAAAATATAAGGTAGACGGAAACTTAGTAGACTTAGGGGCGCTTGATATGCCGATACTAAATATTTTCTCCAGTTTTGATCATATCATTCCGCCATCAACGAGTAAGGCTCTATCTCTGTTCGTAGGCACGAAAGATTACTCAGAACTAGAGCTCAATGTGGGTCATATTGGAACATTTGTTAGTAAAAAAGCTAATTTACTTCTGAGTGAAACTCTAAGCGAATGGTTAATTAAAAGATAAAATGGGGGTAAACGATGATTGATGTAATTTCTTCAAAAGACGCAATAGATAAAATTCGTACAAGAGATACAGTATGCACCAGCGGCTTTGTGGGGACCGGTACACCAGAAGAATTAATCCGAGCGCTGGAAAGTCGATTTGTAAAGACCGGAGCGCCCTTTGATTTATCTTTGGTATTTGCAGCGGCTCCCGGAGATGGAATCGCCAAGGGCGTAAATCGTCTTTCCCATCCTGGATTGCTCAAGCGTATAGTCGGTGGGCATTGGTCACTGGTGCCAAAACTAGGAGAGCTAGCAATAAAGAACCAGGTAGAGGCTTATAACCTTCCGCTTGGCGTTATCTCGGAGTTATATAGGGAAATTGCTGGTCAGCGATGTGGCGTTTTGACAAAGATTGGCTTAGGCACGTTTGTCGACCCCCGGCAAGACGGCGGCAAATTAAATATAAGAACTTGGGAGGATTTGGTTGAACTAATCGAGATCAATAATGAAGAATGGCTACTATATAAAACTTTTCCTATTGATATAGCATTTATTCGTGGAACGACAGCTGATCCAAATGGAAATATCTCTATGGAGAAGGAGGCTTTAACCCTTGATAATTTAGCCATTGCGACTGCAGCAAGAAACTCGGGTGGAATTGTCATTGCACAGGTCGAACAAGTGACTGATGCGCCCCTGTCTCCTAGGCAGGTAGAGGTTCCAGGAATCTTTGTTGATTATGTGGTGATAGCAGAATCAGAAAATCACACTCAAACTTGGGTGACCGGCTTTGACTCGGCCTTTGCTGGTCAAACCAGGAGAACGATAGAAGATGCAGCGGTAATGGAACTCGATGAGAGGAAGGTTATCGCTCGTCGAGCGGCAATGGAGCTTGCTAAATCGGTAGGAGGCGTTGTTAACCTTGGAATTGGGATGCCAGAGGGTGTATCTAAAGTGGCAGCTGAGGAAGGTTTTATTAATGAAATTCATCTAACTGCAGAGCCTGGGGTTATAGGTGGTATGCCTCAAGGGGGTTTAGATTTCGGCGCAGCTGTAAATCATGATGCCCTTCTAAACCAGAATCAGCAGTTTGATTTTTATGATGGGGGTGGATTGGATTTGGCAGTTCTCGGGATGGCTCAAGTTGATAGGTTTGGTCATGTCAATGTCAGTAAGTTTGGACCGAAACTAGCGGGGGCTGGAGGATTCATAAATATATCCCAGACAGCAAAAAAACTTGTCTTTGTGGGAACATTCTCGGCAGATGGGTTAGTCGTGGAGATAAGTGATGGTAAGCTCAAAATTGTACAAGAAGGGAAGGTTAGCAAATTTATTGCTGATGTAGAGCAGATCACCTTTAATGCCGAGGTCGCGTTGAAGAATCGGAAGCCGGTGCTTTACATAACTGAACGTTGCGTTTTTGAACTAACTGTAGAAGGGATGCGTTTAAAGGAAGTGGCAGCTGGCGTGGATATTAAAACAGAGATTGTCGAACTACTCCCTTTCTCTGTGATAGCCGACGATGTAGGTACGATGGATCCTAGGATATTTTTGAACGAGGTTATGAATCTTGGTGAACGAGATGAATTAGCAAAGTACCGCAAGTTGAAATTAGCAAAAAAACTCGTTGCCTAATTACTACTGCGATGGAAGCTGATGTTCAAAAAATACTTATGGCTATTAAAGATAGGGGGTCCTTGGAGTACTGTGATATGTCCGTCGAGGAGGCTAGGAAAACTCATGAGAGTCAATCCGGATTATTGGGGGCTGACTATGTAGAACTCCCGTCTGTCTCTGACATCACTATTCCTGGTCGACATGGGGATATTCCCGCAAGACTTTACAAGCCGGTCAAGCATATTAACGCTTGTCTTATTTATTATCATGGTGGCGGCCATGTCGTTGGTAGTTTGAACTCTTATGATACTCTTTGCCGGCAACTAGCCCTTCAATCCAATTGTATGGTGGCTTCAATAGATTACCGGCTAGCACCCGAACATCGCTTTCCTGTAGCGGTTGAGGATGCACTGGATGCGTATTTTTGGTTCTGTAGCTGTGGGCATGAACTCGGTATTTCTAATGATGCTCTGATTCTTGGTGGTGACAGTGCTGGAGGTAATCTGGCTGCAGTAGTAGCCATTATGGCCCGCGACCTTGGCTATCCTAAAGCTCTAGGACAATTATTAATTTATCCAGCAACTGCAGGTTACCCTGATAGTGCTTCTCACCTGAAATTTGCTGAGGATCATGTTTTAACACGAAGGTTGATACTGTGGTTTCAGGAGAAATATTTGGACCGAAAAGATCATATAGACTTCAGATGGGCCCCCTTGTTATGTGATGATCTGAGCATGTTACCACCAGCAACCATTATTCTTGCGGAATGTGATCCTTTGCGTGATGAGGGACTATCCTACGCTGTGTGTTTAGCAGAATCCGGTAATGAGCTTACATTAAAAATTTATTCTGGCGTGACCCACCCCTTTTTTTCCTGGTCTGGAGCTGTAAAGAAAGCTCGAGAGGCAGTATCCTTCGCAGCAGCGCAGCTAACAAAACTAGCACCAGGTAATTAAATAATCTGACTAATTTCTCCGAGTTTTTTACTCAATAATCGATTTTCATTATAGTCGATTGGAATTACCATAAGGCTAGGACCTTTTTCTCCGATTGCCTTAAGCAATATGTTTTTAAAATGCTTACTATCGTCGCAAAGATGTGAATTCCAACCAAAACTTTTTGCTAGGTGTTCCCAGTCGGGGTTATCAAAGCCAAGGTCTGTGTGGTGACCAAACATATTTTCTTGCTTCCATGAGATAAGTCCATATGCGTTATCTTCCCATATCAATACAGTAATATTCGATCTGAGTCTTCGGGCTGTTTCCATTTCTTGAACATTCATTAAAAATCCTCCGTCGCCCGCGATAGCAAGAATGTTACGGTTAGGATGTACAAGACTTGCGGCGATGGCTCCAGGTAATGCGAATCCCATTGAGCAATATCCGTTAGGAATGAGACATGTGTTGGGTTCATGGCAGTGATAATGTCTCGCGATCCACATTTTATGTGCGCCAACATCGGACAAAAGGATATCTTCTGGGGCCATTGCTTCGCCCACGTCCCAAATCACTTTTTGCGGCTTAATTTTGCCAACCGTTTCATCCTCTGCATACTCCTTAAGTTCTTCATACATGCGCTGCCGGATCCGACTCTGATTGGAGGAATCGAAGGCAATTTCTGGCGTTTCCTTAATTCTCGTGCAAAGTTGGTCCAACATTAAACTGAGATCACCGACGAGCTCGACTTCTGGATGAAAATATTGATCTATTTCACCAGCCTCGAAATCGGCATGAATTATTCGTTTATCGCGATTTGGATTCCAAATTCTGGGTTGGTATTCGACCATATCAAATCCCAAAGCGATCACGAGGTCTGCTTGATCTAAAGCTAGATTGGGGATGTCTTTTGCACCAAGTCCAATAGTGTACAGGCAGTAGCTACTGTCCACATCAACGCATCCTTTCGCCATGAAAGTACTTATTACCCCAATACCTGTTAATTCGCAAAAATTCCTAAGTGATTGACTGGCACGTTTCCTTATACACCCATTGCCTGCTAGTACAATCGGCGACTTTGCCTCCTTTAGTAATTTGAAAGCTTGAACCACCTGAGGTTCACTTGGTGCTCCTATCCTGAATCGGCGAGGAACGATAGGAATTTCATTGGTTTCTTGAGAAGCGATGTCCTCCGGTAACTCTATATGTACGGCCCCCGGCTTCTCTTGTCTTGCCAGTCTAATTGCTTTTCTTACGATTTCGGGAATAGTGTCGGCGTTACGAATTGAAACGCCCCATTTGGTAACGGGTTTGAACATGCCGACAACGTCCATTACCTGGTGGGACTCTTTATGTAATCTTTCAGTTGAGCCCTGCCCGGTTATAACCAGAATGGGTGCGCGATCCATATTGGCATCAGCCACCCCGGTTATTAGATTGGATGCTCCTGGACCAAGTGTTCCAAGGCAGCCTCCTGGATTACCTGTTAATCTGCCGTAAACTTCGGCCATAAAGGCGGCACCTTGTTCATGTCGTGTGAGGACAAATTTGATTTTCCTACTCTTGGAGAGGGCCAGCATGAAGTCAGCGTTTTCTTCTCCAGGGACTCCAAAGATGTACTCTATCCCCTCCTCTTCAAGACATTTGACTAGTAATTCAGCGGCTTTCATATATCTATTCTTTTTTCTTATGATTAGCTTGTGATGTCCACATGTCCATAGCCTGGCGCATTGCATTCATCGGATTAAGGGTAGTCATATTTTTCATTTGTGTGCGATATTGATCCTGGTGTTCAAGGAATAGGAGCATGCTCTGCTCAATATAGCTGGATACAAAACCACCGAATCTTTGATCGTAGAATCTAATGATCTGCTCCAGAGCTCTATTAGTCAGCACAACCTCGTGTCCCTGAGCCTCTTGTTCCGCAAGGATTTGTAATAAAGTGCCCCGCGTTATGTCCGCACCGTCGCTTGATTCTGTAACTTGTATACTATCTCCGCTAAGGAGAACATCTCGAAGGTCATCTAAGGTGACATACTTACTAGAATCTAGATCATACAGTCGTCGGTTCTTATATTTTTTATATCTATGCATTTATTGGGACCTCCTAGCACTGAGGGGTAATATTTTCGATGAAAGCACCCTACTAAGAAAAGCGAAACTAGTTTTGAAATTTGAAACATAATCGATTTCGATAGCGACATTAAGTGCGGCAAGTCAAAGGCGCAGTTAAGTACCTAAATCCCTTAATCCTGGCACCAGTGCGCGAATTTGTGCATCGCAACGTACTTTTTACAATTCCCCTACTATGGCAAAGTCTGGAAATTTTTCATTTCACTTCGATGTCATAATTCGGGCGCGATAAAAGCCAATAAATTATACCAGGAATCGAACTAGTATAAAGCAAGACAGTATCGAAAGCAGTATAGTTCTATCACTTCTATCACTTCTATCACTTCTATCACTTCTAACACGTTCCCTGAGGTATAAACATAGCAATTTGACAGGGAGGAGAATTATTTGTGCACCGCAAAAAATATTGTTGACATTGTTATGTTGCTCTGCAACAATCTCCTCATTGTGCATCGCAGCAAAATTTAAGAGATCGGAGAAAGATATGATGGAATTAGAAAAAAGTTTAAAGATAGGCAAAGATTTGTATGAACTTAACAGCGGAACCATGAATAAGCTATTTACGATTGATGCAGAGTCGATAGATACATTTATGGATGTGAATAAGAGTTTTGGCGATAGGATGCCAAGTATCAAAGGAGTTTCTGAGTTTATTGAGATGCAGAAAGACTATGGAAAGGCTCTTTGGGATGAAAGTCAGAGTGTCATGACCGCGAAAAGTGAAATTGTTCAGGATGCGATGGAACAAGCTAAGACTTTAATGTCTGATTTTTATCCGACATCGTCTCCGACCGTTAAAAAAGCGGCCAAAAAAACGGCAGCCGCGGCTACCTGAGGGACGGGAAGGCCGGCATTCATTTGACTAATTTGTCTAAAAATCTTGAGGACTAGAGTAAGAAAACCATTCAATTTATCAAACCCTGAGGTGAATCGAAGAAAGGGTAGGCTAAAGGTACCAGTGTTAATCCTAGAGCCATAAAACAAAGTTTCCCCCCCCCGGGGCCGAAAGGCCCCACCCCCTAGTGATATCTGCTACCCATCAATTGGTGTGGTAGCAGATATTACACCCCTAAATGTTGATAGTTTTTTTCCATCTTGCGCTGTTATTTCGAGCATCATCGAATGTTACACTCGCAACTTTTGGTGAGTGAGCGCCCGGAATGACTAGTAAACTTGAGCAACTAAAAAAGTTAACCACTGTCGTGGCAGATTCTAGTGATATTGAAGCTATGAAATTGTACATGCCAATAGATGCTACGACCAACCCAAGTTTACTTCTAAAGGCGGCTGCTATGCCCCAGTACTCCGAATTACTTAGCCAAGCGAAGCGAAAGGCAGAGCTCAAGGGTGGTAGCACACAAGAAAAACTGGATTGTTACGTTGATGGGTTTGCTGTCTCTATCGGGGTAGAAATTCTCAGGTTTATTCCTGGCAGAATTTCGACGGAGGTGGATGCACGGCTATCTTTTGATACGAAAGCTATGGTTTTGAGGGCGAGAAATTTGATACAGGAGTACGAGATTATAGGGGTACCGAGGGACCGAGTCTTGATCAAGCTTGCAGCCACATGGGAAGGGATAAAGGCAGCGGAAGTGCTTGAGAAGGAGTCGATAAATTGTAATTTAACCCTGCTTTTTTCGTTTGCTCAAGCTCAGGCTGCAGCCGACGCGGGTGTCTTTCTTATTTCCCCTTTTGTTGGTCGAATCTATGATTGGTGGACACAGAAGGCTGGAAAGGATTTTACTGGTTTAGCCGACCCTGGAGTGCAGTCGGTGACGAGGATATTCAACTATTATAAAACCTACAAATACAAGACTCTGGTCATGGGAGCAAGCTTTCGGAATACCGGTCAAATTGAAGCGCTTGCGGGCTGTGATCGTCTGACTATAAGTCCAAATTTGATGGCAGAACTGGCGGCCGACGACACCCTGCTTGTTCGGGCGTTAGAAGCAGATAAACCTGGTAAATCTGAACCAAAACGTAACCTAAGTGAAAGTGATTTTAGGTTGCAAGTAAATGAGGACTCGATGGCGACTGAAAAGCTAGCAGAGGGTATTCGTCTATTTTCAGCTGATACTCTGAGGTTAGAGATGCAACTTGCCGAATAGGCTTTAGGCTGCTCCTGTGAGAACCCTTATTTAATTTTTGTATTTCTAAATTGGCAATACAAACTGGATTGTCTTGCAAAAACCCTTACACTACCGTCAATCATGCGTAGCTCTCTCCTCTTGTGTCTCAGTATTTTTGTAACAGATTTAGCCTCTGCAGTTCTTATCAACGATTTGGAATTTAGCCATGGAATTGCGTTCTTTGATGAGCTGAAATATCCCCCTGATTATACTCACAAAGATTATTTGAACCCGAACGCTCCCAAGGAGGGCAAACTAGTACTTCCATGGGCTTTTTCGTTTGATACATTGGCACCTTTATCAATAGGCGAAACAGGGCCTCCATCTGGATATCATTTCCGAGGCGAATCATTAGTCGTAAGGGGCGGTGATGAATTTGCTGCTTTTTACGGTCGTCTAGCAAACGGGATAGCTGTTACCCCTGATAAGAAGACTCTAGTTTTCAGGATTAATCCCGATGCGAGATGGGATGATGGGAACACAGTTACTGCTCATGATGTAGTTTACACCTTTGAATTGCTTATGGCCCAGGTGGGCGCCTCGTTACGTTTCGACTTCCTTGCATCCCTAGAAGCTTGGGATGATCGCCACGTTATATTTCATCTCGACGTGCCACTAGCTTACGATCATGTTGCTATGATTCAATATCAGGAAATTCTTCCTCAGCACTACTGGCGAACTAGAGATCCAACTGCACACACGCTTAAGCCTCCTGTTTCAAGTGGGCCATATCGCTTAAAGGAAATCAAACTGGGGCGCTACGTTGAGTATGAGCGCAGAGAAGATTATTGGGGATGGCATCTGCCAATAAATCAGGGCCGGTACAACTTTGATACCGTGCGCTTCGAGGTGTACCGCGATGCAACTGTTGCGAGGGAAGCTTTTCGTAAAGGTCTCATTGATATTCTAGATGTTGATGATATTCGTTACTGGGTCCACGCGTTTGAAGGCCCTGAAATGGAACAAGGTCTAATTGCCAAGACTCGAAGAAACTATGGTATATGGGTAGGTATTGGTAGAGCATTTGTCTTAAATAGCCGTGTGCCAAGGCTGTCGGATAGGCGGGTTAGAAAGGCGCTAACTCTGGCGTTTGACTTTGAATGGGTGAATGAAAAGTTTTACCATGGTGAGCGTATCCGCGCTAAGAGCTTTTGGCCAGGGACGATCCTCGAGAATAATGGCCTGCCTAGTAAGAACGAGTTGGCGCTGCTGGCTGACTTCAGGGAGTCTTTGCCGCCTGAAATCTTTAAACAGCCTTTTGATTTTCCCAGGTCAGGGAGTGATGAGGCGCTAAGGAAGAATCTGGCTTCAGCGAGGGATCTGCTGATGTCTGCTGGGTGGCGAGTTCTGAATGGGAAGCTGCGTAATGCTCAAGGAGAGCCCTTCACGCTCGAGCTTTTATCATTTGAGCCGAATCATGCCCGGATATTATTGCCTTGGTTCAAAAATCTTAAGAATCTGGGTATCGCTGCAAATATGCGGTTGGTTGATATTAGTCAATATATCAATCGGCAGAGAAAACATGATTATGATGTATATGTGCATACTTACGATTTTGTGATTCCACCGACGCTGTCAGCCCGTAATAATTTTCATTCTAGTGCTTTAGCTTTAGAAGGCTCGCGCAATTATGTAGGAGTTAATGAACCCGTAGTCGATCGCCTCGTAGAAGCAGCAGAGGCAGCTCAGTCGCTGTCTGAGTTAGTCGCTGCAAGCCGTGCCTTGGATCGGGTCATGATGTGGGGATATTACTTGATTCCTGTTTATGCCTATGACCCGCGTCGTACAGTCTATTGGGATAAATTTGGTAGTCCACCTCAGCCGCTTTACCGACCCGCCTTTCCGGATGGCTGGTGGTACGAGAAAGACAAAGCTGAACGGATTAGCCAGGTGCAGTCGGAAATGCATTGAATTAATACTAAACCCATATCTCTCTTAGCTTGTGGTAACTTTAGCCCTCAATAGGCGTGAAAGGCATTTTTATGGATTTGTTTGCAGGTACCAGTAAGGGTGTATTCCAAATTACCGATGGGATCGCTAAAAAGGTACTCGATTGCCGTGGAGTGAGAGAAATTGTTTGCTTCAATGGGAGGGTTTTTGCAGGAACTGGCAACGGGCTTTATGTGTCTGATGATGGAGGAGCCTCATGGCTATTGACTACTTTGAGAGATGTTGCGGTTTGGCAGATTCGGCAGGGTGTCCAAGGTAAGCTTTATGCCGGAACAGCGCCTACAGGCCTATTTAGAAGTGAAGATTGGGGATATACATGGACAGAAGTTGAGTCTTTGTCTCGTTTAGCAAAAGAGAAAGGTTGGTGTATTCCTGTCGATCCACCGTTACCAGCGGCTGCTCGCGCTCTTGTTGTAAAGGATGAGCGTCTTTGGGTTGGTGTAGAGGTTGGTGGAATAGCAATTTCACAGAATGCCGGAGAGACCTGGTCTGTCGTTCTTCCTGGGGGTAATCCTGACTTGCATATGATCTTTCCCTTCCCGGGGAATGAGGAAATTTTGTTTGCTTCGACAGGTTATGGAAGGCTTGATGGTGTTGCCGATATGGTTGAGGGCAATGCCGGAGTCTTTCGTTCTGAGGATGGGGGTAATAGCTGGGTGTATACGTGGGAAGGTGTTACTCCTCGGTACTCGAGGCCAATGTGCATTGATCATAGACCACCATTTGGCTTGACGGTAGCGAGTGCACCAACCGCATTTTCAAGCTATCGACAAGAGTTGGGAGCCGAGGCTATGTTGTTTCGGTCTGAAGACCGTGGTGATACTTGGCATTCGTTGGGTGATAAAGACCACTCGCCAAGTCATGCTAATTTTCATGGCTTGACGGTAAATCCTCTGGTCCCTGGGGGTATTTTGGTGGGGACAGATACCGGGGAGATTTGGAGTGTGAGTGGCCACGCAGAATGGGAACTGCTGGTTAAGGATATCCCAGCAGTGGTTTCAATTACTTGTGTATGACTACTCTAGGTCTAGAGTAGATATGGAATTCAAATGATGATAAATGCAATTGTTGAGCAAATTTCGGACATTGGTTTCGGAATCTTCAAGGGTTTCTACGATAACGCCACTATCGCAAAATATAGCGAATTATGTGAGAAGCATTCAATAAGTCGGCCTTTCACAAATGCCGATGGCCAAATGATAATGGTGAAGAGTGTTAAGAATCTTGTAGCAAAGACGCGTGACTTTGATGAGTTCTTTTCGGATTCGAGATTAACATCTATCTTGGAGAGGATATTAAGTCCAGTCGATCACTGGGGAATAAAGATCTCAGATACTGGTATTAAAAATGTGGTCTCAGGTTTACGTACTTCATCGATGCATAGGGACGATGATTTGTATCCTCAGTTAGCTCGTGGAAAACCTTTTACAGTCAATTCGCTGTTGGCTATTGATCCGTTTTCTGAGGAGCTTGGTGCTACCAAAGTTGTTCCAGGCAGTCACAAGTGGGATCATGAAGTAGTCCAATCAGAAAAAGCGGAGTCTGTTCTACTTGACCCTGGAGACCTCCTCGTCATGGATGGCCGAACTTGGCATCAGGCGGGAAAGAATATTCGGGAAGGCGAGAGTCGGCGGGCAGTGAACGTTTACTACTGTGCTGGCTGGTGCCAACCGGGCCACGGGCTGCACTGTGGCATGACGGAAGCGGCGTTTTCTCAACTACCGCGTAAGATTAAACAGTTCTTATAAGAGTAGAGTCCGATACTTAAAAACTCCATACGGCTCGTAAGCCGAAGAAAGCCGCACCTAATCTTGTTCCATTGACCAGGTTTTGCTTGTTTGGCGAGATAATTCCCACTCTGAGAGCGTGTCATCAAGATTCCTATGTCTCAGGCTTTGTTTCATCTCTGTTATCTCGGTGTTAATTTCTGGACTGCTTTCTTTTTGATAAGTAACCATCGGCACTCCTTGTCTAATTATTGTCTTACAGTACTTCTAAACATTAGCAGTCTCGGCTCTTAAATTAAAAAGAATAATTAGCAACCAATACATTCCCGATAAGAATTAATCTTGTTCCATTGACCAGGTTTTGCTTGTTTGACGGGATAACTCCCATTCTGAGAGCGTATCATCAACTTGTCCATATCGTAGGTTTCGCTTCATCTCGGTTGTATCATTTTTGATTTCTAACCTACTGTCATTATTTGTCATCATTTTTTAAACCCTGTCTAACTTCTGTCTTAAAAGGGCGCTTAAAGTAACAGGTAAGTCGGAAACATTAAAAAGAATAATTAGCAACTAATATATTCCAATTAAGAAACAATATAGATTTTAAAGAGATGCTGCTGATGTAGTGGTCATGTGTTTTAACGAGGACCGTCTTCGTTACCGATGACAAACTTCGTTAATTGAGATAGCTTTTCCGATCAACCATCAAATCGGAGGCAGCGCAATGTCGAAAATCAATTATACCCCGCCTAGGGTCTGGAAGTGGGAAGAGGGGAATGGTGGCAGATTCGAAGATATAAATAGACCAACGGCGGGTCCTACTTTTGAAAGCGAGTTACCCGTAGGGAAACATCCTATACAGATATACTCTCAGGGTACCCCGAACGGGGTCAAGGTAACCATCTTGATGGAAGAGCTACTTGCACTGGGTTTCAACGAAGCTGAATACGATGCTTGGTTAGTACGGATAAATGGGGAGCAATTTGGTAGCGGATTTGTAGAAATTAATCCAAACTCAAAGATCCCTGCCATTCTCGATATGACGACGGCGAAGCCGACGAGAGTATTTGAGACTGGTGCCATATTGTTATATCTCGCTGAGAAATTTGGAGCTTTTGTACCGATGGCTGGACCAAGTAGGGCTGAGTGTCTATCTTGGTTGTTCTGGCAAATGAGTAGCGCACCTTATTTGGGAGGTGGCTTCGGACATTTTTATGCATATGCGCCTGAAAAATATGAATATCCAATCAATCGATACGCAATGGAAGTCAAAAGACAATTAGACGTCTTGGATCGCAATCTTGCAGATCGACATTTTCTCGTAGGAGATGACTATACCATTGCTGATATCGCGACCTATAGTTGGTACGGACAAATGGTTGTAGCTGGTCTTTATAACGCGAAAGAATTCCTTCAGGTTGATTCTTACGCTAACGTTTTGAGATGGGGAACCGAAATACATAATCGGGCTGCAGTTCGTCGAGGCAGGAAAGTTAACAGAGATTCACATAGCGGCATCGCGGAGCGGCATGATGCCAGTGATTTTGATAAGTTAGGAATTTGACTAGCGATAGATACTTTTTGGTTTATTTGTTTGCCACTCGCTCAAGATGGCCTTCGCATGACTTTTTTCCATTAGTTGAAAGTCTTCTATCGGAGTCGATAATTCGACTACATAACCATTGGGGTCTCGGAAATAGATGGATTCTATGAAGCCATGTTGAGCAACTCCTCGCGTTTCTATGCCATGCTCTAGTCCTTTCTGTCTCATGTCTAACAAGGTGTCTCTATCTACCTCTAGGGCGATATGTAAATCAAAATCACGTTGTTTTTTGAAGTCGAAGGTGTGTTTAGGGTCCTCAAAAAATGCGAGGCATGATCCATCTCGCATAGCGAAAAAAGTGTGGAGCACTTCAGGCTTTGAGGATTGACCTCCCGAAATGGTTAAGGCGTTTATAAGTTCTAATCCCAGAAAATCCTCATAAAAAATGCGTGTTTCTTCTGAATCCCGGCATCGATATGCAGCGTGATGTAATCGTTTTATTATTGCCAAGTTTTCGCCTGATTTAATCCCAAAAACAAGATGTTATTCTTGACTTAAGTCATGTGCAATCGTCATTTTCACATTACTTTTAACTTACTATGAAGTCGGTTATTTCATTATTGAGGAGGGAAAATGCCAGAACTTAGGCGGAAAGGCACGACAATTTATTACGAAGTTTACGGTGAGGGCTACCCTGTAGTACTTTTTGCTCCTGGCGGCATGCGTTCATCGATAGATTTTTGGAAAAAATCAGAATGGAATCCAATAACAACACTTAGCTCTCATTTCAAAGTTATTGCTATGGACCAACGTAATGCTGGAAAGTCTATCGCCCCAATAAATGCGAGTGATAGTTGGCGAGTTTACACGGAGGATCATATTGCCCTTCTAGATTATCTGGGAATTGATAGTTGCCATCTTTTGGGGGGATGCATTGGTGGTCCCTATTGTCTTGGTATTATTAAGGCTGACCCGAAGCGGGTTGGCGCTGTAGTTTTGCAGCAATCGATCGGAGCAGACAATAATAAAGATGCTTTTTATGGATTGTTCGATAGTTGGGCTGAGGAAATCAAGCACCAACATCCTGAAGTTACCGAAGAGGAATGGAATCAGTTTCGCAGCAACATGTTTGACGGTGACTTCGTGTATAACGTGGACCGGCATTTTGTAAGTCAAATTAAGACGTCAATGCTCGTTTTAATGGGTAACGATGTTTATCACCCAGAGATAATTTCTCGAGAAATTGCTGAGCTTGCGCCCAACGCGAAACTGATTGAAGAATGGAAAAATCCTGAGGAAGATAACACTATCGAAACCGTTATTCAGTTTTTTAAGGAAAATACACCGGTGACAAAGACTTAGCTTTTTGGCTGCGGTGTAATCCTAAATGATTAAAATTTCTATAAGGCTATTGAGCTTGGTTTTACCTTTATTGCTCATTGGATGTGCCTATAATGGCAATATCAAAGAAATTCACCCGCGACCAATCTCAATAAGTCCAGAAGCAAAGGCAATGAACAGTAAAATTTCAAATGTGAAGCGCACTCTAAAAAGATCTCATCCACCTAAAGTCCCTCCTCTCGAGGGAACATTAGTGAATTACCATATGCACCATACTGGAGAGATTTTTTCTGAATTAATTAGGCCTCGACCTGTCGATGTCTGGTTACCCGAGGGTTACGATCCCGAATCAGATAAGCTTTACCCCGTGATCTATATGCATGATGGGCAGTTCCTGTTTCATCATTCGCGTTCGCCTTATGCAGGTATGGACTTTATGTTCTGGGATGTAGACAAAGTGATGTCCCGGTTACAACGAGAAGGAAAAATCAAACCAGCAATAGTGGTTGCGGTATGGATGGCGGATTGGGATAAGGGAGCACGGGGGGCAGAATATATGCCAGAGAAAGCGGTGAGCAAAAAGGTTTTGGAAATTATGCGTCAGGCAGGACCGGGAAGCTCCGTGGGAGGATTTGTTGGTGAGTCAGGCGGTGAGAGTATGTCGTCAGACAATTATCTTAGGTTTCTTGTTCAGGAGCTCAAACCATTTATTGATAAAACCTACCCTACTTTATCAGGCAGAGCGGACACCTTTGTGATGGGTTCAAGTGCGGGGGGATTACTCTCAGCCTATGCGCTTGCAGAGTATCCAGAGATTTTCGGTGGGGCAGCCTGTTTGTCTAGTCATTGGCCATATGGCGATGGCGCTGTGGTTAATTGGTTAAGTGGTCATTGGCCTGAGGCAGGAAACCACCGTGTCTATTTCGATTATGGAACTGAAGCATTTGACGCTTTATATGAGCCTTACCAGATGCAAATGGATTTGATCTTGCGAAAAAAGGGCTATAGGGAAGGGGAGGACTGGATAACTCGTCGTTTCGATGGAGCGGACCATTCCATGCAAGCCTGGAAGGATCGGCTCCATAATCCACTAAAATTTCTTTTAGGTGCTGATAAGAAAAATTGATACTTAATTAGTATCGATACGAGCGGCCTTTTTTTCGTCATACCACCATGCAGAGGGGTAAGGTTCCAACAAGACGTCATCGGATAGTTCAGGTCGTCCGAACTTGTTCCAATAGATAATACGGTCCGCTCCTCTAGCACGTAAGGGCATTTGATAGTAATTCCATAATAGAACTCGGTCGAGCGCTTTAACGGAAGTGATAAAATCTTCAATATTCTCTGCATCTAGTGATGACTCAACGAGGGCGTCTACCACGGGATTATTGATTCCTCCGCGATTCCACGTAGATCCCATAGAATGAAAGTTTATCCTCAGCTGCCAAGAGGGTGGTACCTCCATCCATCCTGGAGTCACAATTACGTCAAAGTCTCCCTCTTTCACAAGATACGAATAGCTGGTTGAATCCATAAGACGGATGTTAGCTTGAGCCCCAAGGAGGTTAAGTGAGCGCACGAATGGTAGTAAAAGTCTCTTTTTATCTTCTTCTTGTATCAGAAATTCGATTTTGAGGGATTCATTGAACGGATCAACAAGGACTTTATTTTTTATTTTGTATCCCGCGTTGCTAAGTAGCCTTAGGGCTATAGTAAGGCCTTCTCGATCGACACCAAACCCTGCTGACTGATGGAATGAAAATGCCTTATCAAATACTTGATCAGGTATTTTCCCCTTGAATGGTTCCAATAAGGTTTTTTCCTTCTCGCTTGGTAATCCTTTTGCCGCAAAGGGAGTATTTGCAAAAAAACTATTTGCTCGAGAACTCGCATTATTATGGAGAACTCGGTTTTGCCATTCGAAATCAAAGATATATGACATGGCTTCACGTACTCTTATGTCATCAAAAGGTTTTCTTTTTGTATTAAATACCAATCGATTTCTAGATCCACCCACTGCGCCAGAGGATAGTTCTCCCTTGATAAGAAATCCGTTCTTTACAGCAGGCGTTTCATAGGATGATACCCAATGGCGAAGATCATTCTCAGTCCATAAATCAAATTCACCAGCTCTTAGCGCCTCTCTGGCGACGGTCCCATCGAGATAGTATTCGAATTCAATATCATCAAAGTTATACATGCCACGATGGATAGGTAAATCACGACCCCAGTAATCTGGAACTCTTTCATAGACAAATGATTTACCCCTACCCGCCGATATTAAACGATAGGGGCCACTTTGTAGTGGTGGTTCCATACTTGAAGCAAACAAATCTCTCTCGCGCCAGTAATGTTCTGGGATAATTGGGACTCCCTGCAAGAGCGGGACCTGCTTTGACGCATCAGTATTGGTGAGGATGGCTACCGTTAATGCATCTAGTATCTCTATACTTTCAATCCATGCTGTTGTTTCTGACCAGCCTGAGGCTATATGCGTACGGTATGTATCAAGCGAAAACTTTACGTCTCTGGCCGTGATTGGCGTACCATCATGCCACCTCGCCTCTGGTCTGAGTCGAAAAACGATCTTGAGGCCACCATTGCTTACTGCAACTGATTCACAAAGACTACAATAATAGCCAGAGATTTCATCTGCAGATCGCTCGAGGAGTTTGTCATAGGAAAAGTCATATCCGTAAGGTTTTCCTATCGGAGATACAGTGTCAAAGCGCCAAGTGTAAGGCAGCCTCATTAAGCCGCCTTTGGGTGCATTTATATTGACGTAATCAAAATGCTTGAAATCGGGTGGATATTTTAATTGATAATCGGGTATCTGTGAAACACCATGACGAAACTCAAGCGATTCTGCAAAGGCAGGGTGAAGCTGCCAAATTAAAAGTAAAAGGAGTAACCGAACAGTAATCATCTTAACGTCCTGTTGAATTTTGAGTGCGGTAACTAAGTTAATGATTTATTCCTTCGATACCTTCAAGTCCACCCTTATTAAAGGCTTACGCTATGTTAAAAACCGCCTATAACTGTATATTACATAGTATAATAAGTTTGGCTGATCTCCGACTTATTATTTCATTGGTGACAGTAAAGAGCCCTTTATGAAAGATCGATACAATAAATTATCTTTGGAAGAGCAACGAGTTATTTTGCGGAAAGGAACTGAGATGCCCTTTTCCGGAAAGTATGATGATTTTTTTGAGGTCGGCCACTACGTGTGTAAACAATGTGATAAGCCGCTATTTCGATCTGAGGATAAATTCAATGCCCACTGTGGCTGGCCGGCGTTTGATGACGAAATCGATGGTGCCATTCGTCGAGAGTCTGATGCAGACGGTATTCGTGTTGAAATACTTTGCGCTAATTGCGGTGGTCATCTCGGGCATGTATTTAAAGGAGAGAGTCTGACCACGAAAAATACACGCCATTGTGTCAACTCTATCTCTATGAAATTTGTTGCTGGACAGCCCTACGTATAATTGTCATAACTTCCAATGGCATCAACTCCAGAATCGCTTCTTGCCTCGTTAAGTTCCAACGTTGCCATGCGAGACATAAAGGCAGAATCGGCCCCTAGCATAACCATATCGAAACCTTGTTTAAGGAAACGCTTTGTAAATTTCAGACTCCCTGTGTGAATTCCCACATTGATATTATGCTTACGAGCTGTCTCGTAAATATGCGTGACAGTTTCCGCATGTTTTGGGTCATCGGTATCTCCTCTCGCGATTTGACCTATGGCAAACGCCAGATCAGACGGCCCAATGTAGACGGCATCCAAACCTGGGGTGGTACAAATTTCATCCAGATTCTTAAGCGCTTCAGCAGTTTCTATCATCGCGATACATAATATCTCGCTATTGGCGTATTTTGCGTACCCGCTGCCAAAACTGGCTGCTCTGATTGGCCCAAATGAGCGCATCCCTTCTTGGGGATAACGACAAGCTGCAACAGCCTTTTCGGCCTCCTCTCTGTTATTTACTAGAGGAACAATCACGCCATAAGCCCCTGCGTCTAACACTTTCATGATTATGTATGGTTCGTTCCATGGAACCCGCACAATCGGTACAGTATTTGTATTGCCGATAGCAGGCAGCATATCGCGCACATCGTTATAATCTAAAAGTCCATGCTGCATATCCATGCAAAGCCAATCGAAACCCACCCGCGCCATTGTTTCTGCCGTGTGAACCGCATCCGTTCCTATCCAGCCACCTACTGTCTGTTTACCATCTTTCCAGGCGCGCTTTATATAATTAGGTCGCATGTTTTTCTCCTCCCAATGAACATATTATATTCTGTTAATGCTTAGGTTAGGTCAAGAGACGTCACCCTACTATTCGAGAAAGCTAATCGCCGGACTGGTGTTGTGGAGTTTTTAAGACGTAGAAATATATTTCGATTGTTTTCGTGTTCTAAGAGATAGACAGATCATTTTTCAGTGAAGACCTTTCTAAGATTCTCGATTTTTCGTACCGATACACGCGACGTCCATATGATTAAGATTAAGGTTATTGACGATCTGGAACGCATCGCCAGTTTTACCCTGAAGATCGCTCGGTCTGTGAGCATCAGAGTTTACAATTACTCTCACATTGTGATTCGAGGCTTCTTCCCAAAAAGGGATCCATGGGTAGAGTGGAAATGGGTTATTAGAGCTTTTGGCGGCTTGTTTCCTAATACCTAATGCGTTCACCTCAAGACCTACACCCGTCTCTGACGCAGCTGCCATAATATCTCTCGTACAAGCAGTACAGTTGGCGTCCCATTTCTCGTAGCAATTGCCAAAAAGGTCTGGGTGGGCAATAAAATCGAATAGACCGGATTCCATCATCCTCGCTGTATAAAGACCAAATTCAATAAGCGCTTTCGCTGAATTGGTTCCACCATAGGTTGGCATCCACTTGTCGTCACTATCTAGGAAGAAGTGTGCAGCGCCAATTAGATAGTCGAATTCGTATAACCCAAAGAGTTCATCCTTATACCAAGACTCCTGCTCAGGTATGTATTCACATTCCATACCTTTTAAGATGCGTAGCTGAGGATACTTTATTTTCGCCTGATTTATAGCTTCATTGTATTCGGGTAAGTCGATATACCGCATTCTTGCAGAGAGCCAGCGATCATCTGGAAGCGCTGCGTGGTCAGAAATCCCTAAAGTTTTCATGCCCATTGATATGGCCATTTCACAGTAATCTCCAACATCACCTTCAGCATGTTTGCAACGATATGTATGTGTGTGAAAATTATGTTGGAATTCGCTATCTAGCATGGGACCTCTTGGTTTTTATGAGAGTTAACAGCATCTCACATTATGTGTGCTGACTCGAGCAGAAAGACTTTAAGCTTTCCTTGTATCCTATTTTTCCAATTAGTCTTTATTTTCTACAAGTAAGACCCAGTCGAGTGAGCCTGGTGTTACCGGAACACTCCAAACTCCGTTTTGATCTAGTCGCGGTTTTTGAATGTCTACAAAACTTCCATCTCGCGGATTAAACCATCGAGCGGAATAGTCGTATCCTGACTCCAATTGCATTTCTTTCTTCTTTTTACCTGTGCCCAATGGACAATATACAACATATAATTTTCCAGGTGCAGCAGCGCAGTATGGGACTCTTAGGTAGCTCTCGGTGGCTTCTTGCGCAAAGAGACCTTCAGTGTTAACTAGGTCTTGCCTTGGTTTCAATTTCCACCAAGCTATACGATCAAAAAAGTGACGTAAATGACCGAGATTGATTGCTCCTCTAGCATCTAAGCCACGACCTAACATTTCATGCTCGTCACATATTATATTTTTAGGGTTTGGATCACCCAACTTACTGAAGTATCGCCAAACATCACCATGGCCATAAATATAGCCAGCTGCCCCACAGAGATAACTGACCCAGGCCTGCCATCGGATATGACTATCGTTGCATTGAACGAAAAGATTAGTATCTTCAAATCCTTCGTACCACCCCTCACTTTGGATAACAGGCTTCGGCGGGAGTAGACTTCTATTTTCTTTTATGGTTTTGGGTATAAGGTGCATAAGACTAAGCCTGTGTCCTGTTTGAATCCAGTTATGATCTAACCAGGCTGCCTGATGAAATTCGCCTGCTGAGGATCCGCTATTGGCTTGCAGCGGCAAAGAGTTTTTTGTTTCCTGTATCCCCATAGGCATAACAGATACAGGATGATCGTATACGTTCCACTTGTTGACCATGCTGCCAAGGTTCTGCCAGTCACTCCTAGTCCAAGGGTTCGACATATCAAGGTAACTATGTTGGTATTCTCCCGAGAGACTGTAGATGATGTTGAAAGAACCATAGCGTGCTAAAAGGTATCTTGTGATTAGTTGAGCGTCTAAGACAGAAATATTCGTCATGCCTCCCTGCGCTTTACCAAACCAGGTAGGGTGTGCCGTAACGACGAGACCCGCATTCCAGATATAATCCATTCTTGTATCTAGGTGCTTGAAGAAGTCAGGATTTAATCCACTGAATACCCCGTTATCGGTTGTGTTGTTAGGGAAAGGGTAACCGCCCTCGTTAGACTGATTTAATCGACGAAAGAATTGTACACAGGCGGTAGTGAAACCTTTGGCCTTCCTATCTTTAAGCCAGGAAAAAAAGTCGCCATCCGTTTGTTCACCAAGACCACACCGCAATGTATTTACGGCCCAAACGGTATCACCGAGGAAAAAGAATGGCTCTCCATCTGCATACTGAAAGTGTAGTCCGTTTTTTGGTACGCGCACAAAACCATGTAAATTTTTATTGGCATGTTTTTGGTGTTTATCAGGAGCAATACACTCGATCGTACCCTCATGCTTGTCCATCGCGGGATCTTGCGAACGTGAGACCCAATTCCAGATACCCGGACGGGTGGGAGCAAACCTTACGACCCATTCAGAAAAACCATTCCAGAACCCATCGAGATGAATGGTTTCTGATTCGCATTTAAATTCAACCTGCACAGCGAAGGTGAACCATTGAAAAACAGACGAGGCTTGAAACGATAAGTCGGTCCTATCCCACATGAATACTGGTTTATTATTTTCACTTTTCATGGAGCTGGCTCTCTCACAAAATGGCGAAGGACTTGTTACTAAGTATTTTTTGCCCTTTTTTTTATATTATAAGGTTTAGACGATGCTGCCCAATAAAGGTAAATGACTGATCTTCTCGAGCGCTGACTTTTATTGGCGCAAGACCAGTGTACGGTTCGAGCATTGTGAATCGCCGCATCGCCAGGATTGATCTCAACTGGGAATGCGTTTTTTGGGCTGGTATCAAAACGAAGATTAAGCGAATTCTCGTAGTCTTGAAGATGACTTCTTGGTGCGTAGTACATGCAGCCGTTTCCAGCGTCTGTTTTGTCGAGAGCAATCCATATGGTAGCTCCAGAGCTGCCGTGTCCGACCGCATCAACGTGCGGTGAAATCCCCGTTTTCTCACCGGGCGTCCGATCAAAAAACCCTGCATGAACGGGTTCTACATCATCCTCCAGCAGCGCCTTAATTAACTTTACATGTTTTCCACTGCGAAGTTGTTCGTAAAACCATGGATGGAATCTATCCAAGCCTTTAATACCCATACCCGTAACAGGCATTTGGTTTTTTTTTATGGCTTCGTTTGACTCGCGTTCTAACTCGGACAATTCTTTCTCAGTAAGGAATTTTGGCACGAGCACAAAGCCATCTCTGACAAAGTCCGTTCTTAGCTTTTCAATATTCATAATTAATTAAATTAATCTCTCTTGACTCATTCTAAATCTTCACTTCCTAACAGATTATGCGGTAGGACATCATTTCCTTTCAATGTTTGCGTTTCGCATAATTAACAACGTATCCTTCAGCGCCCCGATATTAGGTTTATTGTGAGAATATTATGACGAGTTTGGTGGATTTGTTCGATTTAACTGGAAAGGTAGCACTTACTACTGGTTCCTCTATCGGCATGGGAAGAGCTGTTGCTGAGGGGCTTGCTATTGCTGGCGCTAAGGTCGTGATTTCAAGTCGAAAAGGCGATGTCTGCGAACAGACAGCTGACGAGATTAACGCATTATGCGGTGAACAAAGAGCAATTGGCATTGCGTGTAATATTGGCTACAAAGAACAATTGCAATCTTTAGTCGATCAGACGCACGAGAGACTGGGTCAGATTGATATTTTGGTTAATAACGCCGGGGTGAACCCATATCACGGACCCTCAAAAGATATTCCAGATTCCGCTTTTGATAAAACTATGGAGAGTAATGTGCGCTCCAATCACTGGCTATGTCATATGGTCTTGCCTGACATGGTAGGCAAGAAAGATGGAGTTATTATCATCACCTCATCAAATGGCGCTTTTTCTGCATCAAAAGAATTAGGGGCTTACGCGATATCGAAAGCAGCAGACCTGGCTCTAGTACGAAATTTAGCGGCAGAGTATGGTCCTCATAACATCAGAGTAAATGCGCTGTGCCCCGGTTTATTCAAAACAAAATTTGCGCAAGTATTGTGGTCCGACGAAGAGGGTAATGAAAAACCCGCTGACTACGTGACTTTGCGGAGATTTGGTGATCCGTTAGAGTTAAGAGGAGTTGGTGTATTCTTGGCCTCCCCCGCGGGAAGCTATATGACCGGACAGGCTCTTATTGTGGATGGTGGTCAAGTGATGGTTAGATGACGAACAACTCTTGGATTGATACTTTAATCGCGTAAATGAACTGATGTACTTTTAAGTTAATTGCTTGTTTCCAAGTATCATTGTTGTTGGTAACGAAGCGAAAAAATGAATCAAGTGATTGAACGCAAATTACAGTGTCCCTACTGCGGGGAGTTGTTGTGGGTGCTGATAGACCCCTCAATCCAGCATCAAGAGTATATAGAGGATTGTCAGGTTTGTTGCAGACCTATCTTTTTTGATGTTTCTATCAGTATGGAGGGTCAAGATTGGGATGATGATATCTCTGTCGCAGTTAGGCAAGAAAATGAGTAATAAGACTAAATTTATACGTAAAGAGGTGATAAATGCCCATTGATTTTGATGTGGAGCCAGAATTTCAGGAACAGATAGACTGGGTCGAAAGATTTGCAAAGGAGGAAATCGAGCCTTTAGATAACTTTATGCGTGGAAGGACGATGAAAGATGGGTCGCCTATCAATGCGGACGCATGGAAAGCTATACGAGCTTATATCGAGGGTCTGAAGCAACAAGTGAAGGATCGTGGCCTATGGGGTTTCCATCTTGGAAAAGAACTCGGTGGTCCGGGCCTTGGCCAGGTTAAGCTCTGTTTGCTTAATGAAAAACTCGGAAGAACGAGGAATGGGCCAGGGATTTTCGGATGCCAAGCTCCTGATACAGGGAATATGGAGCTAATTGCTCACAATGGAACAGAAGAACAGAAGAAGAAGTATATGGAGCCACTTCTCTCGGGTGAAAAACACTCTGCATATTCGATGACGGAACCGCATGCTGGGGAACCAGGCGAGTTTAAGTGCTCCGCCGTGCGTGATGGCGATGATTGGATCCTAAATGGTGAGAAGTGGTTTACTTCTAACGGAGCGAACGCAGACTTTTTAATTGTGATGGCGGTCACAGCCCCTGAAAAGCCAACACTCGAGAAAGCATCGATGTTTATTGTAGATCGAGATCTTCCTGGGGTAGAGGTTGTGCGTAACATTCATACTATGGGCACTCCGTTGAGAGAGAATTATAATATTACAAGTGGTGGTGGCCATGCATACATCCGTTATAACAACGTACGGGTGCCAGCAAAAAATCTATTAGGAAAGGAAGGCCAGGGATTCGTCGGGTCCCAGACTAGGCTCAGTGGCGGTAGAGTTCACCACGCAATGCGGGCGGTAGGGGTTTGCACAAAAGCCTTAGATATGATGTGTGAGCGCGCGCTCAGTCGGAAGGCGAAAGGGCAGCTTTTGTCGGACCTGCAGATGGTGCAACAAGATATCTCCGATTCATATATTCAGCTTAAACAGTTCCGGCTGCACGTGCTTTACACAGCTTGGCTTATAGATAAAACGAAAGCTTATACTCGAGAGATCCGTAAGGAAATAGCATCGATTAAGATTACCGCAGCAAAAGTTAATCACGATATTATTTACCGGGCGATACACCTTCACGGTGCGCTTGGGATGTCTAACGAGACACCGCTTGCAGATATGTGGATGTCCGCACCACAAATGGGTATTCAAGATGGAACAACCGAGGTTCATAAAGCGAATTTAGCGAAATTATTATTGCGAGATTATGAGGCTTGTGAAGATCTGTTTCCAAGTTATCATCTGCCAAAACTAATCGAAGCAGCGCAGGATAAGTTTGATAAGGTAATCGAAGATTACTTAGTGGCTTGAGGATAATTTAAGAAGCTTAACTATGTCTACTTTGATTTTGTATGGAGAATAAGTATGCCTGATTCTGGAACGGATGATTGGCTGGCTCAAGTAATTGAGGAGATCGTTGAACCGGAGCTGCCTATAGTAGATGCGCACCATCATCTCTGGACTCGCGGGGACGATAAGTATGAAGTTGAGGAATTGCTCTCTGATACGAGGTCCGGACATAACGTTATTAAGACCGTTTACATGGAATGTGGTTCGCATTATGACCAAGAGGGGCCCCCCGAAATGCGGCCGGTCGGCGAAACAGAGTTTGTCTTTCAGCAGGCTTGTGAGGCAAAAAAACATTCAAATACGGAGATAGCCGGTATTGTTGCTCATGCCGATCTTCGTCTCGGGGAAGATGTGAACAAGGTTCTAGAAGCGCATCTTGAAGCCGGACATGGCCTATTTCGCGGGATTCGACATGCTGGTGCTTGGATGGAAGAACCATTTCCCTTTGGTCACTCAGCACGAGATGGCGCGCAAGATCTGTATGACCAAACCAGTTTTAGAAGAGGTCTAAAAGTGTTGGGTCGACAAGGATTTATCTACGACACCTACCACTATCATAACCGTAATAAGGATTTTGCGAGGATGGCTGCCGCAGTCTCTGAGACACAACTGGTTTTAGATCATTTCGGTACCCCAGTAGGGGTTGGGCCCTACGCAAATTGTCGCGATGATATCTTTGCTACTTGGTCCAAAGATCTTGTAGAGATTGCAAAGTGCGACAATGTGGTAGCAAAGATTGGAGGTTTGGCAATGCCTGTTAATGGCTTTGGTTGGGATCTAGGAAGCAGGCCAGCAACCTCTGATGAGTTTGTTGAAGCTCAACGGCCGTATTTTCTTCATGCGATTGAATGCTTTGGCGTCGACCGTTGCATGATGGAGAGTAATTTTCCGGTTGATCGAGCATCAATCTCTTATCATGTTCTATTTAATGCGTTGAAAAAAATCGTTTCAGATTTCTCTGGCGACGAAAAGCATCAGCTGTTTCATGGAACGGCAGAGAGGGTTTATCGCGTGTAACGAGATATGAAATTTTAGCTCCCTTATTTTGTTTGCAATAACCATTGGTGCGCAATAACCCATTCTTTTTGTAGCCGAGTATCGGGAACTACTGCGCCTCGTGCCTTAGACGCCGTTTTGAAGGCATCTTCAGATTCTATGCCGTGGCGAATCATTAGGGATGCATTAAAAAGGCCTGTCCTACCGATCCCGGCCATGCAGTGCGTCAGAACTTTTCCTCCACTTAAGAGAAGCTCATAGGTTTCTTCAATTATCTTTAGATATTCTTCCGATGATCTTGGTACTGACCTATCTGGAATTGGTAAATTCAGGAACTTTATTCCATGGATTTTGCAGATATATGCTTCTTCACTCAATCCGAGGACGGCTACATCGAGATGGTCAAGTAAGGATACGATGGCTGTAATACCGAATTCTTCTAAATGAGAGATCGCATTATGAAGAAAAATGCCCCCTGGCGGATGCGGCATCCCAAAAAGGTAACCCTTTCCAATGGGGCTTATGGGTATCGGCTTAATACTAATCAGCGGGCCACTCCAGTAACAGACATAATTAGATGAGAGAAGCGTTGGCCTTTTTAAAGCTAAACGGAATTTCTGTGCCGCAGGTTTTCTATTTTTTGGCGAAGATTTTATTTACGAAGCCGAGTATCCCAAAACACAAAATGTATCAATCGGGTAATCCAAGCACGCGCTTTGCAATGATATTGTATTGCACTTCTGTTGTACCTCCCTCTATCGAATTGGCCTTGCTTCGAAGCCAGTCCCTAGTCTGATCGATATCTTCTTTTTCAAAGCCATCTCCCTCCCAACCAAGGAGGTCAGTACCTGCTATTCTCAGGAGCAGCTCATATTTTTTCTTATTTTGCTCCGTTCCGTAAAGCTTAAACATTGACGAGGAAAATGTAGGCGCGGTCGTAGACTGCGATTCCTCTGTGTTTCTGTGAACGGTTAGTGCGAAGCTTTTGTCATCCATCAGATGTCTAGTGATATCATCGCGCAGACCCAAGTCAGAGAGCTTGCCCTCGCTCTTGCCGAGTCGTTCAACAGCAATGTGGCTGAGTGTCTTTTGGGGCTGCTTGGACCCTTTGGCCGTCACACCGCCAACGCCACCTCCAATAGAGGTTCGTTCATATTGGAGCAGTCTCTTGGCAACTGTCCACCCTTTATTAACCTCGCCAATAATATTTTTCCTCAATGCTTTCGCATCATCAAAAAAGGTCTCACAAAAGGGGGACAATCCACTGATAAGCTTAATGGGCTTTACTGAGACGCCTGGCTGGTTTATGTCGAACAGTATAAAGGAAATACCATCGTGTTTAGGTACATCGAAGTCGGTTCTGACTAGACAGTAGATCCAATCTGCTTTATCTGCGCCAGAGGTCCAAATTTTTGACCCATTAATTGTATATTCGTCTCCATCAACAACCGCTCGTGTCTGAAGACTGGCAAGATCCGAGCCTGAATTGGGCTCGCTGTAGCCCTGGCACCACCAGATTTCACCGCTACAAATCTTTGTTAAGTGCTCTTTTTTCTGCTCTTCAGTCCCGAATTCTAATAGTGCGGGGCCGATCATCGTGACGCCCATACCGCCTAATAAAGCTGGTCTTGCAGAGATTTTTTCCATCTCTTCCCGTAAGACCTGCATCTCTTCTATACTCAGTCCTCCTCCCCCGTACTCCTTAGGCCAGTGAGGCACAGTCCAACCTCTTTCAGCCATGCGATCTAACCATACTTTTGTCTCGGGATTCTTAAAGGTTGCTCTACGTCCAGGAAATGGCATTTCATCGCCTGGCATCGGCGTTCGCATGGTTTTTGGGCAATTATCTTCGAGCCATGATCGCGTTTCTTCGCGGAACAAATCTAGTGACACCTAAGCTCTCCTCTTTGGGCTTAATGAATAAACTAAACATACACTGTTACTGCTTTTGTTGCACCACTGTCCTCCGCATACGATAAAAAAATGTCAACAGACCACTAGATTGTCAGATTTTGCACAAATTTGATCGGCTTGCTCGACCGCTCTGTCGGCATCGCGATATACTAGGTCTAGGCTTGTGTTGGCTTCTTGTTAGTTTGAGGAAATCGATTTTGAAGATGATGTATCATTCAATGGTTATTGCTGCATTTGGCTTAATGCTGCTGTGGCTTAGCCTCTCTGGATATTTCAATTTTTTGCAAGTGTCGTTCGGCATATTATCAACGTTTTTCGTAGTCTGGCTCACGATCCATCTGAAATTATTAACTACAGATGGGGCCAGATTACAAATCTTACGGGGATATCCACTCTATTTGGTCTGGCTTACTTGGGAAATTATAGTCTCTAATATTTTGTTGGCTAAAATTATATTAGCACCAAAGATGGAATTACATCGCCAGATCATCCACACCAAGGCTAACCAATCGAGCGACTTGGCCAAAGCAATATACGCCAATTCTATCACGTTGACGCCCGGTACGTTGACGGTAGATGTGGACCCGGATGGGTTTACAGTCCATTCCATGGCGAAGACTTTTGCGGATGATATTTGCAGCGATAAGATGAACGAAAGGGTAGCAAAACTGGAGAGGTTGTCTACAGTAGACAATGTGAAATGATGTTCCTAGTAGCTACGATCGCGCTCCTTGTTGTCGTCTTACTCATGCTAGTAAGAGCCTTCATGGGTCCAACATTTGTAGATAGAATTTTGGCAATCAACGGAGTTGGCACCGCAACGGTTTTATTAATCGCGTTATTGGGATTCCTGACTTCTAGGCCAGAATTTCTCGATATCGCCCTGCTTTACGCTTTGATCAATTTTGTCGGTATGCTCGCGATATTGAAATTTTTCCGGTTTGGTGACCTTGGCGAGGAAGATGAAGGATGAGTATCGTTGATCTGCTGAGTTGGGCTTTGATTATTTTTGGTAGCAGTTTCTGCATCATTGCAGGGGTTGGAGTGCTCCGTCTTCCAGATTATTTTAGTAGGATTCATGCTGTGGGAATTTTGGACTCCTTGGGGGCTGGTGCATTGATACTCGGTCTGATGTTACAGGCTGGATTCACTCTCATCACCATCAAGCTTTTCTTGATCCTCGTGATTATCGTTATTACTGGACCAACTGCGACCCACGCTTTAGCTCGAGCAGCGCTAGATAGTGGTTTGACAGCAGAACTTGATGAGGAGAACAACCCATCGAGCAACTGATAAATATATGTCTGCTTAGTATGCTTGCCGTTACAGCGATTGCTCTTCTATGTGTACGTGGCCTATTTGTAGCATCGATGCTGACTGGAATTTATAGTTTGTTGACCACAGCCTTGTTTGTGCTGCTGGATGCCGTCGACGTAGCATTTACCGAGGCTGCTGTAGGGGCCGGAATTACAACTGTATTATTCTTGGCCATGCTTTCAAAGGTGTCTGCGCGCCATAATGACTCTAGTACACTTAATTTCCAGCCCTTGCCTTTCCTGGTTGTTATTTTAACGGGTGCCCTTTTAGTTTATGCAACTCGAGATATGCCTGAGTTTGGTGATCCCCAAGCGCCGGCAAATCTGCACGTAGCTCCGAAATACATAAAAGATGGTAAGAAGGAAACGGGCGTACCGAATTTAGTGACTGCTGTACTGGCGAGTTATCGAGGATACGATACGCTTGGAGAGGTAACTGTGATTTTTACAGCTGGGGTGGGTGTTCTGCTACTACTTGGCCGCAAACGGAGGCGCACGTCAGGAGAATCCGGTGAAGAATAATTTTATTGTACGTGAAGTCGCAAATTTGTTTCTGCCGATAATTGTTCTTTTTGGCTTTTATGTTCAGTTCCATGGAGACTTTGGTCCAGGTGGAGGTTTCCAAGCTGGAGTCATTGTAGCTGTTGGCATAATTCTATATGCATTAGTTCATGGGCTTAAGAAAACTCGTCAATTAATACCAGATGTCTTTATTCGGTTCCTTATGGCAATGGGCTTACTCTTATTCGCTGCAACAGGATTGGCCTCCCTTTTTCTAGGTGCAGAATTCCTTAATTATAGCGTCCTTGGAAGTGACCAGCTGACTGGCCAACATATCGGAATTATCTTAATTGAGCTAGGCGTCGGCATTACTGTTGCAGCTGTTATGGTTGCTATTTTCTATGCTTTTGTTGGACGAGATGCAAAATGAGTTGGTTCAGTCACTATAATTATTGGATCGTTATCTTTTTAATGATGATAGGGCTCTACATAGTCATCTGTAGGGATAACCTTGCTCGTAAGGTCATTGGGCTTAACGTATTCCAGACCTCTGTTTTCGTCCTTTTTATCTCTATAGGTGCGGTGCGCGGTGCAACGGCACCCATATTGGCTGAGGGTTTTACCGAATACGCTAATCCTTTACCTCATGTTCTAATTCTCACAGCAATCGTAGTTGGCGTTGCAACAACCTCGCTAGCGCTGGCGTTAATTGTGAGGATTAACGAGGCTTACGGCACTATCGATGAGAACCAAATTCAAGCTAAGGACGGAGACGGCTAATCGTGGAACATATAGCGATACTTCAAGTCGTCATTCCTCTGGTTCTTGCACCCTTATGCCTCGTTATCCCCCGTTATGCTTGGTTGATTGCTTTTTTTGGTTCTCTTGCCGCATTGTGCTGTGCAATAGTTATATTGCTCGCTGTGCTCGGGGTTGGAGATATTTTTTATGTTCTGGGTGGCTGGGCTCCACCATGGGGAATCTCTTTACATATTGATCCCCTCGGCGGTTATATACTCCTTCTCGTTACCTTGGTTGCGACTTTAGTTGTAGTTTGGGCACATGACAGTGTCTCTAGTGAAATTCAGGAAGACCAAATAAACCTTTTTTGGTGCATGTTCCTGCTTTGTCTAACGGGTTCGCTGGGTATCGTGGCTACAGGAGATGCGTTCAATGTATTTGTGTTCCTTGAGATTGCCTCGTTATCGACCTATTCATTGATTGCTTTGGGCAGAGATCGACGCGCACTTATGGCAAGTTTTCAGTACCTGGTTATGGGTACTGTCGGTGCTACCTTTATCCTGATCTCGATAGGCTTGCTTTACATGATGACAGGCACTCTTAACATGGTTGATCTGGCAAGCAGTCTTCCTGAGCTGCGAGATACGACAACAGTCCAGGCCGCCTTTGCATTCCTTACAGTTGGTGTGAGTCTTAAAATTGCCTTGTTCCCCTTACATCAATGGCTTCCCAATGCATACACTTATGCACCTTCCACAGTTACGGTTTTTCTGGCGGCTACTAGTACTAAAATATCTCTCTACGTGCTTCTGAGATTTTTCTACACGGTGTTCGGATCTGGCTATGCATTTGATGATCTGAACGTTGATTACATCTTGCTTCCATTGTCGATACTCGCGATTTTCGTATCATCTATGATTGCTGTTTTTCAGAAAGATCTAAAAAAGATTTTGGCGTATTCCAGTGTTGCCCAGATTGGCTATATGACGCTAGGTGTTGCACTCGCTAATTCGCAGGGGCTTACAGCCGCTATAGTCCATATGTTTAATCACGGATTGATAAAGGGCGGGCTCTTTCTTGCGGTAGGGGGGTTGTGTTTCCGCATCGGCTCGACGAGTTTGTCTGACCTTCGTGGCGCGGGTCGGACGATGCCGTGGACAATGGGTGCAATTGTCTTGGGTGGATGCGCGTTGATCGGAGTGCCTTTGACTGCGGGTTTCGTTAGCAAATGGTATCTGATTGTTGCTGCTCTGGAAAAGGATATGTGGTATGTCGCACTCGCAATTTTGGCCGCGTCCATAATCGCTGCTACCTATGTCTGGCGTATTGTTGAGACTCTGTATTTCCAGGAAGGTGACTCGGCGGGACGAGAGGTTCCAGTTTACATGCTGCTGCCTACATGGTTGCTCATCGCCATGCTTGTCTGGCTTGGTATCGATACCGATTTGACAATAGGAATTGCGGAACGCGCTGCGCAATCTTTGGTGTCGCCGTGAGCACGACCATGATGCTGTTAGCCTGTTTATTCCTGCCGGTAATCGGTGGCATGCTTGTGGTCTTGGCCGGTCGCTGGCCGAACATTCGGGAAACCGTCAGCATTCTGACAGGGATTGCCCTATTTTCTCTGGTGCTTCAGCTGCCGACGGCAGCACCAGTTGCGGTCCTGGCGGAGCCCGCTCCCGGGTTTAAGCTTACTCTGCATATCGAACCATTAGGGTACGTGTTTGCCTGTCTGGCTAGTTTCCTTTGGATAGTAACGACCGTCTATGCGATTGGTTACATGCGAGCACATCACGAGCAGAATCAGACCCGATTCTATTTCTGGTTCGCGGTAGCGATAGCCGCCACGATGGGTATCGCGTTCTCCGGCGATATGCTCACCCTATTTGTCTTTTACGAGATACTTACTCTAGCTACCTGGCCCCTGGTGACCCACTCACAAACGAAAGAAGCGCGTCGTAGCGGGCGTATATATCTCGGCGTATTGCTAAGTACGTCGATGGGTTTGCTTTTATTTTCTATCAGTTTGATCTGGTGGTTGAACGGGTCTTTGGAGTTCCAGCCCGGTGGTGTCTTTGATAATACCGTTGCGGCTCCTGTGCTTGCGATTATTTACGCGCTATTCGTCTTTGGTGTAGGCAAGGCGGCGTTGATGCCGTTTCACAGCTGGCTGCCTGCGGCAATGGTTGCGCCAACACCGGTCAGCGCCTTGTTGCACGCAGTGGCAGTTGTGAAAGCAGGCGTGTTTACGATCATAAAAGGAACGTTCTATCTTTTTGGTCTCGACAATCTGAGTGTAAGTGGTGCAAATGAATCCCTCCTGCCTGTGGCAGCCATAACTATTATTCTTGCGTCACTAATTGCTATGCAGCAGGATAATCTCAAGGCGCGTCTGGCTTACTCAACAGTAAGTCAGCTATCCTATGTTGTTCTGGGCGCATTGCTTGCGAATGTCTTCGGTATAATTGCAGCGGCGATGCACCTGGTGATGCATGCCTTTGCTAAGATTACATTATTTTTCTGTGCTGGGGCTATCATGGTGGCGTCTCACAAAACTGAAATCAGTGATATGCGTGGCCTTGGTCGTCGTATGCCCTATACTATGGGAGCGTTTGTCATTGGCGCGTTGGGTATTATCGGTTTGCCGCCCCTTGGCGCGATCTGGAGCAAGTGGTATCTGACGCTCGGGGTCATTGGAAATGAATATTGGAGCATTATCGGCGTTATTTTGGTTAGTACCCTTTTGAATATTGCCTACCTGTTACCAATACCAATAAGGGGATTCATGGATGAATATGAACACAAGGGAAGTAAAGAGATATCCGAGGCTCCTCTGGCCTGTTTGTTAGCGATAGGGATTACCTCAGTAGGTTGTGTCGCGCTATTTTTCTATGCGCCTCAGCTGGTGGAGTTTTTAGCTGGAGGATTCGAACGTTGATATCTCGCCCGCTGGATAAACCACGCGAAGAAGACCAGAAACACTGGTTGCTGCGCTCGCGGACGATTCGGTGGCTGTGGTTCGGTTCCTCTGTGGCACTTTTCTTGCTCGTGCTCGCCGGTGTATTTATCCACCCCCACTCGTTATTCGGCGTTGACGGCACGTTTGGCTTTCACGCCTGGTACGGCTTCTTTAGTTGTGTCGTGATGGTTGTCTTTGCCAAGGTGATGGGGTTGGTGCTAAAACGCTCTGATACGTTCTATGATGATTAGTTCGTTCCCCCCAGGCGCAATACTCATCTTTGGTGCCCTATTGTTACCATTCTTGGGTCCACGCATTCGTTCTGTCTTGATGCTCGCCCTCCCTTTAGCAACCTTGTGGTTAGTTTGGAACCTTCCGAATGGAACTTCTGCTAACGTTCGTATGTTTGATTATGAGCTGATGCTGGTGCAAAGCGATGCGCTTGGACGCTTATTTGCCATCGTCTTTTCCCTCATGGCATTCGCAGGTGGGTTGTTCGCGTTGCGGCAAAAAAACGTGGTAGAGATAGTATCAGCTCTGGTTTATGCGGGCAGCGCTGTTGGCGTGGCACTGGCCGGCGACCTAATCACTCTGTTCGTATTCTGGGAAATCATGGCACTAGCCTCGAGCGTCGTCATAATAGCTGATGGCGGCGAGCGTTTAATTCGCGTTACCAAACGCTATTTCATGGTACATATATTCGGCGGCTCGCTGCTCATGACCGGGATAGTTATGCACGTAGCCTCGACGGACTCGATCGCACTCACTGGTATTGATCCTAGTACGATGGGCGGCACGCTAATTCTGGCAGGTGTATTGTTAAATGCCGCAGGCCCTCCCCTCTCGGCCTGGCTACCAGATGCTTACCCTGAGGCTTCCTACAGCGGTACGGTGTTCCTCTCCGCGTTTACCACCAAAGCGGCGGTCTACGTACTTATTCGGAGCTTTCCGGGTACCGAAATTCTGATCTGGGTTGGGCTGTTTATGATCTTTTACGGGATCATTTACGCGCTACTGGAGAATGACATGCGCCGCATCCTTGCTTACAGCATTGTTAACCAAGTGGGTTTTATGGTCGTGGGAGTCGGGATAGGCACCGAGATGGCGTTAAATGGTGCTTCTGCCCACGCTTTTGCGCACATCATCTACAAAGCGTTACTGATGATGGCGGCGGGCGCGGTGCTCTACCAGACGGGTAAGCGTAAATGTACCGACCTAGGAGGTTTGTTCCAGAGTATGCCTATCACAACACTATGTGGCATCGTTGGAGCTCTCTCCATCTCCTCTTTCCCCTGGACTTCAGGCTTTGTGAGTAAGTCGATGATTAGCCAGTCGGCTGGCGATGCGCACCTCGTGATTACCTGGTTTTTACTGCTAGCTGCTTCAGCTGGCGTCTTCCTGCACGCCGGAATCAAGTTCCCGTGGTTTGTATTCTTCCAGAAAGATTCTGGCATGCGCCCGCCCGATCCGCCTTGGCATATGCGACTCGCGATGATTTTCTTTGCTATGCTCTGCATTGGGATAGGCATCTGGCCAGATTCTCTTTACGTGCTCCTGCCTTACGCCGTTGCCTACGTGCCTTATACTAGTGAACACGTGGTGCACATGCTGCAGCTCTTGCTGTTCTCGGGACTTGCATTCTTCCTCATGTTACCGTTAATGCGCCGAACGTTAACCATTACCATTGACTTTGACTGGTTTTACCGCCTCCTGGGGCCAAAGGCCTTCGATAAGGTGATTGAGTTGACCGAGCACGCACGTAGCGCTTTCTGGTTGGTGATGCGTAGCATGTTGAACCAAGCATTGCGTTTGCCGTACCAAATTTTCGGCCCGGAGGACGCGCTTATGCGCAACTCCATTGGGAACATGTTGCTTTTGGTCCTAGTGGTATTAAGCATGATTCTGATTTTGGGCTTATTCTTGAGGTGAGGCGCGAAGCCATTTGCATCGAATAACAAGTATTTTAGGATCACAAAGTAATTGTTTGATGTATCGCAACACTTGCGATCAGTACTCTGTAAGGTCTAGGATCACGGTTCCGTAGTAAATAGAGACCGATTCTATGTCAGATTACGAAACCATCATTTACGAGAAGTCCGGTTCCCGGGCGACGGTGACACTCAATAGGCCAGATAGCCTGAATGGTATCGTTGGTGAACTATCACGCGAACTTTATGAATGCCTTAATATAATTGCATTGGACACAGAGATAAGAGTAGTGCTCTTTACCGGCGCAGGGAAAGCTTTTTGTCCGGGTGCAGACCTAAGGGCAAACACCTCTGGTGAAAAGCACGAACCGAACCGAAAGGAGTATTTTCACGTGACCACGCTGCTGCATGAAATGCCCAAGGTAACGATAGCTGGCGTCAATGGTGCTTGCGCCGGAGCTGGACTAGGTTGGGCTGCCGCTTGTGATCTGCGCTATGCAACTGCTCGAGCAGCGTTTAATTCCGCGTTCCTCGGCGTTGCGATTTCCGGTGACATGGGTGGTCCATGGCTTTTACCGCGGATTGTTGGTTCAGCTAAAGCGCGTGAGCTCTTTTTCATGTCGGAGAAATTTACCGCGGAAGAGGCGGAGCGTATCGGTTTCGTCAACAAGGTATTTCCAGATGAGACGTTCCATGAGGATCTTGAGGCAATTGTAGATAAGCTAGCTAAGTCAGCGCCACTTGCGATTGGTGAAATGAAGAAGAATTTTGTTAATGCTGAAAATATGCCTCTGCGAGAGTATATCGATTTAGAAACAGAACGACATTCACGTACTGGTACTAGCGAGGATACCAAAGAAGCCTTCAAAGCCTTCATGGAAAAAAGAGAACCTAAATTTAAAGCTCGTTAACTTTGTTAGACTTGAAACGTTGGAGGCACGATTGACTGGGTTAAGATCTTATTTGATAGCGCTTTTTTGCTTCTTATGTTCGGCCGAAGCCAGCGGCAGGAATGTTCTTGATAGCGTTGAGTTAAGGCATGGAATTGCTTTTTTTCACGAACTCAAATACCCCGAAGACTTCAGTCATTTTGATTACGTTAATCCCGATGCGCCAAAAGGGGGTAAGTTAGTCCAGCCAACTCAAATCAACTTTAATACGCTGGCTCCATTGCAGGAGGGCGGGTCCAATCCTCCGTCAGGAGGGATCGGTTTTACGACGGAGACTCTTCTGATACGGGCGGGGGACGAGTTCAGCGCATTTTATGGCCGGCTTGCTGATCGTATTGGGGTTACAGATGATCGTATGGCATTAGTCTTTCGAATTAATTCGAAAGCCACATGGAACGATGGAGTTCCAATAACTGCAGAAGACGTTATCTACACCTACAAGGTGATGGGTGAAATACTTACGAGGGGCGCGTATACGAATTTCATTGACTCAATCGAGGCATTAGACGAACGTCATTTAGTATTTAATCTAACCGAACCCCTGAATGTTTTTAACATAATCATGATCCAATATACGCCGATACTGCCAGCACATTATTGGCGTGAGCGAGACCCAACGGCAAGCACAAAGGAAATACCCGTTACCAGTGGGCCTTACCAGTTGAAGGAAATCAAACTAGGTCGTTATGTTGAGTACGAGAGAGTTCCTAATTATTGGGGTAAAGACATACCAGTGAATAGGGGGCGCTACAATTTCGATGTTATGCGTCATGAAGTATATCGTGATGCCACCGTAATTCGTGAAGCCTTCCGTAAGGGTCTTATAGACTTGTGGACTGAACAGGATGTTCGATACTGGCATGGTTCTTATGATATTCCTGCATTAGAGAAAGGTTTGATTAAAAAAATCCGGCGACAATATGGAATCGAAGTGGGAGTGAGAAGGGGTATCGCTCTTAACAATCGCTTAGATAAATTATCCGATCGACGTGTACGGCAGGCACTGACGCTGGCCATGGATTTTGAATGGCAAAACAGAACGCTGCATCATGGCTATCATAAGCGAGCCCAAAGTTTTTGGCCCGATACGCCGTTATCCGCAGAGGGAGTTCCCTCCGAAGCAGAGCTTGGTTTACTCGAACCATTTCGCGAAGAAATCCCATCGGAAGTTTTTGACCGACCTTTTCGATTCGATGAAATCGATTCGGTAAAAGAGTTGAGGGTCAGTATGGAGAAAGCACATAGACTTCTACGATTGGCGGGTTGGGTTGTAGTAAATGGTAAGCTCACTAATAGTGAGGGAGAAATTTTCGAAATGAGATTCCTTACTGATAATCCAGAGGATTCGCGAATTTTGCTGCCATATTTTAGACAGCTGAACCAGTTAGGTATCAGCACTAGTCTTCGCGTTGCTGAGAGTAGCCAGTACATTAACCGTCTACGTACTTTTGATTTCGATGCTGTAATGCGTAACCAAGATATACTTTTACCGCCAGTCCAGGAACTAAATTCAACTTATCACTCTAAGGCTGCCTTGGCACCGGATACCAGAAACGTAGCAGGAATTAGTGATCCTGTCGTTGATTTTTTAGTGAGTAAAGCTGTTAAGGCTAAAACACTGCCTGAGCTTGTAGCCAGTTGTAGAGCCCTAGATAGACTATTATTATGGCAATATTACCAAATTCCTCTTTATGCTGTAGATTTGAGAAGGACGGTGCATTGGAATAAATTCGGTGCTCCAGACTATGAGCCGAAATATCTGCCTCCTTTTCCTGACGGTTGGTGGTATGATCCAAGCAAGGCGGCGCGAGTTTTGGATGGGGATTAGGGAGAAAATGTTTGAGTAGATATATAGCTCGGCGGCTACTGCTGTTGTTCCCCACTTTGATTGGAATTATCACGCTGAACTTTTTCATCGTTCAGTTGGCTCCCGGTGGCCCAGTTGATCAGATGATTGCTACTCTGACAGGACAGGATCAAGGCGGTGCGACGAGCAGAATTGCAGGGGCACAGAGTGGTCCTCAGGCTATGGATGTCGCTGAATCGGCGAGAACTCAGTACGCTGGAGCGCAGGGTCTTGATCCAGAACTTATCAAAGCGATTGAAAAACAGTTTGGCTTTGATAAGCCTATGCATGAGCGTTACTTCAAGATGCTTAAGGATTATCTCTCCCTCGACCTCGGAGAAAGCTATTACCAGAATCGTCCAGTATTTGAGCTAATCAAAGAACGGCTACCCGTATCGATATCTCTTGGACTCTGGTCTTTGCTTCTGGTGTATTCGATATCCATACCGATGGGAATCGCTAAAGCGGTAAAAGATGGATCTCGTTTTGATGCGTGGACTAGTGGTTTCATCTTTGTCGGCTACGCGATTCCAAGTTTTCTGTTTGCAGTATTCCTAATCGTACTATTAGCGGGAGGTTCTTACTTGGATCTTTTCCCTTTGAAAGGGCTTACATCCAACAACTTTGACGACCTATCGCCTATTGAAAAAGTTGTCGATTACTTCTGGCATCTAGCATTGCCCGTTACAGCACTGACTATCGGTGGTTTCGCCACTTTGACCATGTTAACCAAAAACTCTTTCTTAGACGAGATATCGAAGCAGTATGTGCTTACCGCGAGAGCAAAGGGTATCAATCAGAAGCGAGTACTTTACGGACATGTTTTTCGTAATGCCATGTTAATTGTAATAGCAGGCTTTCCTGCAGCTCTTGTAGGTGTCTTGTTCACCGGAGTGTTGCTGATAGAGGTTATATTTTCTTTGGATGGTCTGGGTCTGCTTGGTTTTGAGGCTGTGTTACGACGTGATTATCCGATCATGTTTGGTACTTTATTTGTATTTACCTTTATCGGTTTAATAATGACCTTAGTTGGTGATATCTGTTACACCCTAGTGGATCCCAGAATTGATTTCGATACAAGAGAGACCTAATGGCTAGCACCTCAACACAAACAACCGACGGATTTGTGGTAGACGATATGGAGATGCCCAAGTGGCAAATGTCGCCTCTAACAAAGCGACGTTGGGCTAATTTTAAGGCCAAAAAAAGAGGTTATTGGAGCCTTTGGATTGTGGCTGTCATGATGGTGATCAGCTTTTTCGCCGAATTCATTGCGAATGATAAACCTCTAATCCTAAAGTATGAGGGAGAGTACTTCTTTCCAGTTTTAGTAAGTTATCCTGAAACAGAATTCGGAGGTATATTTGAAACTGAGGCTGTTTATCGATCGCAAGCGGTAAAAGATCTAATTAAAGAAGGAGGGGGCTGGATGGTAATGCCGCTTATACCCTTCAGTTTCGACACCATAGATCTCAATACTGAGGGTGCTGTACCGGAAGCTCCTAGTGCGAGGCACTGGTTGGGAACTGATGACGTTGCGAGGGACGTTACTGCTAGGATCATTTATGGTTTCCGACTATCGGTACTATTCGGGCTATCTTTGACGCTTTTTAGTGCCATTATTGGAATAACCGTAGGGGCAACTCAAGGTTATTTTGGTGGGCTTATAGACTTGATTGGACAGCGTGTTGTCGAGGTATGGGCTGGATTACCGGTTCTTTTCCTCATTATTATCCTCACAAGTCTTTTTGAACCTAACCCAATTGCGTTATTGCTAGTGCTCTTACTCTTTAATTGGATGGCCCTAGTGGCGGTGGTGCGTGCGGAATTTTTACGTACCCGAAATTTCGATTATGTTAATGCAGCCAAAGCCCTCGGTGAAAAGGACTTCACTATTATGCTGAAGTATATTTTACCCAATGCGATGGTCGCTACCTTGACGTTTTTACCTTTCCTAGTAAACGGCTCAATTACGACACTAACCTCTTTGGATTTCCTGGGTTTTGGTCTTCCCGCAGGCTACCCCTCTCTAGGCGAGTTGCTTGCTCAGGGTAAGGCTAATATCCAGGCTCCGTGGCTCGGTCTAGCAGGATTCTTTACTCTGGCGGTTATGCTTACGTTACTTGTATTCGTTGGAGAGGGTGTTCGGGATGCATTTGATCCAAGGAGATCAGCAACGTGAGTGCTCGAATACTAGATGTGAAGGACTTATCTATTGAGTTCCGAGGTACAGAAGTTGTTAGGGATGTGAATTTCCATATAGACAGGGGAGAAACGGTTGGATTGGTGGGAGAGTCTGGTTCAGGAAAATCGGTGACGGCACTCTCCGTAATGCAGTTGCTTCCTTATCAGTATACACGGCATCCAACTGGATCAATTCTGGTAGATGGCCAGGAAGTGGTAGGCCTGGAAGAAGAAGAGTTGATGAAGATTCGAGGAAACCAGGTTGGGATGGTATTCCAGGAACCTATGACGTCGCTTAACCCACTACATTATATTGAGAAGCAAATCGGAGAAATACTATACGTCCATCGTGGCATGGGGGTAAAAGAAGCGAGGGAACGCTCTTTAGAACTGCTGCAGCTGGTGGGTCTGCAAGACGCTGAGGAAAGACTTCGGTCATATCCTCACGAACTATCGGGAGGACAACGTCAAAGAGTTATGATAGCTATGGCTTTGGCGAATGAACCAGATCTTTTGATAGCGGATGAGCCCACCACTGCTTTAGACGTCACTATTCAAGCGCAAATTTTGAGCTTATTAGATGAGTTAAAAGAGCGTCTGAATATGGCTCTCTTATTAATCACGCATGATCTGGGCGTAGTGAGGAAGATGTCGGATCGAGTTTGTGTAATGTCTGACGGAAATCTTGTGGAAAAAGGGCTGACGGAAGAGATATTCACTAATCCTCAGCATGAATATACACAGCATCTTTTGGCCGCTGAACCAAGTGGTGATCCTATTGCGGCAGATTCTGATGCTCCTGTCGTTATGAGCGCTGATCGCGTATCGGTAGTTTTCAATCTAGCAAAAGGTATGTTTGCCAAGAAAAAAATACTTAAAGCGGTAGATCAAGTATCTGTGGTGGTGAGAGAAGGTCAGACACTAGGCATTGTAGGTGAGTCGGGGTCTGGTAAAACTACACTAGCTATGGCGATGATGCGTCTTATCAGTAGTGAGGGGAACATTTATCTAGGAGAGCAATTGATTCAAGGGCTTAAGGCTAAGTCATTGAGGCCCCTTAGGAGCAAGGTTCAGATAGTTTTCCAAGATCCTTATGGTAGTTTGCCGCCGAGATTATCTGCTAACCAGATTATTGAAGCCGGGTTAAAGATCCACCGGTCAGAATTATCCTCCCTCGAGAGGCGTAGGATGGTCGCAAAGATCCTTGAAGAAGTTGGACTCGATCCAGCAATGCAAGATCGATATCCTCATGAGTTTTCTGGCGGGCAGCGTCAGCGAATTGCCATTGCGAGGGCAATTATATTACAACCGAGAGTTATTGTGCTTGATGAGCCAACCTCTGCTCTAGATATATCGGTTCAAGCGCAGATTGTAGATTTGTTGCGTGATTTGCAACGGAAACATAATTTGGCGTATCTGTTTATAAGTCATGACTTAAAGGTGGTTCGTGCGCTTGCCCATGAACTGGTTGTGATGAAAGACGGACAAATAGTTGAACAGGGCCTCTCAGAAAACATTTTCACGGATCCAAAAACGCAATACACCAGGGCTTTGATGGCGGCCGCTTTTGACTTAGAAGCGATAGAGCATTCTTCTCAGTAATAAGTTGAAAGGAGTAGCCCTCTTCTTATGTTCCTGCTTGTTTTATCAAGATCTAGCGGCGGACGAGTTTCTCAACCGAGTTGAAGAAGTCTTTAAAGAGACACCGTTAATTGATGGGCACAACGATATCCCATGGCAATTCAGGAGACGAGTTAATAACGATCTGGCTCAGCTGGATCTTAGTAGTGATTTGTCCTTACTGAAAAACCCTACTCAAACAGATATCCCTCGTCTTCGGCACGGCCGTCTTGGCGCTCAGTTCTGGTCTGTTTATGTTCCAATTACAGAGTATGGGGGTACTTCAGAGCATGTACAGCAGGTAATCGAGCAGATAGATGTGGTCTACCAAATGACTTCGATGTACTCAGACACTTTTGAGATGGCATACACGGCCGATGATATAGAGCGAATACATAGCGAGGGTAAGATTGCCTCATTAATCGGCATAGAGGGTGGTCATGCAATCAATGATTCCCTGGCCGTGCTTCGCAGACTTTATCAGCTGGGAGCTCGGTACATGACTTTGACACATTCGAAAAGTGTTCGCTGGGCTGATTCCGCTACCGATATGGCGAGACATGATGGGCTTTCTCAATTTGGAGAGAGAGTGATTCGAGAGATGAATAGATTGGGGATGATGATTGATCTGTCACATGTTTCTGTAGCCACTATGTATGATGCTATAGCTAGTAGCGAAGCACCTGTAATATTTTCGCATTCGTCTGCTTATCAACTTGTTCCTCATGTTCGTAATGTACCGGATGATATTCTCAATCTGGTTGCCGAAAACAAGGGGGTTGTTATGGTGACGTTCTTCCCATCCTATGTTTCAGAAGAGACCTGGATGTATGGGGTAAATCTTGAAAGAGAGCGCGCTCGGCTTGTTGCAAAGGTTTCATCGGTAGAGGCAAGTCGAAAGCTTGAAAGATGGCGAAAGGAGAACCCTGCGCCACGGCCAACCTTATATCAGGTGGCAGATCACATAGACCATATTCGGTCGACGGTGGGGATTGATTATATTGGGATAGGGGGCGATTACGATGGAATGTCAGCGGGACCCATTGGCCTCGATGATGTATCCACCTACCCGAAACTTTTTGCTGAACTATTAAAGCGAGGCTATAGTAAAGAAGATCTTGCCAAAATAGCTGGGCAGAATATTCTAAGGGTAATGAGAGCCGTCGAATACAGGGCCAGAGAGTCAAACAACGGCCCACCCTAATACTGGTATTCTGACGACTCATATACCCAGATTTAAAGCTTCTCCATTAGCGTTTTCATGCCTGCACCGAGCTCAGTGAAGGTTTGTCTGATAATAAATCTGTCCCAACCAATACAGAAATGGCGAACGCCAAGGTCGATGTAGCGTTTCGCCTGGTCAACTGAACCAATCTCTATTCTTGGATGAAGACCGTATTCAAGTGATTTTGCAATAAACGCTTCCTCGAAGGGTTTTATTTCTGGTGATTGAGCAAGTCCAGGTTCGCCGCGAGAAAACCCGAAGTCAACTGGCCCCCACTGCGACATGTCCACCCCTTTGGCTTTTGCATTTTCAAAAATCGCATCAATATTTTCAAAAGCGATATTTTTTTCCAGCATAATACAAAAAATTATGGATTTTAGATCCTCGAGATATTCCTCGGTATCGTAACTATTAAGCGCGGGCCTTCGTAACTTGACTCCATGCTCTCCACGCACATCCGGTATATCAGGTCGGATGATTCGATAAGCCTCATCGATATCCTCTGGTGTTCGAATATCTGTAAACAAGACAGCTTTAAATCCAGCGCCAAGTGCGGCTTGGGCCCAGAAGCCTTGCCCATCCATATCTGGTTTAATCATCAGTGGTAGAGGTTTTTTCCCGCATTGTGCAGCGCGCGCAAGATTGTAGAGCATCGGCATATCGAGTGCGGTATATTCTGCAGTAAACTCCGCGTAATCAAACATCTGTGTATCGCCAATTAATTCCGGTATATCAGGATCACGCAACATAAAGTGTGTTCCAACTGTAGGTTTGTCTTGATTCAATAGTTCGCGGATGGTGTTTTGGATAATCATTTAAGTAACTTCGTATGAATGTATAAGGCGTGAAGAATAAGCTAATTGTGGACCTAATCTCAATGACTCGCCGACTTGTTGTCAATAGATCGTTGCCCCGACTAACGGTGATTGCACAAAGGGGAACTTTCTATCTTGCTATACCAGTTGGTAGCAATGCCTTGACGAGGCTCTCAGTGAAATAGGTTTGTGGAGTTATCCATTAATTATAACTACGCAGGACATTACCCGCTCGAATACCAGTAAGCTCATCATCCTCAAGAATAATTTTTCCATTGACCAATGTTGCCTTGTAACCCACAGCTCGCTGAATGAAGCGTGATGCGCCAAACGGGAAATCATGAACGAGCTCCGGCATACATTCTTCTAGCTTATCTATATCGAATATATTAATGTCAGCTCGCTTTCCGACCGTCAAGCTGCCTCTATCTTTCAAATTTAATACCCGTGCAGGCATAGAGGTGATTTTCCTTATTGCTTCCTCGAGCGAGTAAGTTCCGCGATCTCTATGCCAATGGGATAGAACGAATGTTGACCAACCAGAATCGATCATAATTCCAACATGGGCACCACCATCACCGAGACCTGGTGATACCCATTCGTAGCTAATCAGTTCTTCCAAAGCTTCAAGATCTCTATTGAAAGCGCGATTGTGAAAAAGGGCTTTTCCGTCTGTTTCGTCTATTATCCGCAACCAGACTTCGACAGGATGCTCTCCAGAGTTGTTTGCTATATCTTTTAGGCTTTGAGTTTCGATATATGTTGGCCTATCGCCATTGCCCATATAGAACACGTGTTTGAAGCCGTCCTTGCCCAAGAAAGGGTATCCGCTAGGCTCACCATCCTTTATTTTTACTTCGTTAACGAGTTGAGTTCTAAATGCGCTATCGCGAATTTTGAGCAACCGATCTGCAAAGCAAAGATTTTTGAGCTCAGTCCAAGCTGGCGAACTATAAGGCCCTCGCGTATTTGGCATAACATTATTCTTCAAACTGCTAACACTACCTCCTCCGCGAACGCCAGTTACAGAGGTCACATCCAAACCTTCCCCTAGCATCTCTCTAACCTTCTTATTTGTCCGGTCATTACCCACTTCAACAGCGGTACTGAACAGTGCTGCTCGCGCGTGACGTGCCCCATTGGCAATAATCTCCATATCCACCTCGAACCCTTTAGGCCCGAAAACGGTCTGCATGATTCCGCCATGGGGCCCAATCGCCTTGGCTATAGCCTCCAGTTCTTCTGGGGCTGCAAAGGTACCTGGTATGGAACGACCGTCAGGAAGAACATGCTCTGGTAGACGATTTGTAGAGAAACCGAAAGCTCCTTCTTTCACAGATCGTTCAGCGAGACCGGCAATTTGTCGAATATCATCTGCTGTGGCAAGTTCTTCGACAGATCGTTCGCCCATCACATAGTATCTAGTAGCACAGTGACCCACTAGCCCAGCTACATTTATCGAAGGACCAAGGTTTTCAATAGAATTGAGATAGTCACCGTAGTGCTCCCAGTTCCAAGGAAGCCCGCCCATAATAGCTTCTCGCGGAATGTCCTCCACCGTCTCCATCATGGCAGCGAGATAATTTCTATCTGATGACTTGCAGGGCGCAAAAGTAACACCGCAGTTACCCAAAAGCGCAGTAGTCACGCCATGCCATGAAATCGAGGTTACTAGTGGATCCCAACCTATTTGGGCATCCATATGGGTGTGCAGGTCAATAAATCCCGGCGAGACTTGCAGTCCCTCAGCATTGAGCTCTTTCTTCCCCTTACTACCAACTTTACCTATCGCTGTAATCTGATCGCCATCTATCGCAATATCTGCGTGAAACGGTTTGTTACCGGTGCCATCAACTATGTTGCCGCCGCGAATAACTATGTCGTGTCCCATGCTTTTCGAACCAAATTAAAGTGTTTCTCAATCATAACAGTATAGGCATAAAAAAATCGCTATTCGAGTAAGGACGTACGCCTGGATTTTAAAAGAGGTATTTATGCATTAATATTTTCTTCTAACCGAGAAAGTCTTAAAAATTTCTGTCGGCTTAAGTTTTGCTTAACGTTCTACGCATTGCCTCTCAAGTGTTTATTTAGCTTTTAAGCACTCGCTCCAGAAACCTGCTAAGTCCCCCTCAATAGAGTCTTCACTAAGTCAAGTGTGATTCTATTCACCTCATCGAGGGGTAGTTCTGCATTGATACTTATGGCTTCCAGGGGCTTTTCCAAAACTTCAAATTGACTATCGACTAGCGATACCGGCATGTAGTGATTACTTCTTTCTTTAAGGCGGGCCTTCGCCGCTTCTCGAGACACTTCGAGGAAAACAAATAAGGGCGAGACTCCTACCGTCAAGGTTTTACGATAGTCTTTTTTTAGAGCCGAGCACGCCAGTATAATACTAGTCCCTTCAGCTTCGTTCGCCTCTATTAGTACCCTAAGCGTTCTCAACCATCCCGCGCGATCCTTGTCGGTCAAAGGCTCTCCCCGACTCATCTTGACTTTATTAGCCGCGGGATGAAAATCGTCTGCATCATAAAAGGGCAAAGACAGCGCTTGCGCGAGGTGTTTCCCAATGGTGGTTTTCCCGCATCCTGTTACGCCCATGATTACGATGCTTAATTTACCCATTTTGTATGTATCCGTTTCCCGGGCGCATCAATTCGCTCGTAACGATGGGCACCAAAAGCATCACGCTGGGCCTGCGTAAGGTTCTGCGGCAATTTCTCACTACGTATCGCGTCATACCAAGACAGACTGGCGCTGAATGCAGGGATAGGAATACCCAGAGCTATTGCTTGCGTATTGATTTCTCGGAGTGCTGGTATTGTTGTCTCGATCGTTTTGGTCAAAGATGAATCTAAAAGCAGATTATCAAGGTTCGGTGTTCTCGAAAGTGCTTCAATGATATTTTCGAGGAGTTTTGCTCGAATGATGCAGCCACCTGTCCAAACCCCCACAGAACTTACTAAATCGATTTCCCAGGAAAACTTCTTACTGCCTTCTCTGATTAATTGAATCCCTTGAGCGTAAGCGCAGAGCTTAGCGCAAAGCAGAGCCTTACCAATGACATTTGTGTCTAGACTTGTTGTTCCATCAATTCCAATGTTACTCGAACTGAGTTTCTGAGCCGCAATGATCCGAGAAACCTTTTGGCTTGAAATAGCTCGCGCGTCCACAGCAGCAGCGATAGTGGGAATCGGTACCCCTAAATTAAGTGCAGCTTCGACGGTCCATCGGCCGGTGCCCTTTTGCTCTGCAACATCCAGTATCAGATCAACTAGCGGTTGACCTGTTATTTTATCTTTCTTGGAAAGTACAGCTGCAGTAAGTTCAATGAGGTAGGATTCGAGAGGTCCATCGTTCCAATCTTTAAAAACTCGGCTAGCTTCTTCAGGAGCCAGCTTTAAACCACGAGTTAAGATGTCATACGACTCTGCTATGAGCTGCATGTCACCATATTCGATGCCATTATGGACCATTTTAACGAAATGGCCTGCCCCGGCAGGACCTATCCGTGTTGCGCAGGTTCCTCGATTAGAATTGGCTGCTATTGTCGTTAGTTGACTTTGGAGAGCTTTCCAAGCTTGTTCGCTGCCACCGAACATAATACTTGGACCGTTACGCGCACCAAACTCTCCTCCTGAAATACCAATGCCCACAAAATCGATTCCCTGATTTTTTAGAGCCCTATGGCGCCGCTGAGTATCATTGAAATGAGTATTGCCCCCGTCTATTAGAATGTCACCTTTACTTAGTAGACTTTTTAGGGTGTTTATCATTTGATCAACAGGATCACCTGCTTTTATCATCATTAGAATACAGCGCGGCACCGCTAAACTTTCTACAAATTCTTCGAGAGTTGATGCACAGAATAATTTTTCTTGATGGTACTCCGAATTGAAGGCAGAGCTCAGCTCTGGTTCCAGATTCCAAACTGAAATACTTTGTTCATGGTCTAGAAAGTTGAGGGCAATACTCCGGCCCATTGTCGCGAGTCCAATAATCCCGATATCGCTTTTGTCTCTCATCACGTTATAAACGTTTAGTTAGACTGGTCTGGCGGTACAAAACCTTCGGCTTGATCAATTTCTTCGCCAGAGAGGTATTTGTCGCGTTGTTCATTGATGAATTTACGTGCGTCCTTATCCCTCACATTTAGGTGATTTTCATTGATCAGCATAGTTTGAAGTTGTTGCCAGTTTGTCCATGTTTCTATGGAAACAGTTTCAAAGATTTCTAGACCTCGTTCCCCTGGGAAAGGAGGAGCTTCAAGGCCAGGAAGCTTTTTCTTCAAACGACTACAAAAAACAGTTCTTGGCATGGCTGTCTTCAAGTCCTTGTAAAACTAAATTGTACTTTATGCGTGGCATAATCTAAATGAGGCTTGCTCTTAACTTTTTAAGTATTAGCGTAACAGGTCGCGTTAGACCAATCGCAGGAGTGTCGTCCAGATTGAACCACTGATGCTTTGCTAGTGCGATACGCTTATTACTATGTTTAGTCTTTATATGAACTGGGATGATTTCGAGATGGAAATGCGAGAACGTGTGGCGAAATGAGTTCAAAGTTTTTTTTGAAAGTGGAATCAATGATAATGTTTTGAGGGATGCTTCTATATTTTCAGCCCTAGTTTCGGGGAAACTCCAAAGTCCGCCCCATAATCCGGACGATGGCCGCTTCTCTAACATAACTTGTCTCTTGTCATTAGTAATCACTAATAGGCAGGCGTGTTTCACTGGAAGTATCTTTTTTGGCTTCTTCTCAGGATAGAGATCGATAGTATTGGTTAGTAAAGCTTGGCAATCACTGTTTAATGGGCACTGCTTACAGTCTGGTTTTGTTCTTCTGCATACTGTAGCCCCTAAGTCCATAATGGCCTGAGTATAGTCAGCGACGCGATGCCTTGGTGTAAGTGCCGAGGCCTCTCTCCAGAGCATATCCATTACGCTATTTTTCCCAGGCCAACCCCCTATAGAGAGGTAGCGTGTCAACACACGTTTTACATTACCATCAAGTATCACGGCATACTTATTAGTGCAGATCGCTACAATTGCTCCCGCTGTTGATCGGCCTATCCCAGGAAGTTCACAAAGCTTGTCCACAGATAGGGGCAACTTCCCCTCGTATTTCATCATCACTTCTTGGGCAGCTTTAAGCAGATTTCTAGCTCTTGCGTAGTACCCTAACCCAGTCCATTTATGAAGAACCGCGTCCTCATTTGCCGCTGCGAGTATCTCGATGGTCGGAAACGCTTCCAAGAAACGGTTGTAATAGGGTATGACGGTGTTTACTTGAGTCTGTTGTAGCATAATTTCAGACACCCATATGCGATAGGGTGTAATGTCCTTCTGCCACGGTAACTCTTTACGCCCGTACCGATCAAACCAAAGCAAAAGCCGGTTAGCGAAGCTTTCATTTAGTTGGGAGTGTCTCTGCAATTATTTAATCCATTTGGGTAGTACATGTTAATTTGTAGCCAACAGGAGGGCTTTCTAATTACTTCCTTTTTCTTGCATAGGATTATGCGATATTCGATTTTTGTATTCGACTATTCATCTCTGCACTTGGGGCAAAGAATCTGGTACGCTCAAACCTTTATAAATTCCAAGGTTTATAAATATGGACGCTCCAAATGGCTGAGGTAGGAGCTGAGGCCAATCCACTGAGAGTTGCAATCATAGGTTCCGGCCCTGCAGGCTTTTACACGGTTAGCAACTTTTTCAAGCAGAAAGGTCTTTCGGTTGAACTCGACATGTATGATCGCTTGCCAAGTCCTTTTGGTCTCGTACGTGCTGGCGTCGCACCGGATCATCAAAAGGACAAATCAGTCATTCGATCCTATGGCAAAAGCGCAGAAAATCCTAATTTTCACTTTTTTGGGAATGTAGAATACGGAACCCATATAACGCTAGAAGATCTTAGAGAACATTATCATCAGGTAATTTTTACAACTGGCGCTCCGGTTGATCGTAATTTACGCGTTCCAGGCGAAGATCTCATAGGTAGTCATTCTGCAACGGAGTTTGTAGCCTGGTATAACGGTCATCCTGATTTTGCAGATCTTACCTTCGATTTGAGTCAGGAGTCTGTCGCGATCGTTGGTATGGGGAATGTTGCCATGGATGTCGCGAGGATTTTATCAAAAACTCCCGAGGAATTGGAAAAAACAGATATAGCAGATTATGCGCTTGACGCCCTTCGAGAAAGTAAGATCAAAAACCTTTATTTACTTGGGCGGCGTGGTCCTGCTCAAGCAGCCTTTACTCCGGCAGAGATCAGGGAGCTAGGGGAGCTAAATGCCACTGAGGTAACGGTTCGTGAGGATGAAGCTAGGCTTGACTCTGCAAGCATTAAGTATACTGAAAATAATCCAGATAAAAATGTCCAAAAGAATATTGATTACATTACTCAGTATGCTGGAAGGGAAATAAAAGATAAAAAGAAGCTTCTTACCATTCGTTTCCTAGTTTCTCCCATAGAGTTAATTGGGCAGGGAGGGAAATTACATTCGGTAAAGTTAGTGAAGAACGAGGCTTATATATCTGATGATGGTTCAGTTAGGGCTCGTCCCACAGAACGAATTGAAGAGTTACCTGTAGGACTTTTGTTTCGCTCGGTAGGTTATCGGGGTTTGCCTCTTCCAGGTATCCCATTTCATGAAGACTGGGGCACGATAGACAACCTTCAGGGTCGAGTCTGCAGTCATTTTGGAGATGTGCTACAAGGTCTATACACTGCGGGTTGGATAAAGAGAGGCCCCACTGGAGTTATTGGAACGAACAAAACATGCGCCCAAGAAACAGTGGGGTGCATGCTTGAAGATCTGCGCGCGGGTCAGCTCCTGTCCTCGAAGGTATCGGGTAGAGATGACCTAATAGAATTCATTCGGTCTCGTCAGCCACGGATGGTCACGTACGAAGATTGGAAAAAAATAGATTATGCTGAGGTTAGTAAAGGGGCAGCGGAGAATCGGCCCCGGGTAAAGTTTACTAGTGTTGATGAGATGCTTTCTTTCCTAAAGGGTTAATTCCTATTTAATCAGAGTTGACCATAGTAGCAAGTACCTCGCTGAGGTTTTTGGCGGGAACTTTTTTAAAGCCCTCCAATAAAGCAAAAATTTCTGCTGCTGCTTCGTGAAAACCAGAGGGATACCCTGCTAATCGGAAAGTATCTGCGATCTCTCTCATTTCTCCCTCAAAACGCCAGGCCTTTGCAGTATTTTTAATGACCCCTTGGTGTGTTCGTCGAGTAAAGTCTTCGCCCCACTGCGTTTCTAGATTTGCCCGGATACCCTCCTTTTCTGCTACTGCTAGTATTGCCGCCAAGAGTGCCGAAGTTCCTTTTGTGTATGCAGCAAAGACCATTTTTAATGCTGAGGCAGAACCAATATGATTCGAGATAACCTTAGCATTCAATGGCGTGTTTGCAAAAATATTGGCAATCGATTCAGCATGATCGCCGGATAAGTACAACTTTGTATTGGCTTCGGTGCTCCAAGCAGGCCCACCTATTATACCGCCATCAACGAACTTGGCCCCTGCATCTTGTAATCGTTGGCCGATTCTCCGAGTTCTCTCTGGTGCAATAGCATTAGCGTCTACAAAGATACCAGTGAAACCATAGTTGATCACTTCAGTAGCAACATCTTCCGCAGCATGAGGGGGACAGACACTAATAATAATATCACTTTGATCGACCATGTTAGCTACTGTATTACAGTCGAAGAGTTCCGCGCGGCTAGCTCTTTCTTTACTTTCTGTACTTAAGCCCGAAGAGGCCCAGATTGTGCGGTGGCCTTTTTGATTTGCGGCAGATCCCACAGAAGCGCCCATTGCGCCAGGGTTAATTATCCCAATTATGCTCATTTATAGACATCCTTTCAAAATGCATGGATAGGTCAGTGATTACTATCCATATCCTTAACGCTTTTTCTTAAAATATCTCTCAAGACGCCAAATCTGTTGTTCGGCTTCAAAACCCGCCGGTTGTGTCCTGGAGTTCAGTCAATTAACCAACAACTTCGGTGGAGAGTTTTCATCCCCCGTCAAAAGATATTTCGAAGGGTTTTTAGACTTTTTGGTAAAGTTGGACAAGGATTCCATTGGCGGATTTAGGGTGAATATAGACCTGAGGCTCTTCCTTCCCTATGAGTTTTACGCCATTTGCCTCGAGTTCTTCGACAGTCTTCTTAAGATCTTCAACTTCCATGGAGATCGTGTGCAGTCCCTCTCCACGGGATTCTATGGCTTTACCTACAACCGAGTCGTCGCTCAAGGGGGCAACAATCTCAATAAATCCACCATTTTCTAGATTAAAAATGGCCTGTTTAATACCCAATGTTTGGGACTCATTAGTTCGATCCAGGGTGAGACCAAATTTATCACGCCAAGTTTCTATCCCAGTTTGCAAATCTTTTACACGTATTACCAAGTGGTGAACGCCTTTAAAGCTCATCAGCAAATCCTTAATAAAGTAAACAGAGTAGGGTACATGAATATAACTTCGACTAGTTTCGCCTGCAATCGCTATTCGGGTTTTCGACGAAGTCTATTTTTTACTTGCAACCCCAAGCCCTTCACGAGAGACTTCATTAATAAATGACTTTCATATTGTTAATTAATACAGACAGAATAAAAGCAAAAAGGAGTTCTTAATGGTAGTGCAAGTTGGGGATAGTATACCGGATCTTACGTTAAAAATTTTGGGAGAAAATGGCCCGGAGGATATTACAACTGTCGATATTTTCTCGGGGAAAAAGGTTGTTATGTTTGGTGTCCCTGGTGCTTTTACTCCACCTTGCAGTCGTTCGCACCTCCCAGGATTTGTGGTCAATGCAGACAAAATAAAGGGACAGGGGGTTGATACGATCGTGTGTACAGCTGTTAATGATGCATTTGTAATGGATGCTTGGAGTAAGGCTGGTAACGCAGAGGAAATTTTGATGTTAAGTGACGGTAATTGTGAACTAGCAAACGCCCTAGGTGTTACGATGGACGGCAGCGGTATTGGGCTTGGAACTAGATCTCGCCGATACTCTCTAGTAGCAGAAGATGGAAAGATCACGGTCCTGAATCTGGAGCAAGGTGGTGCTTTTGAAGTAAGTTCTGCGGAGGCTATTCTGGAGGTCCTGTAGTGATGTCCGGTTTCTAACTTGATTGAAACTTGGCCCCTCTGCACTTTACTAGCAGCGTCTATCCAGTCGCTACGAACTGCTGGGCAAAGACAATTAGCAAATGAAGTGTCTCTGCTTGCGGGGACACTGGTCCGTTACTTATTTGGACTGCCCCTCGCGACAATATACCTCCTGTTTTTATGGCTAGAGTCAGAATCGCGCGCTTTAGTTCTTAAACCAAGCTTTTTTGCCATGATAGTGCTAGGCGGTATTCTTCAGATTATGAAGCTGCACACTGTTGCGGTTTTTGGCAGTATAGCAGTTAAGCGGGTGTAGCTCAGTTGGTAGAGTCCCAGCTTCCCAAGCTGGTTGTCGCGAGTTCGAACCTCGTCGCCCGCTCCAGTAACGTACCTTTTTCCGGCTATTCGGGATTTATAACATACTCTTTGCCTATAGTAGGAGTTTTGTCATGACATCGGATCCATTAGACTTAAATATTCATCTCATGCATCCTGGCGGTCCTTCAGCGCCGGGTGACCCCAATGTTGCTTTTCATATAGATGGTGTTTATCACCTTCATTATATTGTGAAGCACAATTGGCGCGAGAACGCGTCCTTTTCTTTTATGCACATCACAAGCTCAGATATGCTTCATTGGGAGTGGCAGGAAACTAAATTACAACCCTCATTTACTGATCACGGAATGTTCAGTGGGACGGGTTTCATCACTAAAGAGGGGGATCCAGCAGCCATATATCATGGGCAGGCCTCAGGTATTAATCAGATTATAATAGCAAAGGACAATCAATTATCGAACTGGCACAAGCCTTACCCTATTGAAATTAGGGGACACGATGGTGAAGAAATTGATATCAAACATTGGGATCCAGACTGCTTTTTGATTGGAGAAACATACTACGCGATCACGGGAGGGCAAAACCCGGGTCTAATCAAGTCTAATGACCTAAAAGCCTGGGTTTACGTAGGATATTTTCTCAAGCACGAGCTTCCTGAAGTGGTGATTGGCGAAGATATTTCGTGCGCTAATTTCTTCCCGATAGGAAATCGGTGGATGTTGCTCTGTATAAGTCATCCTCTGGGATGTCGCTATTACATTGGGGATTGGGATGCTGAAACCGAGCAGTTTGTGCCAGATACCCATGGTCGGATGAACTGGCGTAGGGAAGGACAATCAATTGCAGAGCCTCTCTATCGTGACTTCTTTGCGCCGGAAAGTGTTGAAACAGCAGATGGGCGAAGAGTCATGTGGGCATGGTGTGCAACCTTGGATCCTGACTTAGATTATAAGTCGCTACAATCACTTCCACGTGAGCTTAGCCTTGCACATGATGGTAGTTTGATTATTCAGCCATTACGTGAGATCGAATCGCTTCGGGATAATTTGCTTACTTTTGATAATATTGTAGTTGAGCCAGAAAGGCGTATGAATGGTGGGAATGCCGCTACGCTGATTACTGATCTGTCAGAGGAGACGTACGAAATACGGATAACTATTGAGCGAGCTCAAGCTGAACGCAAACGTTTTGGGTTTTACCTTTTTGCTAATCAAGAGCGTCAAGGATTAACTCTCATTATCAAGCCTGAAACGGGTACACTTCGGTTAGGCGGTTCAGAAGCCCCCTTTCGGGTTGAAGATCTGCCCGTCGGAAAAGACATCGAACTTTGTATATTCCTAGATAAATATCTGGTCGAAGTGTTTATAAATGGATGTCAGGCAATGATTGCCGCACACATAGACTGGCAATCATCTAAGGGTTTTTATGCCTATTCTTTTGGTGGGGCCACGGTGATTCAGCGAGTCGATATTTGGGAGCTCAAATCCACTAATCAAGGCTATCTTGATGCAAAGATTAATCGTGTTTGGGAGATAGATGAGAAATAATTCCAGTACTTCTTCCGCTTTGGGCATTTATTTACTGTTCTTGTGCTCGCATCCCGGCGAAAGAAAAGATTTACGATGAGAGATCAATTAGTCAATTTCGATGCCCTCATGGAGTACGGCATAGTCTTCCTTATTTTGTCCCGCATCAGCAAATGGGACCAGCTGAAATGTTTTCTCGGTGCCGTTTTGTTCCGCGACATGCGAATAAAGAGTATGCCCCCACCAATCTGATTTGGGGATGCCGGCATCACCTTCGATGGCTGTATCTTCGGCGAGAACCTGCGGCCCTCTAACGAACGCGGCCGAGGTGGTGGTCTTGTCTCCGTCGGAAACCACTCGAATGTCGAGGGGGATCTTCAAGTAGACTTTGTCCCCTGACGACCAAAGACGCTCAATCTCAATCCAACGACTGCTCGTGGGGATGTGTGTCTTGCCATCGACTGTAGCCTCGAATCCTGCAGCCCAGGCGGGCGCTCGTAAAACAAGTGGAAACTCGGTTGGCTGTTTCAGTATGACCTCAATCTCGAGATCGCCTGATTGAGGATAATCACCACTGACCTGTAACTCGACATCAGTGTCGCCGCCACTGCCATCATTTAACACGTGCTTGCCCGAAATGTATTGTAATAGAGCAGGTTTCCCATTCAGAAAGCCTGATGCGAATGTCGGAATCATTGCGATGCCACGGGGAATGCTGCTGGAGCAACAGGAAATCGCGGGGGTCATTTTGGAGTCGTGGCCGTTAAAGCTCTTGTGTCCGTTCAGTGGTGAGAAATAGGTTACTTCTCCGGTAAGGGGGGACTGTGCGGCGAGCAGTGCATTGTAGGTTGTACGCTCAAGTTCATCAGCGTAATGCACCTCACCTGTCAGTTCGAGAAGGTGGCGTGTGAGTTGAAGCCAGGTCACCGTCACGCAGCCTTCTCCGACTACCTGGCCAGGCGGCAGCCTGTGCGCGGGCTGGAAATGCTCGTGATAGCTGGACGTTCCAGTGATATAGAGCCGTTTTGTCGCGATGTCAGTCCAAGCGTTTGTGCTGGCCCTAAGGTAACGTTCATCGGGATCGAGTCGATACAGCTCAAGAAGCCCGACGAGATTCGACAGCATTTCGTAGGCTTTTCTATTGGCTGTCCTGCTGACGTCGCCATGTTCCAGTAAACTCGTGAGGAGATGGCAACCATCCTCGTAGGTCCAGGTCTCGGGATTACTTTCATCTTCCCAGGAGTTGACGATCACATGACAAAATTCAAGGTAACGTGGCTCAGCGGTCAGGCGGAATAGGAGCGCGATGGGCTCGAGCATACTGGTGGACGCCATACCCTGGTGAGAACTGGCAAGCCTCAAGCTTTTCTTGTTGATAACAAAGTTTTCATACATCAAGTCGGCCACACGTTTACAGGCGTCAAGGGCAGGTTGATGGTCTGTAGCCTGGTAGTAGGTGAGCAATCCGATAAGGTTATATTTGTGCGTCCAGACGTCCCATACCGGGCCATCCCATCCGATCCCGTCGCCCTGACCGAATTGGTCTGATTCCTTGTAGGTCCCCAGATAACCATTCGGAAGTTGTGTATCGATTAGCCTGTTCACCGTGGCATCTATACGAGCCTTGAGTCTGTCATCCCCTGTAAACCGCCATGCGTAGGTTGCCGCGTGCAGATGCTTCCCGACATGTTCCCCAGCCCACCATTGCTTACCGGGTCGGTTAACAAACGGATCGAGGATCATATCGAGATCTAATTGCAGCAGACGTTTCTCAACGTTGTGATTCATGCGATCAGCAATCCAGCCAGTATATTCGGCTTCTGAAAGGCTGCCAGCTTTAAATGCTATATTTACTTTTGCTTCAACAGGTTGTTTCACTCTAGACTTCTCCCTAGGCTGCTTAAAGTGCTTATGGTTTATTTTAGCAGGGGCATCTTGAATGCAGTACAAAGTAATTTACAAACGAGTGATTATATTATGGTGATTAACCCACCCGATGGCGAAAAATTAATAGGACTAATACAGGGCCAGAGAGAGTTTCGTGATGTCTTGCTTGAAGATCCTCATAGACCGACCTACCACTTCGTAAATCCAGAGGGTAGAGGGATGCCGTTTGACCCAAATGGTGCAATTTTTTGGGAGGGTAAGTATCACCTTTGCTACATATATCAGAATGATGATCGAATTCTTGATCATTCCAAGAGTGAACGTAACTTTGATTGTTGGGGTCATGTGTCCAGCGTTGATTTACTGCATTGGCGGTTTCATAAGCCGGCGTTATCGCCAGGCGAACCAGATAGATCGATGTTCAGTGGTAACTGTTTCGTCAATAATAAAGGGGAGGCGACATTACTATACCACGGGGTCGGCGCTGGGAACTGTATCGCGACAAGTAGTGAGCTGGATCTCGATAATTGGATAAAACTCGAAACAAATCCAATTATACCCATACCTGAAAAAAGTAGTGCCGAGGCAAAACTATTCAGCTCCTGGGATCCTCATGGTTGGTTGGAGGATGGACAACACTATGCCGTATTTGGTGGACCAACACCGGCTCTTTTTAAGGCTAGTGGTCTCGACGACTGGAAATATGTGGGTCCATTCATGTCAAAAGATATGCCAGATGTTGGAGAGTATGAAGATGTTTCCTGTCCCGACTTTTTTAAATTGGGAGTTAAATATGCACTGCTCTGTATAAGTCATAATTGCGGCGCAAGAATATATATTGGCGAATGGAAGAATAATCAGTTTCATCCAGAACACCATCAGAGAATGAACTTTCCCGGTGGTACCTGCTTTGCTCCCGAATCAGTAACTGATGATAAGGGGAGACGGATCATGTGGTCCTGGATTGTTCAGAGAAATGAGCCTTTACATGTAACTGATTTCACAGATCCTCCGGCTTTCGGATGGAGTGGGATAATGTCGTTACCGCGAACTTTAACATTGGACAGTCAGGAGGTTCTGATAATCGAGCCAGTCGAGGAATTACAACGCCTTAGACTTCGTAAGAGGGAAGAAAAAAATATTAGAGTTTCACAGGATGAGCCAATTCGCCTTCGAAGCGTGGAAGGTAATACATTAGAACTGTTACTTACAATCGACCCG
>MDTB01043650.1_pt1 | contig 101795 bp, 88 predicted proteins | sample 811161 | NCBI WGS metagenome assembly MDTB01 (sample SAMN05326650, study PRJNA326480) | marine metagenome | isolation source: seawater | place: Mediterranean Sea | collected 2009
GAAAAAAGCTGCAAAGAAAAAAGTAGCGAAGAAAAAGCCGGCTAAAAAGAAAGCTGCGAAGAAAAAACCAGCTAAGAAGAAAAAAGCCGCAAAGAAAAAGCCAGCCAAGAAAAAAGTAGCGAAGAAAAAGCCGGCTAAAAAGAAAGCTGCGAAGAAAAAACCAGCTAAGAAAAAAGCCGCGAAGAAAAAAGCTAAGAAAAGACGCTAGTCGTCAACCCAAAAGCCCTCGTTAATCGAGGGCTTTTTTCTTTTGCTTTTATGTGTCGGTGCCTGGTTCAACGGAGCTGGGCGCTGGTATTTACGTTTAGAAATGCTTCCGAGTTGGCGGAAAAATCAGCGATGACTGGTGTCAGCCGGGTGATCCATCCAACGACTGATTTTGCACCTGATTCCAAATAATCTCTAATAGAATCAATAGCTTGGGCCTTGCATAGGAATACCAGATGCTGGTCTCTGATCCCATCATTGGGTAGTGCGATGAGGTTATCTCCTAATGTCTCCTTCAGATGCTGGACAATGTCTGATGGCAATAGTGGCATATCACAGGGCACAACAAATACGTAGTCAGTATTTACAGAATCTGCACAGCTGGTTATACCTGTGAGCGGACCCTGAAACCCCGCTTCGGTGTCGATGCAGTAGCGGTAGGGCAGCGATTGGAAGCGTTCGGAGCTCTCACCGCAGCTGATAATCACATGATTGACCTGAGGTTCTATAGTATCGATGACATGTTGGATCAGAGGCTTACCTTGGTAACTGCACCAGGCTTTGTCCAGGTTGCCCATACGACGTGATGCGCCACCAGCGAGTATAATTGCAGTGATCTTTTCGGAACTCATGATGTTGTGTTCATTTAATAAGTGGAACAATTCTAGGTGACTGAGCTATCACATTATTTTGACGATGATGGATTGCTAGCGCAAGAAGTTCCAGGTTTTGTTGTGCGAAATCAGCAACTGGAGATGGCGACTGCGGTAGCAGCTTCTATCTCGAATGAAGAGATATCATTCCTTGAAGCAGGAACTGGTACGGGAAAAACGTTTGCATATCTGGTTCCATTATTTCTGTCCGGCAAAAAAGTAATGATCGCGACAGGTACGAAAACGTTACAGGATCAGCTAAATTTTCAAGACCTGCCCCTCATTAGTAGATTTTTTCCCAGACACCGTTCTGCTCTTCTGAAGGGAAGAAGTAACTATCTTTGTCCAAATCGTCTGGAAAAGTTCCTGAAAGTCATGGTGTCTGATGAACCAACGCTGGCACAGTTGGTTCGCATTCGATCCTGGGCGACCAGTTCAGTGTCGGGAGACCTTGGGGAAGCGCCTCAGGTTGAAGCCCATGTTGTACCTCTAATTACAAGCACCCGAGATAACTGTTTAGGGTCTGGTTGTCCACAATTCGACACCTGTCCCCTTTATGCAGCGAGGAAACGAGCGCAGGAAGCGGACGTAATCGTTGTAAATCACCATTTACTGTTTGCGGATCTTGCCTTGAAAGAAGACAGTTTAAGTAGCGTTTTACCCAAGGTTGATGCGATTGTGGTCGATGAAGCGCATCAAGTGCCAGATATAGCCAGACAGTTTTTTGGCGCGTCAGTGAGTTCTCGAAGTTTTGGAGACCTTATTCGGGATCTTAGAGGTGAAATGTCTCTGCTTGGTAATGATGACCCTGCACTGCTCAATCAAATCAATCAGTTGGAGGCGGCGCTCGATGCGATGATAGGAGCCATACTCGCGGGCAATGCCGATTTTGACCAGTGGTTCCAGTGTGGGGGGCAGTCTATTGTGGAAGAGGTTGACCATTCGCTGGCAGAGCTTAGAGAAGCCCTGGACGTCGCTTCAGGCAGAAGCCAGGGCCTTGATAGCGGCAGACGTAGGGTAGAGCAGATTGCGGATGACTTTGTGCTATTGACGGAACCCACAAGCCTTGATGACTTCGTTCATTGGATTGATCGAACGCGGACGGGGTTCACGGTGCATCTTTCTCCGATTGACGTCGCTCAGACTATTGGTCAGCTGTTCTCACCGGGAGCGTGGATTTTTTGTTCCGCTACGTTGTGCGTTGATGGTAGTTTTTCACATATCCGTCGCGCGCTCGGCGTTGAAGAAGCAGTTGAACAGCGGTTTTTGAGTCCTTTCGACTTTCAACGTCAAGTGCGTGCTTGCCTTCCCCCGGATCTCCCGGTACCGGGAAGTGACGATCATACTTACGCGCTTGTGGAAGCTGTTAAGCCGGTGCTATCGGCCAATCATGGCAGAACGTTTTTCCTGTGTACGAGCTATCGTGCGATGAACATTGTCAGGGACCTTTTGTCAGACTCGCACAACTTATTTGTACAGGGAGTGTTACCGCGGCATGAACTGATGGCCGCGTTCCGCCGAACCGAGCGTAGTATCTTGCTGGCGACTCACAGTTTTTGGCAGGGTGTCGATGTCAAAGGTGCAGGACTAACCTGTGTCATTATCGATAAGTTACCATTTGCTAGTCCTGAAGAACCTTTGCCACGTGCCACGATGCAGGCAATCGATACTGCAGGTGGAAACGGATTCGTCGATTATCTCCTTCCTCAAGCGATCATTGCACTCAATCAGGGGTTTGGTCGGCTGATAAGGGCGGAATCGGATCGAGGATTGTTTATCCTTGGAGATCCTAGGATATTTAGTCGTAGCTACGGTGGACTGGTTCTCTCCAGTCTTCCTGAGATGGAATGGATAGAGATGGAAAATGCATGCCAATACATAGGGGGAATAAGTGAACGTTCTGGCAATTGACACTTCATCGACAGCTTGTGTCCTGGGACTACAGGTTGATGATCAGCGCGATGCGGATGTTCGTATCTCTGGTAGGTCACATAGCAGAGACATACTGCCTGCTATTTCTGAATTACTTTCTGCAAACCAGGTTTCCCTGAGTCAGCTTGATTGCATCGTTTTTGGGCAAGGTCCAGGTTCCTTTACGGGTTTGCGTATTGCGGTCGGCGTGGTTCAAGGATTGGGATATGGTCTTGATGTACCGGTCGTCCCTGTGTCCTCGCTGGCATGCCTGGCGCAGGCCGCCTATGAGGCGACTGGAAATAGTCGGATTGTAGTGGCGCTACATGCACGTCAGGAAGAGGTATACCTTGGGGTCTATGAAGCAGCGGACAGCTTTGTTCGTGCAATTTCGGATGAGACAGTTATCGATGTAAACGATATCTCCCCGCTGCTGACAGACGACTGGATTGGCGTTGGCGATGGTTGGATTCTGCGTGCACAACTGGAGAGTGCGCTTGGCAAAAAGATGTTAAGTGTGACAACTGATGTCCACCCTGATCCTGATGCGTTACTGAATCTTGGTATTGATGGGTTCAAGTCTGGTCGATCGATCGACGCGATTGATGCGCGCCCTGAATATCTTAGAGAACAGGTTGCGACACCGAGCAAGAAGCAGTGAGTCGGTACGTATTGCAAACTACGGCATCTGGTCTCTGCCTCGAAGACACGTTTAGTGATCAACATCCAACGCTTCTCGACTTTACTTCCGGTCAATTCAACTATCGGTTGAAGAAAGGCGGTGGCAGGCGTGAGCTGCTTGCCAAGGCTGTTGGTGCGAAAGATGGAACCAATGTGATTGATTGTACGGCGGGCCTGGGTCGCGACGCTTTTTTACTTGCATCATTGGGATGCAGGGTAACGATGATAGAGCGCTCTCCCGTTGTGGCATTACTGCTTGATGATGCCCTTGAGCGTGCATTGCATCACGAGGATCTGGCCGAGACGGTAGCGCGTATTGAGCTGGTTTCGGGAAACGCGATAGATTATCTCAATGATGTCCAAACCGTACCTGAGGTCATCATGTTAGACCCGATGTTTCCGGCGCGAAAAAAAAGTGCACGGGTAAAAGGTGATATGCAAATGATGCAACGCTTCCTTGGAACTGATGGTGATGTCGATACACTTTTCGCTGCCGCCTATTCGAGCGGATGTTCGCGAGTTGTTTTAAAGCGCCCGTTGCACGATAAGTACGAGTTACCCATTAAACCGACTAATACCCTAAGGGGCGGTTCTATTCGTTTTGATGTTTTTGTTATTTCTTAGGAAATTGGGGCTATTTCTCTGAGGACAGTGCCTGTAACACATGGTGTCGCATTCCAATATCCAGCGTGGCGGCAGCGTTTTCTGAAAGTCTGGTGAAATCCTGAGCAATGGAAACACGATTGTCTGATACCTGAACCATGTTCTCTGACTTCAAAGTATTGATGAAGTTGCCAAATAAGCTCTTGTCAAAGAAAGTTGGGGAGTTAATACCGTAGATTGTAGAGAGTCGCTGAGCGATAGCGCTGGCATCTGACTCAAGCTGACGAACTGAGCGCGGCTTCGCTGAAGCGAGGAGTGTCGCTACGATATGAAATCGTTCCAGGGTTGGCTCTATGATTTCAGCAAGATAGACGAGAGATTCGAATTCCACGCTGGTTGGCTCTGGCGCGTTTAATCGCTCACCTTTCAGGTCGACTTCGATGACGTCGTTGTCGTGCAACAGTTGTAGCGCATGAGTGCATAGTGATTGGATATCTGATTCTTCGAACGGAAGAAAGTATTCACTTCGCAGGTATGGATAGAGACCGCGCAGGAAATCCGTAACCGCTGCGATCGACGTAGTACGTTCAGTCATTACAAAGCGCGCGATCAGCGACGGAATGGCATAGATATTGGCTACATTGTTTCGATAGTAGGCGAGCATGGCAGACAGTTCAGGTGTCGCATTGATGGTTGTGCCAAAAGCGTGTTGCTCACGGGTGATGCCGGTAATTTCGATCGCTTTTTCAAGAACTTCCCTGGACGGCGCGTCCGTAACGGTGATCTGATCGCTATAGTTTGCGCCTCTGGCGATGGATCGAAGAATGCCGATCTGCGTTAGTAGTTGTTGTTCCTCCATGATTTGACGTGGTGTTCCCAGGAGCGCAGTGGCTACCAGAGTGACGGGATTGATAGCAACGGCCCGGTTTATCTCAGTCGCGAGTTTTCTGGCAAGCTCACCGCAAACTGCTGAGAATCGGGCGTTATCCAGTTCGCCAGGGGTTCTCCAATTAGTCAGATTCTCGTCAAGAAACGAGTCAAGCATCAAGGGAGCACCGAAATTGACGGTGACCTTTCCGAATGAATATCTAAAGGACCGCAATACACCGAAAATATCCAGTAGTGATTCGGTCTTTTTGTCCTTGCCGGTAAGTTCACTCATGTAGGTGGCGACTTCCAATACACGTTCGTAACCGAAATAGACTGGCATAAGGCAGATTGGCCGAGACGCGTCCCGAGCAAAGCTGCGCATGGTCATTGATAGCATCCCTGTCTTCGGGTCGAGGGTACGTCCAGTTCGGCTGCGACCACCTTCTATGAAGTACTCCACCGAGTAGCCTCTTACAAACATCTGGTGCAGATACTCATCGAAAATAGCACGATAGAGAGCATCGCCTTGAAAAGATCTGCGCATAAAGAATGCGCCAGCGCGTCTCAAAAGCGGACCTACGATGGGTAAATTAAGGTTCTTTCCCGCGGCAATGTGCGGAGGAGTCAGACCGTTGTGGTACAGAACGTATGATAAGAGAAGATAGTCGATATGGCTTCGGTGACAAGGCACATAAATAATTTCATTGGAAAGAGCCGCCTGCTGCACTGCTTCAACATTATTCACCTCTATACCGTCATATAGTTTGTGCCACAGCCAGGTGAGCACGACATGGAAAAAACGGATGACGCGATAAGATTGATGTGAAGCAATTTCTCTGGCATACGCCAAAGCTTTTTTTTCTATGGTGTGAATTTGTGCGTCTGTTTGAACAACTTCTTTCTCGATTGTTTGTCTCACTGCGTTGCTGGAAAGCATCGTATTAATCAGTGTTCTCCGATGAGAAAGGTCTGGGCCTATTACTGCCTGTCGCTGATGTCTGAAGTGGACTCGAAGCACCCTCAGTAGTTTGCGAATCTGTTTGTCCGGATTCGGTTCACTGGTGATGAGTTGGCGCAGGCTTAGTGGTGCGCTGTATTCAATCAGGATATGGCGGGGGTGAAAGATAATTGCCAGTAGTTTTTTAAGCCTGTTGGTTACGGTCCAGTTTTCAGAAAGAATGAGTTTGTAGAGCGACTTTTCTCGGTCTGGCTGGTGCCCCCAGAAAATTGATACGGGTACAATCTTGATGTCGCTGGTGGTTTCATTCTGATGCGTAAATAGTCTGACCATCCGCTCTGACAAAACACGCTGAGTCCGGCGCCCGAATCGGCCCTCAGGATGTCCCACGAAGAAAACAGCACGTTTCTCGTCTACTCCGGGTATCGGTTGAGAGGGTCTTGGTAGTAGGGCGTCTTCGCTACATCGATCAGTGACCAGAAGGTCAGCAGTTGATCGAAACGGTAAGACGTAACAGACCGAGTCGTCGTCACTCAGCTCCAGGTTTGAGGCACCTAGTACGGTGGGTTTGATCCAGAAGAATAGTATCGTCCGGCTAATGCGAAACTGGAAGGCTCTGAGCCTATCGAGTATTTCCATTAAAGAGTTCCGAAATTTCCGCGGCCGAGTCTGTTCCCTCTATTTCTATTTCGTATAACTTCGAATACTTGCGTTCAGTTACCGCGGCGATGTCGGACCTTGTATTGAGGACTGTTGGGCGTAGGAATACCAATAGGTTTTGTTTTTCGTACGACTTAGTCTCGCTGCTAAACAACTTTCCGAGGACTGGTATCTTACCGAGAATTGGCACTCCCGTATGGTTATTCGACACTTTGTCGCGGGTCAGTCCGCCCAGAATAATTACTTCGCCGTTGTCCACCAGCACTGTAGTGTCGATGGTGCGCTTACTGGTAATCAGGTCGGCAGCGGCCTCGTCACCAATTGCCTGCAGGCTGCTTTCTTCGACCTCTGATACTTCCTGGTGGATCTCGAGGCGTATCAAGGCTCCATCGTGTATGTGTGGTGTTACTTCCAGTGTCAGGCCAACATCCTCCCGCTGGATGGTTGTGAAAGGATTATTTTGCGATCCTGTAAGGCTGGAGCCTGTCCTGAATGGCACGTTCTGACCCACGACGATTTTAGCTTCTTCATTGTCCATCGTCGTGATGCTTGGTGTAGACAATAGATTGGCGTCTCTGTTAGTTGCCAGTGCACGAATAATGAAAGCGAAACTGGTGGCGGTTTCAGAGAGTCGTCCACCACCGATAAGTGGTGAACTGCCGAGGTCGGTTACTGCCGGTGTCTGGGTTGCTATTGACTGTAGTATGTTTGCCAGGGTGCTGTTCGGCGCAGTCAATCCCAGGGGGAGGCTGCTGCTCGATGCATCGCCAATAAACAGTTCGGAACCAAGCTGCCGTTCGAAATCAGTTGTAACTTCAACGATTGCTGCTTCAATTAACACCTGCAGTCGTCGAACGTCGAGTTCGTTGATGATCTCTTTTAATTCGATCATCGTGGACGGATTCGCTTTGATCACCAATGCGTTCAGAGAAGTATCCGCTTGTATCCTGGTCTCCACGTTCTGTCCCGGGGCGTCTTTATCGCCGGTGTTGTTAGATACCAGATTGTTCAACAGTTCCGCCATCTGTTCAGCGTCTGAATGGGCGAGGCGCACCACCTTAACGGTCCCGCTCCTGTTTGCGGGTACGTCGAGACTACGAACAAGATCGGCAACTCTTCTAACGGTGTCTTTCTCGCCTTTTACAACCAGGCTATTGGTTCGTTCGCTGGCAACCACTGTTACCTTGTTGGGACCTTTTGCCCCCTTACCAATCTCGTCCGGAGCGAGTTGTTCCAGCAGTGCGATCATGTCTTCGACCCATGCTTCTTTGAGATCAATGATCTTGATGTGCTGATTGTCGGAAACATCGATCTTCCTCACGATTCTCTCGAGCCGGTTGATGTTGCTGGCGTAGTCGCTGATTAGTAGTACGTTTGGTGTTTCCAGGCCGGCAACGTGGCCATGTTGTGGGATCAAGGGGCGTAAAATTTTGACTAGCTCTTTTGCTGGCGCATTGGTTACAGGAACAACACGAGTGATCAGTTCTTCGGTGTTAACGTTCTCAAAATCGTAAGGATTACCACTTTGCTTGGCGAGTACCTGCTGTACGATTTTAGTAGTATTACCCGACGGCACGGCGGCGAAACCATGGACACGAAGCACGCTCAGAAAAAGTTCATACACTGAGTCAGCGTCCATTGGCGTATTGGAGACAACCGTGACATTACCCTTGATTCGGGGGTCGATGACGAAACTTTTCCCCGAGATCGCGGATACCTGCGTAATAAACTCGCGCAAGTCTGTATTGCGCAAATTTATTTTCCACTCGTTTTGAGCAGCGAGTGACAAGCCTGGCACCAGGAGCAGGACACATAGTAAAACTGTTCTCATAATTTCTCCCAATCTCACGGGATTGGCACCGTAAGAAAAAATCTTCTCGTATCTCTTCTGACTTCGACTCGCACACGTTTTTGCGCAAGTGCCTGCTCAACGAGCGCTGAATCTTTAGCTGCATCACCGACTGCTTTGCCGTTAACAGATAAAATCACGTCGCCTTGCTTTAGGCCAGCTTTGGTTAGCACGTCGTTGGACGCATCAAGTTTGTAACCTTTTGAACTTCCAGACTCGATTGGGCTGACGCCAAGGTTGACCAGGGTGCCGGCAGGGTCAGCGGTGATCGCATCCCTGTGTGTCTCGACGTATTGCCTCAGAGTATTGCCAGCTGAATTTGTCGGCCTTGGGCTGGATGACATGCCCTCTCTTTCCGTTATGCGGGATCGAATCTGACCAAGGTGTGAAGAACTGCCACTTGACCTGCTGGCTCGTGGAGGTACATTTCGTGTCGTATTGGTGCGCGTCGCCGCGGCGCTGAAGACTTCCTCGCTAAATACCAGTTTTTCAAGTCTTGAACCCCGTTTGATCAGGATGTGGTCGTCGTGGACAGAATCGAGCGTGGCGTTTCCCGGTAGTCGGTCACCTATGTGATAAAGCTCACCCTCTTTGTTTTTCTGGGACACTACCGCAGCTGAGTCATCAGGATTGTCGGAATTGAATACGCCCAATAGCTCCAGGCTGAGCTTCGTTTTTGGCGCGTCGACAGTTTTTGGCGCCGCTACAGATCCTGCCCGACCGAACAGGTTGAGCTCACTGATATTCACACGCGGCGATGATCTCACGGCTGGTTTTTGCACCTCCGTTTGTTCAGGAGCATGCATAGGGTCCAGGTTATCCAATACGAAAACCGTCGTGTCAACAATTGCCATCATCATCAGAATGACAAGCAGCATGGCAGTAAGCGTTGCCAGCCGTTGCTGATGTTGTTGCCAGAAGTGGGTGATTGCGTCCAAGGTGATCGTATTTTGTGGTCAAAAGTTACCTTAACAAGTATGTATATGGCTTACTACACTAGAAAACTCTATAGAACCTTCTCTTCAATGGTGATTACTACATCGTCCGGATTTGTACCTTCCGGAACTGGAAGGTCAGCCAGTGTCAGCAACCTTGCATTAAATCTTAATTCCACCCAGCCATCTTGCTGCAGATAGATAGATAAGACCGGTAAACGCACATTGTTAACGAAAAGGGTTAATTTACTGTCATTCATGCTTAGCTCCCCATCCAGCGGTGGGAGGTTTACTGACTGGCTACCGTTTTCTGCCTGATAGAGAACATTCCCGCCGGTCCAGTAGATCTTCCCGTGGACGTACGAGAACCAGTTGTGATCCACAGTGACGGTGAGATCGTTTAATTCGAGTGAACCCGAGAAACGCAAACCATATCGGGAACTCACGTGGTTTATATAATCGCTTCCGATAGATCCATTTACTTCGGTGATCTCGCCGTCCTTTCCATCGGTCACCAGGTTTCCCGATAATCGGTGACCTAACCCAACGACGTCCAGTGTGAGATCTGCTGTTCTGCTAAGCAGGGGCAGTGGTGCGAGCGACCAGTTTAGCCCTGATCCCGGAAAGTCACGGTATTGGATGTCAGCGGATCCGCGCCAAATAGTACCGCCAACGCGAAAGATGCTCGTGTCCAGCAGTCTGGCAACATCTCTCTCGACGAATCTATATGCGATACCAGCAGGCGCGTAGAGTGCGAGGAACACTGCAAAGCTGAGTAGTGCGGTTATTCCGTAGAGCAGAAACTTTCTCATTCCCAGACAACCTTGGTTTCACCTTGCTGATTGATTTTCAGCCAGCCACCTTCCTCGTTCTCCCATGAGCCCGTGCTGCATCGTGCTTCTTTGTTGAGGAACTTGTGTGCGTCTCGTGCACAGTCAATATCCGTTGGCCAGGGGGTATGGTTAGATTTGAACCAGACGGAGGTATAACCACCTTTTGCGGCATCGGGCACGATGAGACATGCTGTTTTTTCTGTTCCGCGAGTAAGCGTAACCGTTTGTTTTCCCGATTCTATGTCGAAGTGGCTCCGTAGCCATTCCAGGATTGAATTTTCGGCTACATCCTTAATGTAGATTTCGATGTCAGGAAATGCTTCTGACATGGGTCCTCCCTATTTTGCGAGAAGACGCTCGAGCAGCGCGGTGTAGACATGAGAGAGCTGCAGCAGATCGTCTGTCGCGACACACTCGTTCACCTTGTGAATAGTCGCGTTGCTGGGGCCGAGTTCAACGACCTGAGTCCCTGTAGGCGCTATAAATCGACCGTCTGATGTCCCACCCGAGGTGGAAAGTTCGGTTTCTATGCCAAGAACATCCTGGATGCTTGCCTGGGTGGCGGGTATGAGTTCTCCCCCCTGGGTGATGAATGGTCTTCCTGATAGATGCCAGTCAACTTCGAAGTTGAGCTCGTGTTTATCCAGAATAGCGAGCGTGCGTTGGACCAGTACGTCGTCAGTGGTTTCCGAGGAGTAGCGAAAGTTAAACAGAACTTCTAATTCGCTGGGGATGACGTTGTTAGCGCCCGTTCCACCATGAATGTTGGAGATCTGCATGCTAGTTGGCGGAAAAAACTCATTTCCCTCATCCCAGGTTTCATCAACTAGCTCCTGCAATGCAGCCATGGCGCGATGGATTGGATTTATCGCATCGTCAGGATAAGCGACATGGCCCTGCAAGCCGATTACCCTCAGCTTGCCGCTTAGTGAGCCTCGTCTGCCTACCCGTATTACATCTCCTACCTGTTCTTTACTGGATGGTTCGCCAACGACGCACCAGTCGATGTGTGTGCCTCGGTTGCTGAGTTCTTCCATGACTTTGACGGTACCGTTAACTGCTTCAGCCTCTTCGTCACTGGTTATTAACAGGGCAATGGTGCCTTTATAGGCGGGTTGATTACCTAGAAATCGCTTGATGCCCGTGATCATCGCCGCCAGGCTTCCTTTCATATCGGAGGCGCCCCGACCGTAGAGAACGCCATCGACCAGGGTAGGAACGAATGGGTCCGTCTCCCATTCGCTTGCTGGTCCTGGGGGAACCACATCGGTATGTCCGGCAAAAGCCAGCAATGGTGAAGCTTCTGTCCCTGGTCTGGTGGCCCAGATGTTAGAAACATCGCCAAAGGGCAGGTGCTCGATTTCGAATCCCATTTCCTCCAAATGTGAAGCGAGGAGTTGCTGACAGCCGTCGTCGTCAGGAGAGACCGAGTGTCTCGCGATCAATTCCTCGGTCAGGGATAACGTGAGGCTGTCTAGATCTGAAATGGCCATTTCCTCGATAAAATTCTGTGGTCAGAAATTAGTTATTGTTTGCAGTTAAACTCAACATCTTGCCTCTAGTTTCTGTAGAAACTAGTTATTTCTTGCCCGGAAACTCGACATCGTGCCTCTAGTTTCTTTGAAGGTAATTATTTTCTTCACAATTTCCTTTGGAATGTTGCTTCTCTCCGCTCAGAATCAGGACTTTGTGGACAGAAACTAGTTATTCGCGTGTAGTGTCTCGTTAAGTTTAATCGCCTTTTTGTTGGTGCGACATTCGACGATACCGGTCTGTGAATTTCGAATGAACAGCATGTCTGATTGACCGGCAAGTTCCCGGGCCTTTACGACCTTGACGAAGTTCTTGTCTTCATCAAGCACCTGTACGACGGTTCCCGGTGTTATGTAGAGGCCTGCTTCGATAGTACAGCGATCTCCCAGAGGAATGCCGGTGCCGGCGTTGGCGCTAATCAGGCAGTCTTTACCGATAGTAATGACAGTATTGCCACCACCAGAGAGTGTACCAGCAGTACTCGCACTGCCGCCAAGGTCAGTGCCCGATTCCATGGTTACCCCTTGAGAGACACGCCCCTCAACCATATTGGGTCCGATCGTGCCCGCGTTGAAATTTACAAACCCTTCGTGCATTACGGTGGTGCCTTCTCCGAGGTAAGCCCCGAGTCGGACCCTTGCGGTGTGAGCAATTCGAACACCAGAAGGTACGACGTAGTTGGTCATCTTCGGAAACTTGTCGACAGAAGCTACCTCAAGAACGCGGCCGGACTTTCGCGCTTCAGTCTGTAGCCCGGTAAGTTCTTCCAGGTCGATAGCACCAATCTCAGTCCATGCAACATTGGGTAACAGACCAAATAGATCGTCGAGATTTATCTCGTTCGGTTTTACGAACCGGTGAGAAAGCAAATGGAGCTTGAGATAAGCCTCAGGCGTTGATGTAGGTGCACTATCTGATTCGAGCAGGGTCACCACAACAGGTCGGTCTGATTCCTTGAGTGACTCGAGCAGGTCCAGGTTCACTGCATCGATGAGTTGATCGATGGTCTTGTCGTCCAGTTCAATCGCGGTATTTCCACCGGAGTAAATGATTACGCCGGAGATCCCCGATACCAGTGCTTCATCAGGTTTAAACAGCGGCTGCGGATAATACACCTCCAACCATTCACCTTTAGAATTTTTAGTGCCGATACCGAAAGCTAAGCTAAACATGATTCCGTCCTTCTAATTCGAGGCGGCATTCTACTACACACTCGGGCCTACGGTTATGCCAGGAATCTTTTTATTCGGTTTGCTGCTTCCACACATTCCTCCAACTCGGCCACCAGTGCCAGGCGTACGCGATTAGCCCCCGGATTAACGCCGTCTACCTCTCTGGCCAGGTAACTGCCGGGGACAACTTTGACGTTGGTCTCTGTAAACAGTTGAATAGTGAACTCGCGATCTTCTATTGGTGTTTCGGGCCACAGATAGAATCCTGCAGCGGGGCGCTGCATAGGCCAGACGTCTTTGAGTACATTCAGAAAAGCTTCGTACTTCCCGGAATACAGGTCTCGATTCTGTGCGACATGGGTTTCCTCTTGCCACGCTTTCGCGCTTAGCCACTGACTTTGTGCAGCCATGGCGGAGCCATGGTAGGTCCGATAGAGCAGGAATTTCTCCATAATCGTTGCATCGCCACAGACGTAGCCTGATCGTAGCCCGGGCAAGTTGGAACGTTTGGAAAGACTGTTAAATGCAACACAGTTCCGGTAGTCGTCTCGTCCCATGGCGCTGGCAGATTCCAGCAGGCCGGGAGGGGGTTCGTCTGAGTAAATTTCTGAATAACACTCGTCAGAAACAATCGTGAAGTTATATTCATCAGATTTCTTAATGACCGCCTGTATTTCTTCAATGCTCATGATCGAGCCGCTGGGGTTGCCTGGAGTACACAGGTACACCATGGAACAGCGCTGCCACTCATCCTCAGTTACCTTGCTGAAGTCTGGATTAAAGCCGTTATCCTCGTTGCAGGGTATGTACCTTGGGGTGCTGCCGGCGAGAATCGCCGCGCCTTCGTATATCTGATAGAAGGGGTTTGGCATCATGGTAAGGCTGTCACCATCGATAACTGCCTGGGCGATAGCGAATAATGCTTCCCGTGTGCCATTCACTGGTAATACTTCAGTTTCCGGGTTAATCGCACGACCTAGCTTGAAGCGCCGGTTAACGAAGTCCGCAATTGCTTCGCGTAATTCGGCAAGACCTTTGGTCGGTGGATAGGTCCCGAATCCTTTGGCAATGGTGTTGGGGTTACAGTAGCTCTCTATTAGGAACTCTGGTGCTCGATGCTTCGGTTCGCCCAACGCCAGAGAGATGAATTCCTCGTCGGTAGTCGGTGTGATATTGGCGAGTAGTTCGTTGAGTCGTTCGAAAGGGTATGGCTGCAGCTGATTCAGTCGCTTGTTCATACCGCTACCTTTTCTGCATGTGTATCGAGTTCCTGACAGATTCGGTCGGCCAGCATGCTGCGGGTTGCGTCGTCGTCGATGGGCTTACCATTTTTGCTCATGTGGAAGTGGTCTTCAATTCTTTCTCCCAGCGTTGTGATGCGGGCGGTGTTTACCGTGATATCCATTTCGACAAATACCTTGGCGAGTAACGCCAGGAGCCCCGGGCGATCTGGCGCCACCACGCTGAGGATAGAATGATCCGGTCCTTCGGTGATCGATACTTCGGTTTTTAATACGAACTGCCGAAGGGCACGAGGTGTTCGTCTCGGTGCCGTGTCTTTGGGTCGCTCTTCCGGATTCAGATATTTGAGCAGCGTAGTACGAATACGTTCCCGTCGAAATGGTTTGTCACCTACAGGAGCGCCATCGGACTCCAGCACGGTGAACGTGTCGAAGACCAGGTCAGAGGCAGAACTTGCTATTTTTGCATCCACCACGTCAAGCGCCAGCGCGTCGAGTGCGGAGACGATAGAAGCGAATATATGTGGCGTATCTTTCATATAGACAAAGATCTGTGTTGCACCCTCATCGGCGCGTCGACGGCTTGTGATGTCGCGTATGGAAATCAGAGGCCCTTCCGACAGGTCATGTTTATTGATCGCAGCCGTGTGCCAAACGATATCGGATACGGATTCGTTGATGAAATAATCTTCGTCAACGTTGTTCCAGATCTGCAGCGTTTGCTCTGGGGTCAGATTGTATTCTTCCAGTCTCTCGATAGCGTGGTCTTTGGTCTGGACAATGTAGTCTTTCCTGTCTACGTAGTTCTCCAATCCTGAACGTAGCAACTTCCTTGTCTCCATATATAGCTGTCGCATGAGCGATGCGCGCCAGCTGTTCCACAAGGTTGGATTGGTCGCGTTGATGTCTGCAACGGTAAGGGAGTATAGGTAGTCCAATCGGACCTGATCCTGAACCAGCATGGCAAAATCATGGATGACCTCCGGGTCCTGAATATCTTTGCGTTGCGCAATCGTCGACATTATCAGGTGGTTTTCTACCAACCAGCAAACGAGATTGGTGTCCCAGGTGCCGAGCCCATGGCGCTCACAGAATTCTTTGGCTATCGAGATGCCCAATTCGGAATGATCACCTCCCATGCCCTTGGCGATGTCGTGGTAGAGGCCTGCGATATATAGCAACTCGACTTTTGGTAGCTGGTGATGAATGTGGGCAGCAATAGGGAACCCTTGCTCCTGGTTTTTGTAGCGAAATCGTCGCATGTTGCGCACAACCTGAAGCGTGTGCGCGTCTACGGTGTAAACATGAAAGAGATCAAACTGCATCTGGCCGATGACGCGGGCGAACTCCGGCAGGTATGCGCCCAGAATACCGTAGCGCTCCATTCTGCGTAGCTGGGTGAATAGATGGTGCTTGGACCGGAGCAGGTCGAGAAATAATCGGGTTACTTCCGGATCATTAAGAAAATCATCGTCGATGAGATCCGCGTGCTTTCGGACCAGGCGGATTGTGGCGGCACGTACTCCCTGAATATCGTCTCGATTGCCCATGACAACGAACATTTCTATCAGCGCCGCGGGATGCTCCACGAAAACTGTGTCTCGTATCACCTCCAGATAGTTGTTGCGCAACTGGAACCGCTCGTTAATGGGCTCAATTCTAGCGCGGGTTTCTATAATGGCTTCATCGAAATGCCGTAGTAGCAAGCGGTTGGTGTGATTCACCTCGAGCGCAGTGCGATAGTAATCCTGCATGAACTGCTCGACCGCGAGCTGGTCACCGTCCTGGTAACCGAACATCTGCGCGAGTTTTTGCTGGTGCTCGAACAGTAATCTGTCGTCTTCACGACCGGCGACCAGATGTAGTCCGAAGCGGATTTTCCACAGAAGGTCTCTGCCTTCCGTGAGCACCTTACTTTCGGCGTTGGTCAGAAAGTTTTGTTCTACCAGATCGTTGAAATCGACCGTGCCGAACTTACGCTTGGCGATCCACATGACGGTCTGGATATCCCGTAGCCCGCCAGGCGAGCTTTTAACGTTGGGTTCCAGGCTATATTCGGTGTGCTCGTACTTGGTGTGTCGTTCTTTCTGCTCTGTTGCTTTTGCCCGGTAGAATTTTTTGGGTGACCAGATCTTCTCAGGGGCGATCTGTTTGGCTACTCGGGATCCAAGTTCATCGTCGCTAAAGAGGGGGCGTGCCTCCATGAGTGCTGTAAGTACCGTGACATCGTTTGCTGCCTGGGTACGGCATTCTTTTACCGAGCGGACGCTGTGTCCGACTTCCAGGCCGATATCCCACAGCAGCGTTAGAAAACTTTGAATGTTGTCTCGATGCAAGTCGTAGTTTGGTCGTTCTAGCAGGATTAGCAGGTCTATGTCGGAGAACGGATGAAGTTCTGCACGTCCATATCCGCCCACCGCCAAAAGTGAAATACGGGTTTTTCGCCAGCTCGATAGATTTTCATTCCACTCAAAACGCGACCATGCGGAGCGCATAATAAGATCCATGAATGATGCTCTGTCTTTTAGCAGTTGGTTAGCAGATACGCCCTCGTGGAATTGACCTTCCAGCTTCGCATGGAAGTCAGCAATCGCTGACTTATATGGAGGTAGTGGTTGTCGTGCGTTGGATAACTCTTCAAAAAGCGCTTCGGGATTTAGCGAATTCACTAGGTGCACTTCTCGATCGTGTCATCGCTGCGATGCGTCAGGATCTCGTATCCGGTGTCGGTAACAAGAATCGTGTGTTCCCATTGGGCGGTAAGCTTGTGGTCTTTGGTTACCACCGTCCATTCATCAGGCAGTACCTTCACGTCTCTTTTACCGACGTTGATCATTGGTTCGATCGTGAAAGTCATACCGGGCTCAAGCGCCATGCCGGTACCCGGATTTCCATAGTGCAGTACCTGTGGATCATCGTGGAAGATACGGCCAATTCCATGGCCACAGTATTCTCGAACGACTGAATAATGATGTTTCTCGGCATGAGTCTGAATGGCATGACCAATATCGCCCAGGTGAGAGCCTGGTTTTACCGTGCTGATTCCTCGATACAGACAGTCCTGGCAGATCCGTACCAACCGCTCGGCCATAACAGATGGTTTTCCAACAACAAACGTTTTGCTGGTATCGCCGTGGAATCCATCTTTGATGGGGGTAACATCGATGTTCACGATATCGCCGTTTTTGAGGACCTTGTCGTCCGACGGGATGCCGTGGCACACCACATGATTAACCGAAGTGCAGATCGATTTGGGGAATCCGCGATAATTAAGTGGCGCAGGAATGGCGTCTTGCTCATTTATCGTGAATTCATGGCAGATTCGATCCAGCTCACCGGTAGTGACGCCTGGAACGATGTAGGGCTCAATCATTTCGATCTGCGCTGCTGCCAGGGCGCCGGCGACACGCATTTTTTCTATATCTTCCAGTGATTTAAGTTCGATTGGCATGGGTTCTTACTGTCGTTTTTTATACGCCCCCGCTGAGGGCTCTTCACACTCAGCTGAAGGCTCTAGGCCCTGCGCTGAAGGCTCTGCGGCGGACACTATACCAGAATCGGGGCGCTAGTTTGGTTTGTAGTGCGCAATATGGTATAAACCGCGCCTGCCGGATGGCCGGCAGGCTAGAAATAGCTAAGAACTAACTACTTCTCACACACACCGACACATAATTCGGGTGCCAGTACGCTGGTTGGATTATGGGGTATGTGGAGGCTCAACCCAAAATACGGAGTTATTATGTCAAGCGTATCTATGCGTGACCTGCTTGAGGCGGGCGCACACTTTGGTCATCAGACCAGATACTGGAATCCCAAAATGGACAACTACATCTTTGGGGCCAGAAACAATATCCATATTATTAACCTTGAAAAAACCCTACCTTGTCTTGATGAGGCGCGTGATTACATTCGTTCCATCTCTTCCAAGCGTAATAAGGTTTTGTTCGTAGGAACCAAACGAAGTGCTGGCAAGGTAGTCAAGGAGCACGCCGCAAGGGCCAAGATGCCCTACGTCGACAAACGATGGCTGGGTGGCATGCTGACCAACTACAAGACGATTCTTCAGTCGATTCGCAGACTGAGGGAACTGGAGACCCAGAGTGCCGACGGTACTTTCGAGAAGCTGACCAAAAAGGAAGCACTATCGCGTCAACGCAACCTGGAGAAACTGGAAAACTCGTTGGGTGGTATTAAGGAAATGGGTGGTCTGCCGGACGCGTTGTTCGTGGTCGACGTTGACCACGAGCGTATTGCGATAACCGAAGCCAAGAAATTACAGATTCCTGTAATTGGCATTGTGGATACTAACAGCAACCCTGGTGACGTCGATTTTGTCATTCCCGGTAATGATGACGCAATTCGTTCAATCCGTTTGTTTGTCGAAGCGATCGCCGACGCAGTGATCGAAGGTCAGGCTGAATTTCAGGGCAGTGCCGATGACTTCGTAGAGGTTACCGAAGACGCACAGAGCGAAGCGGCAGAGACGCCAGCTGAAGAAGTTGCTGAGGAAGCAGCAGAGACGCCAGCTGAGGAAGTTGCCGAGGAAGCCGCTGAAGAACCGGCAGAAACTGAGGAGAGTGCGTCCGAGGAAGCTGCGGAGAATCCCGAGGCTGATGATTCTGAAGGCGAGTCTGACTCCGAGAAAAAAGAGGAGGACTAGTTATGGCGATTTCAGCATCAATGGTTAAGGAACTACGTGCGCGAACCGGGCTCGGTATGATGGATTGCAAAAAAGCGCTGGTCGAGGCTGACGGTGATATGGAAGCCGCTATTGATAACTTGCGTAAATCCAGTGGGATGAAGGCAGCGAAGAAAGCCGGTCGGATTGCTAGTCACGGATTGATTGCAGTCAAAATGTCTGACGATGCTCAGCTGGGCATCATGGTTGAGGTCAATTGTGAAACCGATTTTGCTGCTCGAGACGAAAATTTCGTCGCGTTTGTGCAGACGGTTGCAGATACTGTTTATGAAAAGAAGATCAGTGATGTAGATGAATTACTGGCTTCTGGTCTGGAAGCAACCAGGGAAGCACTGGTGCAAAAGATTGGAGAGAACATTAGCGTTAGGCGTGCAGAGGTATACTCTGGCAACGTGCATACTTATGTTCATACAACAAATAAGATCGGCGTGTTGGTTTCTCTCGAAGGTGGAAATGCGGAGCTTGGAAAAGACATTGCGATGCATGTTGCAGCAACGGCGCCCACGGTAATCAGTCCGGATGATGCACCGGAGGATGTGGTTGCAAGGGAAAGAGAAATCTATACCGCTCAGGCGGAAGAGAGTGGTAAGCCCCCGGAAATTATTGCCAAGATGATCGATGGTCGTATCAGGAAGTATCTGCAGGAAATCAGCCTGACTGAGCAGGACTTTGTAAAGGACCCGGATATCAAGATCGGTGCTTTGCTCAAAAAAGAAGATGCCAAAGTAACAGCTTTTGTGCGTTTTGAAGTGGGCGAGGGTATCGAAAAAGAATCAGAAGACTTTGCTGCTGAGGTGGCGAATCAACTGAAGTAAACAAAACCTGGTTAACACGGATGAAAAAACCCAAGTCCCAATACCGCAGAATACTGCTCAAGCTGAGTGGCGAGGCGCTTGGTCATGATGGTGTTGGCATTAACTCTGCGGTATTAGATCGATCCGCGCTTGAAGTCGGTCAGCTGCTGGGAATCGGTATTCAGGTGGGTTTGGTCATTGGCGGTGGAAATCTGTTTCGCGGCGCTGAACTGCATGCGGCAGGACTGGACCGGGTAACCGGTGACCATATGGGAATGCTCGCGACAGTCATGAATGCGCTGGCGATGCGTGACGCACTGGAACGCGCAAACATCCAGACGGTTGTCATGTCATCTATTCCTATGAGCGGCGTGGTCGAGCACTATGATCGCCGTCTGGCGATTCGTCACCTTAACGAGGGAGACGTCGTGATATTCTCTGCCGGAACCGGCAATCCCTTCTTTACTACAGACTCTGCAGCGTGCCTGCGTGGCATTGAAATTGATGCCGATATTGTATTAAAGGCAACGAAAGTAGATGGCGTTTATGACAGGGACCCTGTGAACGATAGTTCTGCTACACGATTTAGCGAGTTGAGCTATGATGAGGTGCTCGATAAGCAGCTTGGCGTTATGGATCTTACTGCCATCTGTCTGGCCCGTGACCATCAGATGCCGGTGCGTGTCTTCTCAATGGAGAAATCCGGCGCGCTGGCGAATGCCGTGATAGGGGACGACGAGGGTACGCTGATTAGCTGAAGAAATTGGTAGCGGGGAGGTAAAGTTGTGATTGATGATATAAAAGAAGATGCCGAGCAGCGTATGGACAAGACGCTGGAATCCCTGGACAGCACGTTTGCCAGAATACGTACAGGTCGTGCCCATCCGGGTATTCTGGATGGCGTACTGGTTTCCTATTACGGGAATGACACTCCGATCAAGCAGATGGCTAATGTCGTCGTTGAGGATGGTAGAACGTTACTAATCACCCCTTGGGAAAAGAACACGATTGGTGACATCGAGAAGGCGATCCTTAAATCGGACCTTGGTCTTAACCCGGCAACTGCAAGTGAAAATATTCGCCTGCCGATGCCACCACTGACCGAGGAAAATCGTCGTGAGCTTACCCGAGTTGCAAAAGGGGAAGCGGAGAATGCGCGTGTCGCGATACGCAACATTCGTCGTGATGCGAACAATGACCTTAAGGAATTCCTTAAGGAAAAGGAAATCACGGAAGATGACGCGCGAAAAGGCGAGGAGCTGGTTCAAAAACTCACCGATACAAAGATCAAAGAAGTCGATTCCAGGCTGGAGACCAAAGAATCCGATCTAATGGAGATCTGATTTCCATGCTGAAAACGCGAATTCTTACCGCGTTGGTGATCGCTCCGCTTGCCATTGCAGGTGTATTTTTTTTGCCCGAGGTCGGATTTGCTGTTTTTGTTGCACTGATAATGGCAGTTGGCGCCTGGGAGTGGGCACTACTGGCCGGGTATACCGGAATCCAGCGAATCCTTTATGCGGTCTTTGTCACCGCACTATTACCGGCGGCTTATTTTGTCCCATCCACGTTGATTCTTGCCCTTGGCGCCCTGTGGTGGTTAGCTGCATTCGTGCTGGTTCTCGCATATCCGAGCCTGGTTCGCGTTTGGTCCTCAACGTTAGCTCGTTCCACAATCGGCTTGTTTGTCTTGATTCCGGCGTGGCAGGCAATGTTGTTGCTGAAGACCCATCATGACAGTAACTATTTGATTCTTTTGCTATTTTTGCTAATTTGGGGCGCAGACATAGGCGCCTATTTTTCTGGTAAGGCGTTTGGGAAGCGCAAGCTGGCGCAAGATGTGAGTCCTGGCAAGTCGTGGGCGGGTTTTTTTGGTGGCCTCGTTACTGCGCTTGCTATAGCCATTGCGATGTCTCTGATAATTCAGAGTCCCGATATCCTGAGCATTGATGGAGTGATCTTCCTTGTGGGCTGCGTGGTCGTAGCGATGGTATCAGTGCTGGGAGATCTTTCTATCAGCATGTTCAAACGAAATGCAGGCGTTAAAGACTCCAGCAATCTGTTACCCGGACATGGTGGTTTCCTGGACCGAATTGATAGCCTGACCTCGGCAGGTCCGGTCTTTGCTCTATTCATAATGTTCTATGGATGGGCATCGTGAAACAGGTAACGATTCTCGGGTCCACCAGCACAATAGGTGTCAACACACTAGACGTAATTTCCACAAATCGAGACAAATACAGCGTATTTGCCCTCACCGCGAATACCAATATAGACCTCTTAGAGCAGCAGTGCCGGACGTATGCGCCAACCTATGCCGCATTGCGTCATGAAAAGCTGGCGAGAGAGCTGGGTGAGCGACTTTCTGATCTCCCAACGGTTGTTGTAGGGGGTGATAATAGTCTTTGCGACGTTGCCAGCCATCCGGACACGGATATGGTAATGGCTGCGATTCTAGGATCCGCTGGCCTACAGCCGACCTTGGCAGCAGTTCGGGCAGGTAAACGAATTCTTCTCGCCAATAAAGAATCGCTGGTGATGTCAGGTAAGTTGTTTATGGAACAAGTGAGAAGCAACGAAGCAATGCTTCTGCCGATCGATAGCGAACATAACGCGATTTACCAGTGTCTGGCGAACGGCGCTGTGGGGCATGCTTCCGGTGTTAAGCGTCTGATACTTACTGGTTCCGGTGGTCCGTTACTGCGCGCCGACATCAGTAAAATGATTACAGTCACACCGGATCAGGCGTGTGCGCATCCTAACTGGAAGATGGGTAGAAAGATTTCGGTAGATTCTGCCACGATGATGAACAAGGGGCTGGAATTACTGGAAGCGAGCTTTCTGTTCGATATTTCTCCAGGGTTGATAGATGTCATGATTCATCCGGAAAGTATCGTTCACTCCATGGTTGAGTATCTTGACGGCTCGGTGGTTGCCCAGTTGGGTAACCCGGATATGCGAACGCCGATAGCACACGGTCTCGCGTGGCCGGATCGTGTGCCTTCGTCGGTTGAACCGCTTAATCTAACCAGTAATTCTGGTCTGCATTTTGAGGAGGTTGACCATGACCGTTTCCCATGTCTTCGGCTTGCACGAGAAATCTCTGAGGAACCACAGGGGCTATTTATTGCTCTAAATGCAGCCAATGAAGTGGCGGTGAAATGTTTTCTTGATGAACTAATCGCGTTTACTGACATCCCAGTTATTATCGAAGCTGTGCTGGAACAGACAAAAGCCGAGGAAGCACCTACAATAGAGTCAGTCATTGAACTGGATCGAGCTGCTAGAGAACTAGCTTTGAATAGAGTTAACCGAAAATCATGATCGAAGTGATGCAAAGCATAGTTGCGTTAATCGTGACGTTGTCGATTCTAGTGACCATACACGAGTATGGCCACTACTGGGTCGCGCGACTTTGTAACGTACATGTTCTTAGATTTAGTGTTGGCTTCGGGAAACCTCTGTTGATGAAACGAGGTCCTGCGCCCGCGATGGTCCCTTCGCCCGAGCGCCAACAGATCGAAACACGAGCCAATCAACCGCTAGAGGGCACGGAGTTTGTATTAGCAGCCATCCCTCTAGGGGGATATGTGAAAATGCTCGATGAACGGGAGGGCTACGTTCCGGATGATCAAAAGCACCTGGCATTCAATAACAAGCCGGTGTTGCAGCGAATCGCCATAGTCATAGCGGGTCCTCTGGCCAATTTTCTCCTCGCGATTGTCGCCTACTGGGTGTTGTTTACCGTTGGTGTAACGGGTGTCGTGCCGAAGCTTGGTGAAATAGATCCTGAATCAAAAGCGGGGTATGCCGGGCTCAAAGCAGGCGACGAGATTGTTGCGGTGGATGGTTCCGCTGTTGAAACCTGGTCCGACGTGAATCTGCGGTTGTTCGAAAGGCTTGGCGAGTCGGGTGAAATCGTAATATCGTTAGCAGAAGGTACGGATTTCACGAGGGATCATACTATTGGGATCAATAGATGGCTTCAGGGGGCAGATGAGCCCAGGCCGGCGCTGGAACTTGGTCTGACCTTGTCGTATCCACCAATCCCGGCATTAATAGGTGGCATTGTTGAAGGTGGCAGGGCAGAGAAGGCAGGGCTGGTAGCTGGTGATAAGATTCTTACCACAGACGATGTAGCAGTAGACAACTGGGCTGATTGGGTGGAAATGATACAGGCAAGTCCTGAACGGAGTATGGCGCTTACGATACTGCGTTCGGATACAGTTGTTGATCTGGTTGTTACACCAGAGCAAATAGAACGAGATGGTAAGACTATTGGTTTCATTGGTGCTTCGCGGACTGCGATTGAATTACCGGAAGACATGCAGCGGCAGGTCAGTTATCCGATATATCTTGCCTTGTTTCCTGCACTCGAGAGAACCTGGGACGTGACAGTATTTACGCTCGTCTCTGTTAAAAAGATGATCGTAGGGGCTATTTCACCTAAGAATCTAAGCGGACCAATTACTATCGCACAGGTTGCAAACGCGACCGCTCAGTCCGGGCTTGGGAGTTTCATTGGATTTATTGCACTGCTCAGTATTAGTCTTGGGGTGCTCAATCTGTTACCTATTCCTGTTTTAGATGGTGGACATTTGCTGTATTACATCGTGGAGCTCTGTACGGGAAAACCGGTCCCCGAGCGCATCCAGGTATGGGGACTGCAGATGGGTATGTTTCTAATCATGGGCATTATGATGCTCGCCTTTTATAACGATTTGGCAAGACTGTAAAAGAGTATTGAGTTGTCAGTAATCAGTAATAAGAAATAAGTAGAAAGCTGTATGAGTCGTTTCCGAAATTTAGTCCTGCTATTAGCGTTTGCATTTGCTGATGCAAATGCGTTTGTGTTTAACGATGTTCGCGTTGAGGGCCTGCAGCGTATTTCGGCAGGGACGGTCTTTGGGTCCTTGCCCTATAACGTTGGAGATGACCTGAGTGAGTTAGATCTAAGGTTTATCATCCGCGCGCTATTTGAAACTGGCTCGTTTGACAATGTCCAGGTAGGTCGAGACGGAGATGTGTTGGTCATCGCCGTCACCGAGAGGCCCACTATTGATGAGATTGAAATTGAAGGCAACAAAGCGATCAAAACTGAGGATCTGCTGGATGGGCTTTCTGATTCAGGGCTAGCAGTTGGTCAGATATTCAAAAAGGTCACCCTTGAACATATCGCGACCGGGTTAGAACGTCAGTACGTTTCCCAGGGGCGGTACGATGCGGGTATCAGTACCGATGTAATACGGCTGCCGCGTAATCGCGTGAGAATCAAGGTAGACGTCGACGAAGGTAATGTTTCGAGCATCAAGCACATCAATATAGTCGGTAATACGCTTTGGGATGACGAGACGCTGCGAGAGCTGATGGAGCTGAAGCTGTCGTCACTATTATTCTTCTGGAAGAAGGATGATCAATATTCGAAGGAAAAGCTGACGTCGGATCTGGAGGCGCTTGAATCATGGTACCTGGATCGCGGGTATCTGAATTTTACGATTGACTCCACACAGGTTTCCATCGCACCGAATATGGAAGATGTTTATATCACCGTCAACGTGATCGAGGGTGAGAAATTCACCGTGTCATCGGTTGATATTGCTGGTGAGCTGCAGGATCTGCCCGAGGAATCAATTAGGTCACTTATCCTTTCTCAAGCCGGGCAGGTTTTTTCTCGTCAGTTGATGACCTCTTCCGAGGAAAGAATTGAACGTATATTGGGTAACGCGGGATATACCTTCGCCAGCGCGACTGGACAGACTGTAATCGACGAAGGAGGCGATACAGTCAGCGTTAAGTTTTTTGTAGACGCGGGTAAGCGAGCCTACGTTCGACGAATAACGTTTCGTGGTAACACGGCAACCCATGATGAGGTACTACGACGTGAAATGCGTCAGATGGAGGCCGGTTGGGCTTCAACAGCGGCCATTGAGCATTCAAAACTTCGCCTGGAAAGACTCGGATTCTTTAAGGAAGTCAATGTTGAAACTCCACCCGTGCCGGGTACTGAAGATCAGATAGACGTGAACTATACAGTGGAGGAACAACCCTCGGGCGCAATTTCCGCCAGTCTGGGGTTTGCCGGTGACATTGGTCTAATTGTTGGTGCTAACTATCAGGAGAACAACGTATTTGGTACGGGTAATAGCATCAATATTGCTATTAACCGCAGTGACTTCCAGAAAGCGTTCAATTTTTCCTTCCTCGACCCCTATTACACTGTTGACGGCGTTAGCAGAGGCTACTCTGTCTTCTTTAGAGAAAGCGATTTCGAAGAGCGAAACATCGCGCGATTTTCGACGGATACTTTTGGCGGGTCCATAAATTTCGGTTATCCATTAAGTGAAATTTCAAGATTGGGTTTCAATTTTGGATTTGAGAGTACGCGTCTCAAGGAAGGTATTTTCCCAGTGCAGGAAATATCTCAATTCCTGGCGACAGAAGGTAAAGAATTTGATCTCTATACCCTGACCGGAACCTATACCATGTCGGCGCTCAATCGTGGTTTGTTACCAACTGCGGGACGATCACAGTCATTATCGCTTGAGTTGACGTTGCCTGGTAGTGAACTGGAGTTTTTCAGGATCAACTATGCGGGCCAGATCTTCTTCAGGTTATCTCGATTATTCACGCTTCGTCTTAGAGCTGACCTGGGTTATGGCGATGCCTATGGTGGCACAGAAGTTTTCCCTTTCTACAAACACTTTTTTACTGGTGGCATGGGTGCTGTGCGTGGTTACAAGACCAATACCCTCGGACCCAGAGGAACACCATCGCCGCTAGATAATTTTTCTCAGTTTGATCCAATTGGCGGTAACGTCCTGGTGGAAACCAGCGCAGAGATTTTATTCCCACTCCCCCTTGTTAAGGATCAACGGCAGATCAAATCAGCATTTTTCGTCGACGCAGGTAACGTGTTTAACACTGACTGCGCTCCAATTTCAATTGTATGTAACGGTATTGAAGATGGAGAGCTTCGCTATAGTGCGGGTATCGCAGTTACCTGGATCACGGGTTTTGCACCGTTGAGTTTTGCGCTTTCTTTCCCTTTCAACGAAAAGAGTGGGGATGAATCTGAGGGCTTTCAATTTGAGATCGGGAAAACTTTTTAGTAGTTCAAGTGTCAAACGGTGATTAGCAATCAATTAAAAAAATAGTTGTTTTCAAAATGGGGCGAGTGCGACTGCACTTTGTATTAGATTCTTTGCAATAAACAAATGGATATGTAAGTATCTGCGCCCATTGAATTCGGCACCCTAAGGAGACTAACCGAATGAGAAACTACATCCTGCGTACCACAGTAAGCGCGTTATTGATGTTTGTATCAGTGTCAGCCTTGGCTGAGGCTAAGATCGCGTTTGTTAATGCGCAGCGTGCAATTCTCGAGTCCGAAGAAGCAAGGCGGGTTCAGACACAAATCGCTGAGGAGTTCCAAGATGAACAGGCTGATATTGAGAAGCTTCGTTCAGAAGGCGCTGCCTTGGTGCAACGCGCGCAAAAAGACGGTGAAGTGATGTCTGATGCTGAAAAGCGAAAGCTTTCCAATCAGATCCGGGAAATCGAAAAAGACTTGCAGTATCTTGCGGAGAAACTGCAAACGAAAGTTCAGGAGCGTCAGAACGAGCTACTTACTGGGATAGACGTCAAGTTCAATCGAGCAGTTGAAGCGCTCGTGTTGAGCGAAGATTACGACATAATTTTGCCGCGCGAGAATGCTATTTATGTAGGTGATCTTTACGACATCACACGAAAAGTGACCGAGAAGCTCAATGAGATGGACCGGGCTGCAAACTAACCCCGCGTAATGCTTTGAAGCTAAGCCTCGGGGAAATAGCAGATCGCTTCGATCTGTCACTTAAGGGCGACGGGTCCGTAGAGATAGCTAATATCGCCAGCATCGAAGATGCTGGACCAGGAGACCTGGTATTCCTGTTTAGTTCAGCTCACCGTCGACACCTCGCAGATTCGAAAGCCAGTGCGGTTGTTATTCGGGAAGATGATAGTGTCGACTGTGACCTTCCTTGTCTGATTTCAGATCAGCCTCGCTTGGCCTGGGCCAGAATTGCCACATTATTCGATCCGTTGCCTGCGCCTGATGGCGCTAAACATGTCAGTGCCATCGTAAGTGCCGACGCACAAATTGGCGAGAATGTTACGCTTGGACCCCACTCGGTCATATCGTCAGGGGTGAAGATCGGTGATGATTGTACTATTGGTGCTGGCTGTACTATTGGAGAGGGTGTCCAACTGGGAGAAGCCTGTCGGCTATTTCCCAACGTTACTATCTACCACAATGTGCTCCTGGGTAACCGAATCACGATTCATAGCGGAGCGGTTATCGGTGCCGATGGATTCGGGTTCGAACCGGATAACGGTAAGCTCATCAAGATTCCACAAATCTATGGCGTGGTAATTGGTGACGATGTTGAAATAGGTGCAGGCACCACGATTGATCGAGGAGCACTAAAGGACACCAAAATTGGGTCGGGTGTAAAAATTGATAATCAGGTTCAGATTGGTCACGCGACCAGCATTGGCCGGGACACGGCGATATCGGGTTGTACAGCAATCGCTGGAAGCACGAGTATCGGTAGTAACTGCCTGATTGGTGGTGCAGTAGGTATCGTTGATAATATAAAGATCACAGATCAGGTTGAGGTTACGGCGATGAGTCTGGTGAGTCAGGCCATCACTAAAAAAGGACGATACTCTTCAGGCACAGGACTGATGCCTGGTAATGAATGGAAGCGCAATATAGTAGGCTTTAAGCAACTGGCAAGCCTGCTGCGGCGGGTCCGCAAACTGGAGACCGGAGAGGACAGCTAATGGAAGTAACCGAGATACAGAATTATCTGCCACACCGGTACCCGTTTTTGATGGTAGACCGAGTGCTTGAGCTGGAAGTGCAAAAGCGCATCGTTGCGATCAAGAATATCACCATCAATGAACCAATATTCCAGGGTCACTTTCCTGTAACGCCTGTGTTCCCGGGGGTACTGATTGTCGAAGCGCTGGCTCAAGCATCTGGAATACTGGCATTCAAGAGCCTTGAACGCAGCCCTGAAGATGGATATATCTACTATCTGGCAGGGACCGATAAGACTAAGTTCAAGCGATCGGTTGTCCCTGGTGATCAACTTCGGCTCGAAGTCGAAATCATTAACCTTCGCAACCATTGGATGAAATCGTCAGGTAAGGCGTATGTGGATGATAAGTTGGTGTGTTCGTCAATGCTTACTTGTGCGGAGCACAGGGTCAGTTAGTTTCATGAGATCTGGTCCTTCGTGACTAAGTCCGGAGAACGGCCGCTAACGATCGCTTTGGTCGCCGGAGAGATCTCCGGGGACAATCTTGGCGCCCCTCTCATGCGGGCGCTAAAGCAAATACAGCCAGATATCCGTTTTGTGGGAATAGGTGGCCCCGCAATGATCGCAGAGGGGCTGGAGTCTCTTTACGATATGGAGCGATTGTCAGTTAACGCGTTTCCTCTACTGAAAGTCCCTGAATTAATCAAAATATTGTTTACCACCAGTACCAAACTCAAAGAACAGTCCCCTGATTGTTTTATCGGAATTGATTACAACTTTTTCAATGGCCTGCTCGAAGGCATGATGAAACGCGCTGGTATTCGAACAGTCCACTACGTGTCACCAACTGTCTGGGCCTGGCGATCGGGTAGATTACGTAAGATAAAAAAGCATATCGATCTGATGCTGACACTGTATCCTTTCGAGACGGAAATTTACGCGGCCCATGGTATTAATGTGTGTTATGTCGGTCACCCTAAAGCGAGGGAAATCTCCGTGGATCAGGGGCGCGAGGGGAAAGCTCAGGCGCGTCAGACGCTTGGACTAAAGGACTCGGATAAGGTTGTGGCGATTCTACCGGGTAGCAGGGCGAGTGAAGTTGCGCTGATTGGGCCCGGTTTCTTCGAAACGGCAAAGCGCTTGAGTCAGGACTGTAAGTTTGTCGTCGCTGCTGCGAATAGTCGCAGGGAGGATCAAATCCAGGCACTTTGGCAATCTCTGGTACCTGAGGTACCGGTAAAGGTCACAGGTGATCCATTGACGGCCATGACAGCCGCAGATGCAGTGCTCGTTAAGTCTGGCACATCGACCCTGGAAGCCATGTTATTGCGCCGACCTATGGTGATGGCATACCGGTTAGGTAAGCTAACCTATGGCCTGATCTCCAGGATGGTCAACACGCCTTATTTTGCACTACCGAATATTCTTGCCGGACACCAACTGGTGCCGGAATTCATTCAGGATGATGCGAAACCTGATGTCATGGCCGAGGCCATGACACGGCTAATGAGCCAGCCGCAGGATGAACTGATACGCGAGTTTGATGCCATTCACAGAGCACTTAGCCCCGATTCAGGTGCTTTGGCCGCTCGAGAAGTCCTTAAACTGTGTGAGGGCACCAATGTATCGGCTTGAGCATTGTGCCGGGGTGGATGAAGTGGGTCGCGGACCCCTTGCAGGCGCCGTTGTTGCAGCAGCCGTAGTCTTGAATCCCTTTACGAGCATTGAAGGTCTGGATGACTCCAAAGCGCTGTCTGCGAAGCGCCGGTCTGAGCTTGATCTGCTGATCCGCGAACAGGCTGTGGGTTTTGCTATTGGACGAGCAGAGGTGGAGGAAATTGATCGAATTAATATCCTCCAGGCCACGATGTTAGCTATGCAACGGGCGGTAGAGGGACTCAGGATTCCCCTTGATTTCGTGCTGGTGGATGGTAACCGTACACCGGTGTTTTCATGCCCTTCAGATTGCTTGATCAAGGGTGACGCCAAATTTGACGCGATTAAAGCGGCATCCATTATTGCCAAGGTCGCCCGCGATACTGAAATGATCGAGTTGGATGAAGTTTATCCGGACTATGGGCTTGCCAATCACAAAGGTTATGCGACTCGTTTTCACCTGCAAGCGCTCAAGAAACTGGGCCCGTCCCCCATTCATCGAATGTCTTTTGGCCCGTGCCGCCAGCGGGAATTGTTTTAGTCAGCACGTGGACTTGTTTCATTCGTCTGTTAAGAGATATTGCGCCTCTGTTTTTATCTGATCAGGACCTGTGAAGTCTCCATCAGTCAATCCTTTGATGAACCGCTTCATGCGCTGGTTCCTGAGATGAACGCCTACTCTCGCGAGAACGATCTCGGGAGACGCAGGTTTGTTGATGTAATCCACTGCTCCCACTTTGAAACCCATTTGTTCGTTGTGTCGATCATCCATGGCAGTCACAAAATGATGGGTATATGATCTGTGTCTTCTCGGGCCTTAAGAACCTCACACACTTCAATGCCGGTTTTCCCTAGCATGAGATTGTCCAACAAGATTAGATCGGGTTGCAGTGACGCGGCAATATCGATCGCCTTGTCGCCGTTAGTCGCTACGCACACGTCGTACTGCGGCTGAATCATGTTTGTCATGATCCGCAAAATGGTAGCCTGGTCGTCAACAACCAGAATAAGGTGTTTGTCTCGTTCTGCCACGATCGATGAATGTTGTGTTGGTTACACCATTCTAGCGCAAATCCTGATCCTGTCTCCACGACCAGCGCGGATTGTCAGATGAGTCCGTGAGTGCGTTCAAAAAGCTCAGCAGTGCCTCAAGGTCATTATCGGAAAGCGAAAAAGGTAGCATCCTGGCGTCAACCGAGGGATCCTCTCGTTGATTTCCTGTTGCATAAAAATGCACAACACCTTCCAGGGTTGGTATGGAACCGTTGTGCATATAGGGTGCTGTCAGGCCGATATTACGCAGCGTGGGTGTGCGAAATCGGTATCGGTCCAGTGTATCCTGGGTGACTTCAAAGCGACTCAGGTCGCTCGACCGGGTTACCCCTGTATTGTGAAATGCATCTTCAGTGAAGTCACTATCGGCGAGATGGCACTCTCCACAGCCGTGACGATTGAAGATCCCGAAACCAGTTTTTTGAGTGGTAGACAGCGCGTGAACGTCGCGAGCGGTCCACCTGTCAAAGGCTGAGTTGTTGGTGTTGAGCGTTCTCGCGAAGGCAGCGAGAGCCAGTGCGATGTTTTCAATGGAAAGGTCTCCATAGATATTCGTGAATGTCTGTTCATAGTCCTTCAATCGACGAAGGCGATCTTCAAGCACACCGACAACTGGATTGCCCATTTCCTGAGGGTGGAGGAGAGGGGTGATGGCCTGGGTATCAAGAGATGTTTCACGACCATCGTGAAAAAGTACGTTGCGAGCGAAAACGTTTAGCAGGGTCGGTGTATTTCGGCGTAGCGTTGATCCATCTATTCCTGTGGCAGTGGGTCTGCTGTTGTCAGTGAAGCCCTGTTCAGGGATATGGCAGCTGGCACAGGACATCGATCCGTCGATCGAAAGCGCTTTTTCAAAGAAGAGGCGTTGGCCGAGGGTTGCTTCTTCGCTCAGGTTTTTTTAACAAAAAAATCGCTAAGGGCTTCATTAGACATCAGCGCTGAGATTAACAGCAGCGTAAGGCCGCGCATGCTAGCTCGATCTCGTTTGGAAACTCAACATCGTGCCTCTAGTTTCTTTGCAGGTAATTGCTTTCTTAACCATTTCCTTCGGAGTGTCGCTTCTTCTTGCGCGGAATCGGGACTTTGTGGACAGCAACTAGCTCTGTAACATGCTTCGCCAGCTTTCCAGGTCGGGGATACGCATGTAGACATTCTGCTGCTTGGTTTCTTCCATGGTAGCGTGCGGAACATGACCATAGTTATGTCCAGGCAACAATAGCGTGTCATCAGGAAGCCCGGCCAGTTTTTGAAGACTGTGATACATGTCATCGACATCGGAGCCGGGAAGATCCACCCGACCACAGCCGTTGATAAACAATGTGTCGCCTGAAACCAGTGTTTGCTTCACCTTAAAACATTGAGAGCCAGGTGTATGACCTGGTGTATGTAGAAACTCAACTTCAATATCACCAATCTTTAACGTGTCACCAGACTCCACTTTAGCAATGTCATTGTCAGCGATTCCCGTAACTTTCTTCAGACCATCGGCTTCCAGTTTGTTCGCGTATACCTTGACCGGATTTTCACCTAGCAATTCGGCGACCCCGGCAACATTGTTTTGTCCAAAAGATCCGCCACAGTGATCAGGGTGGTAGTGAGTTACGAGGGCGGCGGTGAGCTTGTAGCCCTTTTCGCCGATAACGTCCATCAGACTCTTGATATCCCACGCAGGATCGACAATCGCGACTTCACGGGTCCGCTGGCAACCGACAAGATAAGTGAAGTTCTCCATTGGCCCAATTTGGATCTGTTCTAGAATAAGCTGGTCTTGCATAGTCATCCTTAAAAGTGTGCGCTGCCTGGCGTTCTCGGAAACGGTATCGCATCCCGGACGTTCTCCATACCGGTAACGTAATTCAGTAACCGCTCGAAACCGAGACCAAAACCGGCATGAGGAACAGTACCGTAGCGCCGCAGGTCACGATACCACCACAGTTCCTGTTTCAGCTTATCATCGATACGACTATCGAGGATGTCCAAACGTTCTTCTCGCTGGCTACCACCAATGATCTCTCCAATCCCTGGCGCGAGTACGTCCATAGCGGCAACGGTTTTCTCATCGTCATTGAGCCGCATGTAAAAGGCTTTTATCTCCGATGGATAGTCCATCACAATTACCGGCCTACCGACTTGTTGTTCAGTCAGATAACGCTCATGTTCAGATTGCAGATCGACTCCCCAGGCCACTGGAAACTCGAAAGATTGTTTAGCGTTTTGGAGAATGTCGATGGCTTCAGTGTAGGTGATTCTTTCAAACGAGTTATCGATCACTCCGCGCAACCTATCGATGACTTCCTTATCGATTCTTTGGGCGAAGAAGGCCATATCGTCTTCTCGTTCCTCCAGGACTCTCTGTAATACCTTGGTCAGAAGGTCTTCTGCGAGATCGGCATCGTCATTCAGGTCTGCGAAGGCGATTTCTGGCTCGATCATCCAGAACTCAGCCAGGTGCCTGCTGGTATGTGAGTTTTCAGCTCGAAACGTCGGCGCGAATGTATAAACCTTGGACATTGCCAGGCAGTAGGATTCCAACTCTAACTGGCCTGATACTGTCAGGAATGATTCTGCACCGAAGAAGTCCTCATCGAAATTCACGTTACCGTCACTGATCGGCAGATTCGCAAGATCCAGAGTGCTAACCCTGAACAGCTCGCCGGCTCCCTCGCAGTCACTGGCCGTTATGATCGGGGTATTGATCCAGTGATAACCATTGTCATGGAAATAGTTGTGTATGGCGTTTGCCAGTGTCGTTCGTACTCGTGTAATAGCACCAAAGGTATTGGTTCGCGGTCGCAGATGTGCCTGGGTTCTTAGATACTCGAAAGTATGTCGTTTTTTAGCCACGGGATAGGTTTCGGGGTCATCTACCCATCCCACCACAACAACATCGTCCGCCTGAATTTCCACCGATTGGCCACGACCCTCTGATTCGACCAGCTTGCCACTGATGCTGACGGCACAGCCGGTGGTTATTTCCAATACTTCCGATTCATAGTTGTTCAGGGTATTGGGAATCACCGCCTGAATGGCGTCGAAACAACTCCCGTCATGGACAGCGATAAAGGAAATACCTGCCCTGGAGTCTCGTTTGCTGCGTACCCAGCCCTGAACATTAACTTCAGCTTCGTTTGGCAGGTCACCGCTGAGTAATTGAGCGACGGATGTCATAGCTTATCGTCCGCGATACTAAGCAAGACCAAGTTCGGCATGAGCCTGATCACGCAATACACGTTTGGCGATCTTCCCAGATGCAATTCTCGGGAGTGGTTCGCTGCTGAAACGGATGAATTTTGGGATTTTGAATTTAGCCAGGTGGTTGACCAGGAAGGCGCGAAGTTCATCTTCGTCGATTACATTCTTACAATGAACTGTCGTGCCGATCTCTTCTCCCAGTCTTTCATCAGGAATGCCGTAGACACTTGCTTCCAGGATATCCTCGTGCACCAGCAGTGCAGCTTCTACCTCACCGCAGCCGACGTTTTCTCCGCCGCGGATCACCAGGTCTTTGATTCGATCGACGATAAACAGAAAGTTTTCCTCATCCAGATAGGCAACATCGCCTGTACGAAACCACCCGTCGACGAAAGCTTTTTCGTTGGCATCGGGTCGGTTCCAGTATTCGCGAAACATGGAGGAACCTTTAATTAGCAGTTCGCCTCGTTCCCCGGTTGGTAGGTGGTTGCCATCCTCATCGACGATCGCGAGGTCCAGCACCGCGGAAGGCCTGCCTGAACTACTGGGTCTGTCGAGGTAGTCCTGTCCACCTGTGCCGGTGCCGATCGCATTGGTCTCTGTCATACCCCAACCGGTACCAGGCATGGCATTGTCAAACGTCTCTGAAATGCTTTTGACCTGTTCCGGCGCCCGGGGTGCGCCGCCGCCGCCCACAACGATTAAGGAACTAAGATCTCTGTTGGTCCTGCGGGCGGTCTCTACCAGGTCACCCGTCATAGCTGCAGGTGCCGAAAAGGAGGTGATGCGTTCCCTTTCAATCAGTTCCGCACCAATCTCCACATCCCACTTGTACATGGCGACCACTCGTCGTTGAGACCGATAAGACTGCAGCATAACGGCGTGAGATCCTGCTACGTGGAAAAGAGGCACCCCAAGAAGCATTGCGGGTGGATTTACTGGCTGGAGTTCAGGTGGATTGCCATCATGCAGGACAAGCTGACTGGTGCCGAAATCCAATTCCCAGGACAGTAACGCGCTAATGACGTTTCGGTGGCTGGACACCACGCCTTTGGGATGACCTGTGGAGCCCGATGTATACAGGATTGTCGTGTCATCATCGGCGCCATATCGGATGTCGGGCATGGTAGCGTCAAATGCAGCGGCCGCTTCATGCAATAGCGGTATGTCATCAGGAAGCGGTTTATCCGGACGCACTGCCAGGACTTTCAATCCAAGCCTATGGTAGATCGGCGCGATCCGGTCAATGCGCTCCTGGTCTGCAAAAAGGACCCGGACACCCGCGTGCTCAAGTCCGTAATCCATCTCTTCTGTTTGCCATAGGGCATTCATACACACCGCTATTGCGCCGATGGACGTGATTGCCTGGAAAGTCATTGCCCATTCAGGGTAATTGCGCATCGAAATGGCAACCCGGTCGCCGCGCGCAATCCCGTATTGTTTAACCAGCAATTGTGCAATTCTGCAGGAGTGCTGATACATACCATCGAAGGTATAGCGTTCTTCGCCGTACACATAGAATTCAGCATCGGACCGATTTTCTTCGTATAGTTGCCGCAGCGTATCAGGTGCGTTCTTGAAAACACGGCAGGCATTGCCATGGACGTCCATTTCGATCAGCTCGAAAGGAGCTCCTGGACCCGTGAGGGTCGCGACGGCATCTTGCCTAGTGATTTTGCTAGCCTGGTTCATTCGACCTCGAGTGAAAACCCGTAAAAATACGTGTAGTTGTGGTGCAATTGCAACCGAAAATATTGCGAATTCATTGTGGTTAGATGCGTGCCGTTGCTCCTGTCAGCCACAGGCGGTCTTCGTCACCCAAAAGCGGACTCAGTTTTTCCTGAACCGTATCGTGATAGTGATTTAACCAGGCAACTTCACCGGCAGTCATAACTTCGAGATCGATCAGGCTGAGATCAAATGGCGCGAACGTGATAGTTTCAAAGGCGAGCATGTTGTTCTCGGTTTCCCGTACGGCCATCAGATTCTCGCAGCGAATACCAAAGTCCCCCTCCTGGTAATAGCCTGGTTCGTTAGACAGGACCATTCCGGGAAGCAGCGACTGCTGGGGTGCGCTTTTGGATATTCTCTGGGGACCTTCATGGACTGATAGGAAGCAGCCCACGCCATGGCCAGTACCATGGTCGAAATCGGCACCAACCTGCCATAAAAACTGCCTTGCCAGGACATCAAGCTGTACGCCGGATGTTCCCTTTGGAAAAATCGCTTCACTAAGTGAGATGTGGCCTTTTAGTACCAGGGTAAACATCCGTTTCTGTTCCGCGGAGGGCTCGCCGATGGCTACTGTTCGAGTGATGTCGGTCGTTCCGTCAGAGAACTGACCGCCACTATCAACAAGGTACAGTGAACCCTGCGTGAGGCTGGCGGGGTCTCCGTTGACGTGGTTGTAATGACAGATGGCACTGTTCGATCCTGCCGCCGAAATGGTGTCGAAAGAAAGGTCGCGTATATCTTCTAGTTCATTTCGAAAACTTAAGAGTTTGTCTGCCAGGATTGCTTCGTCATGCAGGTTACCTTCGGCGACCTCGCGGCTTAACCAGGCTAAAAATCGCGTTACAGCGGAACCATCCCGGATGTGACAGTTGCGCATGCCCTGTAGTTCCACTGAGTTTTTCTGTGCCTTGGGCAGGAGTACCGGGTCTTGGCCTTCAACCAGTGAAGCGCCCGCTTCGACACATCGCAGTGCAGTAAAAGCATTGGTGGCTTCGGGATCGCAAAGGACCTTAAGTTCCGAGAAAGAAGAAAGTCTGGATCCGATCTCAGTATCACTTTCTACAGTGACGCCATCTCCTACATGTTCATGGAGCTCTCGGGGAATTTTTCCAAGGTCTGTAAAGAGGGTCATCGCTCCATCAGTGGCAAGCGTCGAGTTAGATAGAAGCACCGGCAGTCTGGGTACGTCGTTGCCCCGGATGTTCAGGAGCCATGCGATCGAGTCCAGTTGCGTAATGAGAGCAACATCTGCGCCTTTGTCCCTAATGGCTTTGCCAATTCGCTGCCGCTTCGTTTCGCTGTGCTCTCCCGTAAATTTTTCCTCCAGTAGTGTTGCGATGTGGCCTTCGGATTGGGGTCTATCTTCCCAGTTTTCATCGATGGGATTTCGACGTAACTCCTCCACAGCAAGCCCGGCTTTCTCACATCTTGCGGAAACCTCCCGGTACCACTTGTAGGAATGTAGTCGGCTGTCGACGCCGATGCGACCTTCATTCAATTGGCTGACTAACCAGTCGATTGGTGGCTCATCGATGAGATGATGTACTTCATACAGATCAGCGGAAACCTGCTGTCTGACCTGAATGGTGTAGCGTCCATCGACGAAAATAGCAGCGCGGTCGGCGAGGATAATCGCCATGCCCGCTGAGCCGCTGAACCCACTGATCCAGCGCAGTCGCTGATTGTGTTCAGGAACATACTCACCCAGATACTCGTCGGTGGTCGGAACAAAGAAGGCCTGAATGTCCTCTTCTGCCATGGCCTTGCGTACCAGGGCTAGTTTCTCATCAATGCTATACATAAGGTTTGCTTAGAACATCATGTCCCGTTTCATATCGTTGGGTAGCAGCGCGAGAATATTCTGTACTGTGGTTTCCGCGGATTCACCGGAAGTATTGATGGTGATTGACGGACCGGGTAACTCGGGAATCTCGAACGTGCCTGACGACATGGCGTCTTCAAGTAACTGAAAGTCATCGACCTTCTCTGGCGTACCACGCTCAGGCGCTTCGACACGCCCTTTCAACTCGTCTTCATCACAGGTAAGTCCGACGAATATCCCGATACCACCAGAATTTTGTGCAGTCTCGATATAGTTCTTGTAATTATCGAGAGGAATAGAGGGTTCATAGGTGAACGAAGAGATGACGGCGTACGACATCAGCTCCAACGACTCCTCAATGAGGTTCTTCGTAATGCTATCGCGTAGTTGGTTGAAAACAGGAGAGGAATAGCCAATACAGGGCCAAGTAATGCAGCAAGGTGTTGAAAATTCAGAAACGGGTAATCCAGTTCCTTGGCAAGCTCAATGGCGATGGTTCTCTTCCCGACTCCGGGAACGTCGTGCAGAAAAATTAGATGCATACCAACTCCTTCACTGGTTGGTTGATGACTTCCGCTACTTTACAGACACCACATACACTTGTCATTTACGGTATTCTTGATTGTAGGAGGCAATCTATGCGCAACAATTTTAGCGATGGCTGTGAAGCGACACCGGAATCTGTGGGTATGTCCAGCAAGAAGCTGGAGAATCTCTATAACCTGGGAGAACGCTACGTTGCGGAAGGTAAGCTTCCTGGTGTTGTTACCTTGGTGGCGCGCGATGGCAAGCTCGTGTATCAGTCCAGGCATGGCAACATGGATGATGAAGCGGGCAAGCCGATGCAGCTGGATGCAATATTTCGTATGTATTCCATGACGAAGCCGATCGCGAGTGTGGCGTTAATGCAGCTCTATGAAGAGGGACGCTTTCAGCTGGATGATCCCGCCTCTAAGTTCATCCCTGAGTTCAAGGACCTTAGAGTGTTCGATAAAAGGCGGGATGCAGATAACTATACGGTGAGCAAACCGCCGCGTGAAATGACAGTACGCGATCTCTTAATGCACACGTCCGGACTTGTTTCCGGGTCGCCGGACTCTCCTGTGGGGACACTCTATCAAAGGGCCCAGATGTACGAGGGCCGAACACTCGAGTCCATGATCAAAGTATTGGGTGGTCTGCCGTTGCACTGCGACCCTGGCTCCGAGTGGAACTATGGTATTTCCACAGACGTGGTCGGATATCTGTGCGAGGTGCTGTCGGGGGTGCCATTTGACGAATACCTGCAAAAAAACATCTTTGAGCCATTGCAGATGACCGACACAGGATTTCATGCTGACCCCGAAAATGTGGATAGGCTCTGTGCGTGTTATCAGGTTGGCAGTAATGGTGAGAAACAATACGAGTTACAGGATGCGCCGGCGGGTAGTAGCTTCCTCAAGCCAAAAACCTACTTTTCAGGTGCGGGTGGACTTGTGTCAACAGCGAACGACTATCTGCAATTCTGCAAGATGCTGACTAACGGCGGGGAGTTAAATGGCGAACGTATCATTGGTAGTCGAACGTTAGCCTATATGGCGACTAACCATTTGCCCGGCGATAAAGACCTTGCGGCGATGGGACAACCTCAGTTTGCCGAGACTACCATGGAGGGAATCGGCTTTGGGTTAGGGTTTGCGGTACTACTTGATCCTACGGCGGCACAGGTTATTGGGACGCCAGGAGAATATTACTGGGGCGGCATGGCCTCGACCGCTTTCTATATTTCACCGGAGGAAGAAATGGCTGTGATTTTTCTGACGCAACTTGTTCCGTCAGGTAGCCATCCGATTCGCCGACAGATTCGCGCTGCGGCTTACGGTGCCATTACTGACTAGGAAGCCTGACTAGGAAGTCCAACCAGGAAGCTCGACCGGGATGCCCGACTAGGCATCGGGAAGATGTGACCAGTCTCCTGGCCAAACGCAACCGTGTAACCTGAGCCCATCGGGTTTGTGCTGCTCGAAAAATGCCGCAACGCCGAAATGCCTATCTTTCCCTGACTTGAATCCAAGGTAACGCTTCTCGTCAACGTTGGTGAGACTGTCGATACATGAGCTATGAGTTACCAGGATGGTATTGGTCGCGATTGGCAGTTCATGAACGTGCGTGTTGAAACCCGGCAGGCAGGGCTTTGATATTCCATCATCTGGATTCGAGTTGCCGAAAGCCAACAGGGCCGTATCTCGAGTGCGTGTCATTGAGCTGTGAAATGAAAGGTATTTGCCGCCCAGTGTCCTATGCAAGCCCGTGCTAATATCAACGGCCTGTTGTCGTCCCTTATCGGTAAGGAATTCGTCATTATCGATGCAACCTGGCTCATCCTTACACTTCGCCGTATGGCGCAGAATCATGATGATCTGCTCATCCGCCCACTTCTCCTGTAGATCCTTCCATCCGGCCTGGTTGCTGGCGAGCGAATTGCATTCTTCATTTACCAGTGAGCAGGAAGAACAAAACAGAACAAGCAGGCCAATTAGTCGCATGTCAGTAATCCAGAGTGACATTTATTCGTCCACGGACACTGTTGATCAAGTAGATTTCGTCGTAGTCCATGAGTGAATCGAGTGGAACTATGCACTCTTCCAGTTTGCCTTCATCGAGTAATTTCTGGCGGTAGGTGCCGCCAAGCAACCCACATTCGATCGGGGGCGTGAAATGTCTCCCTTCTTTTACCACCACGAGATTAGCGATACAGGATTCTGTGACCTCGTGATCCTCGTTAAACAGCAGAACATCATCAGCGTCCTGGTGCGACGCCAGTAAGCTATCGTAGAGCTGTCGATTAGTCGTCTTGTGATAAAGGAACACTTCTTCACGATCAATAGGCTTGTCAGCGACTGCGAGTCGATAGTTTTTCAAAGGAATAAGCGGCGCCGCTTCGATAGTGACCTCACCCTGTTTGCTCAATAACAGCCTGACCCGATAGGGCGCGTCATCCAGATTCTCCCCGGCGAAACTTTCCAACTGGTTCCGAATCTCGGTTTCGTCCAAAGCGAACAAAAAATAGGAGGCAGAGCGTTTGAGTCGGGCAATGTGGGATTCCAGAAGATCAAATCCACCTGCCGGGGACCAGCGCATTGTTTCGAGCAGCTCAAAGGTCTGAAACGAATCGCTTACGACTCTGGTTTTGGTAAAGCACTCTGCGTACTCACGATCGGGTTGGGAATCCCAGATAATGCCGCTACCTGTACCGTAGGTGGCTTTGTGTTCTTTGAGGTCCAGCGTAAGTGTGCGAATGGCGACGTTGAACTGTGCCTTTCTATCAGGGGCTATATGACCGATTGAGCCGGTATAGATTCCGCGCGGTTCCTGCTCCAGATCGCGGATAAGCTTCATGGTATTTACTTTTGGTGCGCCTGTGATGGACGCACTGGGGAAGAGTGCATGAAAGATCTCGCCGAGGGAGGCTTTAGTTTGCGCGCTAACGTCTGTGGTCATCTGGAACAGGGTTTCATAGGTTTCCAGTCTAAACAGCTCATCGACGTGTACGCTACCGGACTCGGCGACTCGTCCAAGATCGTTTCGAATCATATCGACGATCATCAGATTTTCCGCCCGGTCCTTGATGGAGTTGATTAGTCCATTGCTGAGCTGCTTGTCCTCCGCGTGGTTTTTCCCCCGGGGCGCAGTGCCCTTCATCGGTCTGCAGGTAATCGTTTCGCCATCCATCTGGAAAAAAAGTTCAGGTGACAAAGATGCAATCGCAAATTGACCGGTATTGATGAACGCAGCGTAAGGCGCTGCATGATGTGTGGTTAACGCAACGAAGGCCCTATAAGGGTCGCCAGTAAAACTGGCGCGCTGTCGAAAACTATAGTTCACCTGATAGGTGTTACCGGAGACGATCTCCTTCTTGATCTTTTCTACGTTGGCGAGATAGTCGCACTCGGACAGTGACGGCGACCAGCTTTTAATCCTGGATTGATCCACCATGGGCTGCGGGAGTTCGTACAACACGTCCACGTTGTCGTAAACGCCAAACCAGATTACCGGGAATTCATCCAGGGGAGCGTGAGTGATAAGCGCATTATCGAAAGCGCTTGCCGCTTCGTACGCCAGGAAACCGGCAGCGTATTTCCCTGAGGCGGTCGCCTGCTCCACCTGGTCCAAAAGGGGGCGCACGTCAGCGCTTAAGCAGGAAGAGAGGACGTCCTGTGGTTCGGAAAACATGAGCCACTCATCGTTCTGCCGTATGGCAGCGAAACCGAGAGCGTTTGACGTGGCGTTGCTCACAATGGTCAATCCAAAGGGATCCATTCTATACGAAATGGTGTTTTGCGATTAGTTGTCTAACTCGATAAGGTGCCGTCCATGTCTGCGTCACACACAAACGAGATTCTTGGCCATCCAAGGGGCCTGTATGTCCTGTTCCTGACGGAGCTGTGGGAGCGTTTTAGTTACTACGGGATGCGGGCTTTGCTAATTCTTTATTTAACCAAGCATTTTCTGTTCGGTGACAAGGAAGGTGGTTTGATTGTCGGTAGCTATGCCGCGCTCGTTTACGCGATGCCGGTCATCGGGGGGATGATCGCCGATCGCTACCTGGGCTTTAAAAAAGCGATTACTTTCGGCGCGATATTGCTTGTTTGCGGTCACTTCGGGATGGCGTTTGAAGGCCCGGCCGCAGAACGGGTGATGCATGAAGGTGAAAGTATTGTTCAGCGGGACGGAATATATACGCAGATTTTCTATCTCTCTCTTGCCCTGATCATCGTTGGTGTTGGTTTTTTGAAAGCTAATATTTCCAGCATAGTAGGGCAACTCTATGGTGTAGACGATCCACGACGTGATGCGGGTTTTACAATCTTCTATATGGGAATAAATCTGGGTGCGCTCGTTGCCACCCTGTTGTGTGCATACCTTGGTGAAACCTATAGCTGGCGATATGGTTTTGGCCTCGCGGGTATCGGAATGTTGTTTGGCCTCGCCACTTTCCTGCGGGGCAGCAGGCATCTTCAGGGGTTGGGTGAGCCACCTGATCGAAGTGAGCTGGGCACGCCGATCATTGGCAGCCTAAGTAAAGAATTTGCGATCTACGGCATCGGTATTGTGGTGGTGGCGGGCATTTGGCAGCTAATGCAAAGGACCGGTGAACTCGGGTTACTGCTTTCTGGTTTTGGGACCATTGTGGTTGCGTGGATCGTCTGGTTTTCACTTTCTAGATGTGCACCGATTGAACGTGATCGCATGTTAGTGATGCTGGTGTTGATGATACTTTCGGTGTTTTTCTGGGCGTTGTTTGAACAGGCAGGCTCTTCCCTCACGCTTTTTACCGATCGCAATGTGGATATGGGCGAGGTATTCACTGCGGGAATGTTTCAGTCACTGAATCCGTTTTACATCATCGTCTTCGCGCCAGTGTTTGCCTGGATTTGGGTGCGGTTGTCGCAAAAGGGACTGGAGCCATCGACCCCGGCGAAATTTGGTCTTGGCGTTTTGCAGGTTGGTCTGGGTTTTGCGGTTCTGGTGTACGGTGCGGCTCAGGCAGGACCAGACGGCAAGGTCGCGGTGGTTTGGTTGGCGTTGATGTACCTGTTACATACTACCGGCGAGTTGTGTCTGTCTCCCGTGGGGTTGTCCATGGTGACCAAATTGAGCGTGGCCCGCGTCGGGGGCATGATGATGGGAGTATGGTTCTTGTCGAGTTCTTTTGCCGCCTACGCGGCCGGTATGATTGCAGGCCTCATGGCTATTACCGATCAACAGGGTGGTCAATCCAGTGTCGAGTCGCTGGTGATATATACGAGCGTATTCGAGAAACTTGCTTTGCTCGCTATCGTTCTGGGCGTGATTATTCTGCTCGTATCCCCAATGCTCCATCGGCGAATGCATATTCAACAGTGAAAGTGCGTTTGTTCTATATGGTAAGCTTTTCGTGTCAATTCATTGGAACACTTATGTATCGTAATTACCGCTTTTTCGTTTTCCTCTCGCTGCTATTTTTCCAAAATCTGGCCCTGGCCGACCAGACGGATACTCCTCTAACAGGTAAGGAGTATTTGAAACAAAACGCTGAACGCGAGGGTGTCATAGTTACCAGATCTGGATTGCAGTATGAGATTCTGCAATCGGGAGATGGTGCGACGCCAAGACGAAGAGATCGTGTCGTTGCGCACTATCGTGGCACCTTCATTGATGGCAAGGAGTTCGATAGTAGCTTTAAGCGTAACAAACCCTTGGAGTTTCGTACGGACCAGGTGATCAAGGGTTGGGGTGAAGCGCTGATGTTGATGAAGGAAGGTGATAAGTGGCGTTTGCACATACCTTACAAGCTGGGCTATGGCAAAGACGGCTATGGTCCGATTCCACCGAAGAGTGTGTTGATCTTCGAGGTTGAGTTGTTGGAGGTTAAGCGATGACATATGAAAGCATCCTAACGGAAACCTAGGGCCGAGTTGGTATTATTCGATTCAATCGTCCTGATGTGCTCAATGCCTGGACGGAGCAATTGAATGCGGAAGTGCGCGATCAGATAACACAGTGGAACAACGACGACGCGATAGGTGCGATTGTTTTGACGGGAGAGGGCAGAGCCTTTATGGCCGGTGCTGACCTTAACGCGTTCTCCGATAGGGTAAAGACTACCGGCAAAAGCGACGTGAGCACCGGTTTCGGGGGTATGCCCCATGCAGAGTTTTATTACCGCTCAAAACCTACAATCGCCGCTATTAATGGCTGCGCAGTTGGCATAGGACTGACTATGGTACTGCCCTGTGATGTGCGGATTGCCTCGACTGATGCTTTGATGAGTATTCGCTTCATTAAAATGGGCTTGATGCCAGAACTTGGATCGACACGGATTTTGGCGCAATTAGTTGGACTGGGAGCTGCTACTGAAATGTCCTTGACAGGTCGCATGGTCCCCGCTGATGAAGCGTTGCGTATTGGTCTGGTGACTCAAGTAACTAAGCCTGAGAGTATGCTCGATACGGCTATTGCCAAAGGGAACGAAATCGCTGCTAATCCATCTAATGCCATTATGGCGATTAAGGAACTGCTGCGTAAGAACCCATTGGACCCGGACATTGAACGCGTAATGGAACGTGAAAGTATTCGTGATCAGATTGCCCGCCGCCATCCCAATCATGAGGAAGCCGTATCAGCGTTCCTTGAGAAACGTAACCCTAATTTTGAATAGAGATCTAGAAAGGAGAGATGCACAAAATGAGATCTGTAAGGAAACTTCTAACGATATTTTTTCTGGCGATTATTATTGCGGGTTGTAGCGCTATTGAACCTGATCCGATGGGGCAGAGTGAGGAGTTGGCGAAAGAACCATTAGCGTCTCAATCATTACTGTTACAAAAAGAGCCGAAGGCGCGGGCAGAAAACAAGCCTTCAAAGCCATCTAGAGCAGAGTTGCTGGCCGCGCTATATCGCGGCGAAAGACTTATAAATTTTCCTAGGCTGCTCCCGGCTTTACGAGATGATGTGCTTGAAAAGTTATCAAACAGCCGTCACGAAATAGATTCGGAACAGTATTCAAATGGTATCGAGATATTACAAGAGCTTCTGGAGAGATCTCTTAGCGTTAACGAACGTTTCGAAGTTTGGGCGCTCATAGGTTTGGCCAGGTATTTACAAGGTCAATTGCAGGAGTCGATAATTGCTTGGGAAATGGCGCTAGAGTCAGGGACTGTAAGCAGGGAGTCTGAAAAAAGTGCACTTCGTTCATTGCACCAACTTTACTTTACCCAAGGTAGACTGAATGATGCTATTGAGGTGATTGACCGTTTGCTAATTCTCAACGGCGAATTGGATTCCGACCTCACTCATGCGAAGGCGATGGTACTGTTTGAATTAGAGGCATGGGAAGAGGCCTTAAGGAACATAGAAGCTTCAGAGGCTGTTGCTAACAAGCTGGAACAACCCATCAAGCGGCTTTGGTTAGTTCACAAGTATGGCGTCTTGACGGAGCTACTTTACAAGGAAAGGGCTGCGAACGTTTTGAGTCAGCTTAAAGATCTTTTTCCCGAAGATAACTTTAACGAACTCAATACTCTGCGGCCGGGACAGATGCGCATTCTTGCAGGGCATCAGGTGGATGAAAAGCGACCGATACCCATTTCTCACACGCCTCCCGTCTACCCCCTTGAAGCGATTGAGAATAACATGGTTGGTTGGGTGATGTTGCTATTTATGGTGACGGGAAAAGGTATGGTTGAGGATCCAGTCGTGGTTGACAATTGCGCGATCATCCTAAAAGAAGATAAAACATTGTGCGAAAATATGCCAAATAATATATTTGACCAAGCAGCGATCGAAGCGATCAAAAAGTCTCGATATAGACCTGTGATGCTCGGAGGAGCGGCAGTTCCGAGTCAAGCGGTGGCGAGGGTGGAATTTTATTAAGCACTAGCTATCTGCGAATTGATAGGGCTGGGTAAATGAGTCCTCGAGTGCATAAACGGCAGCGAGAATATTCCTAGCATATTCGTGGTGCATAAAATCGAGTTTGGCTAGCAAATAGACCTCGCTCAGTTAATTGGCCATGTGCCGCGGGTTTTCCAAGAAGCAGCGCCTGTCCGTCAGCGTTTGATCTTGTATTGCAGCTTGAAACTCCTCTGAACTCTTCTGGTCTTGGGGATTATCTACCATAATTTCTTACCGTAAGTATCCATCATATATGCTAGGGAATCGTCCGACTTTCTCGCTCGGGATCATTCCGCAAAATAGTCTGTTTCTCAGATGCACCATGAAACTAGCTAACTATTACCTGAAGCCAGGTGCGTGACTTGTATTAGTATTAAACTATCGACCGTTTACTCACATTTTTTTACCCGGAGTTTTTTTGAAAGGGATACTTGGAAAAACCGCGTTTGTTGCTTTGGTGGTTTATGTTTTTGTTGATGCGAATACGCGAATACCGGGGAGGGCGCTGTTGGGCGAAGGTATTAATCCTCCATCGCAATGGAAGGAATCTGACTCGGATGGATTTGTAGTGGCCACATACAACATTCGGCGCAGTAAGGGAGAAGATGGTGTTAGAGATATTAGTCGCTCAGCAAGGGTGCTCCAGGATGCCGATATAGATATTGTCGGTCTTAACGAACTGTCCGGAACTTTATTCTATGGGTTAACAGATCAGGCTGAGCAGTTGGGCAGATTACTGGAGGCAGGCTGGCTTTTTGCACCTGCTTATCAACAGTTTTTTCAAGATCATTTTGGTAATGGATTGATTAGTCGATTTTCCATCGATTCATGGCGAATTAATCCATTGCTAACCAGTGAGGGCCATGACGACAGCTATAGAAATATGATTATTGTGTCGTTGATGGTGTCGGATACTGAGGTGCATATTCTAAATACCCATCTTGATCGAAGTGGAGTGCGCAACAAACAGCTGCACCAGGTGCTTGAGCATTTTCGGGCGTTGCCTTCGCCTGCCGTACTCATCGGAGATCTTAATTCTCGCCACGACGATGAATTACTGGCGGAGTTTCTGGAGGATTCACGTTACGTTGATGCGACCCATTCGATAGACGACGCGCATGATGTGGAATGGATTATCAGCAAGGGACTCACCGTTGTGTCTGGTGGAATGGAGCCTGTGGGTGTATCAGATCATCCTGCTTACTGGGTTAAGTTCAGGATCCCCACGGAACGCTGAGAATACGACTGTATTTGATAATAAGTTCTCGTCGTGAGCTTCCAGGTGAATCTTCGTCAGTTTCGTTGTAAACGACAAACAAGCCTGCGTTTGCGTCCTGAATCCACGAAAACCGAAGATTGGTAGCAAGTACATTGTCCCTGTCATCATATTGAATCAATGCGGCGACGGACATTTTTGGCGTGAATGAGTAGGACAGAGAAAGGTTGGTCAGACCAACATTAAAGTTTCCGGTTGGTAACTCAACGTCATTGTAATTCCATGACAGGTTGGCACTGAAGGCATCGTTTATACGAAAACCTACGTTCGGTGACAACGCTAGCCTGTCTCCTCCAAAGAACCCTCCTGTCGTTACCGATGCGCCGTATGTCAGGGGTGCGCCCTTATCGTTCGAGGCCGAGGTATGTAACTCCCAATCGTTATAATCGCCTGCCGGCACGATGACACCATCAGAAATTTCAAATGGACTCCTAACCCCTTCGTGAATGTGATTAAGTACCAGCCCTGTGCTGCCACCACTTTTCCACTCGATCACGTGGTCGAGATGCAATCTTCCTGTCTCATGAAATCCGTCAAAGTCCCAGTAGCCGCGATAGCTTGCATGGGGGCGATATTCCAGCACCCGACTTTTTTTCGAAGCGGGGCGGATACTATGCAAGCCAAATATTTCAAATTGCCTGAAGCCTTTTCGGGACAGAAAACCAACCTCGGGGTTAAATCCCTCGCCAACTTCGGTGATATTGCCGCGGAAGGTCCAGTCCTGGGTGATATAGCTGGCAAAGATATGGTACGCGTGATCATCTTTGGAGATCCCGGGGGTTTTCGTCCTGGCGACGAAACCGGATAGCGTTGTGTTCTCATCAATGCCCCAGCGCCCGTCAATGGCGTAGGTCTGATTATCAGTCTCACCCCCGCTGCGATTTACCAGGAGCATGCCGATAGCAGATCGTCCTTTTAGTTCCTGATTGATACGCGCCACCGCAAAATCGTTTTTAGGCGCGACACCTGTTACTTCCTCGGTCTGCATCGCGAGCAGACCAATATTGGTGCTGCCGTTTACTTTACCTGAGACTCTTAGTCCTCCGGCAATGGGAATGGCTTCACCGTCCGGTCCGATGCCGATACGTCTGGAAAAGAATAATTGGGTCCTGGAGGTTCCTACCTCGAACTGGCTGGAGTTTTCCTGGAAGAATGGGCGCTTTTCCGGAAAGAACAGACTGAACCGGTCCAGGTTGACCTGTTGCTGGTCTACCTCAACCTGAGCGAAATCGGTATTGAGGGTTGCGTCCAGCGTCAGGCTCGGCGTGATCGAATATTTTATGTCGAGACCAAATTCCTGATCGTCATCTCCGGCGGGTCGCGTAGACTTGCTCAAGATATAGGGCGTCATGGTAAAACTGCGTTGGTGTGGCAATACGATGCCGCTGATGCTGCCTGCCAGAGACATTCGGCTTAGTTGGTATTGCCTGGGAATCGGTGCCCAGTAAACGACTTCCTTACGTTTCTGCATGGTTCGTTGAAAGTTGAATCCCCAGGTTTGAACTTCGTCGCTGGGATATCTAAGTGATGAAAAGGGAATCGCCATTTCTGCACTCCATCCGAAGTCTCCAATCGTTGCCTCCACCTGCCAGCTGGTGTCCCAGTTCAAATCGAATCCACCATCCTGAGAAAAGCTGGAGCGGCTTTCGTTAGAGGCCTGGCCGTCGTACTCGAGGCCAGACGGGTTGGTGCCGAAGACAAAGCCTGTCTGGCCATTGCCAAAGCTATCGATGACCATGCGAAAGCTGTCGCTGTTATTCAGACTCGCGTCACGTTCCTTTCCCGTAACGATGATGTCGTTTGGGTTTTCTTCGTGGCATACAACACCAATGTAGAGGTGCGTATCGGTGAAACCGACGTAAACCTCAGTTCCCTGTGATGCTGGCGCATCTTCTTTTGGACGCTGTTGCGTGAAGCTCGTGATAGGTGCGAGATCAGACCATGCCATGTCGGTACTCACGTGGCCGTCTAGCTGCGGTGAGTGGGCAAGACGGACTGCTCTGGCCGAGGGCGCGGCAGAGACGTGATGTGCCAATAACAGACACATTATCGACACCGTGATGAGCGATTTCATCGGTCTGTTGCTCCGGGAAGGGGTTTTGCAGCAGCGTATAGCGCTGGGCAACTGCTATCTTGCTACGAAGATATTAGCTCAACTGGCTGGTAATGTCCTGGCGGCGAAGTATTGCGGTATAATCGAACGGCAATAACCAGCGAGATTTATGATGGCGGCTGTATCTCCTCCAAGCGCCCAGGAACATGCATCAGGATTAGAAAAGTACCTCGAAGAGGGTGTTGAACGCGCTCGAGCGATCGGTAATCGAGGACCCCTGGAGTTGGATTCGAACGGTAAGCTTCAGCAGAAGATTCTTGACGCATTTCTGGAACATGGCTTCTATGTCTTTGAAGGCGTTATCGATACTGGTGAGCTCGAAGAACTGCGCGCGGATATCGAACGTCTGCTTGACGAAGCGCCGACTGGTAAGGATTCGAAGGTCGATGCCAAGGGTCGGCCTGCCTTTGGACAGGCATTTGCTCGACCGACATACACGTTTATCAAACCGCTATCCGATCCGTGGGGTGGCACGAAATTACTGAGCGGGCGACACCAGGTACAGATGACCCAACCGTCACCAGCCGAGGATGCGCCCGACGAGGTTGTGCATCTCATCGGTGGTATGTGCCAGACCATGGAATCCGGATTAAGACTGTACGGTCATCCTTCATTGCTCGCGGTCGCTGAGGCGATTAATGGGCCCGACTTTGTGCCTTTCAATGACGCTACCTTCGTTAAGCTACCGGGGCTTGGTGGTTCCGTCGCGTGGCACCAGGATGGAGTCACCCATTGGGATGCGCCGGACTGGGATCCCGGTATCCATGGCTTTAACTTCCAGGTTCAGCTGTACCCCAGTACACCGGCGAATTGTCTCTGGGTTGTACCGGGGTCACATAAGCAAGGTCGGGCAGACATTAAGGCGCTGGTTGCAGAAAACGACGGTTCCGAATATCTACCTGATGCCGTACCCCTTACCTGTAACGCCGGTGACGTCACCATTGCCAATCGCCAGATCGTTCATTGTTCCTTTGCCAATAGCTCTCCAGATACGCGTATTTCTTTGACGTTTGGATTCCATCGTCGCACTTCGGTCATTGGCCAACGAGGCGTGTTAGGCCAGGAGGACGATTCAGTCTATGACGAGCAGCGTGTGTTTGAACGCTCACGGGTGATTGCTGTTGCAATTGACGCGCGTCAGCAACATTTTCCCGGGGAACGACGGTTTGTTTACCAGCCGTTTGCTGGACATGAAGATGAGTATCGCTGGAGCCCCGAGATGTACGAGCGAGTTATAAAAAACTACAACCTGCAGGACCTTTCGATTTAACCAACCACCGAGTCTTGTTTGAGCGCCTTGATGTCTTCGGCTGAATAGCCCAGTTCACTGAGTATATCGTCGTTGTTTTCACCCAGCCCCGGAGCAGCCTTATTGGGCGTTTCCTCATGGGCCAGCTTGCCGTCAACCTGAAAAGGCGGACGAATCTCCAGGTAATCACCAATGCGAGGATCGGTATCCCGGTGAAACATTTGCGACGCAACCAGATGGTCGTCCGCCATGATGTCATCTAACGAGTTAACATCGGCGCAGGGAATATCCTGTTCAGCCATGATCTTCAGCCACTCTGCAGTTGTTTTTGACGGCGCCAGTTCAGAAATCTTGCCGTAAAGTTCATCGATATGTTCACTACGAAGCGCCGGGTCCACTACCTTGTCAGCGGTCGCCCAGTCCTCCAATTCACACGCTTGAAAAAAACGTATCCAGTGCTTTGTGCTGTAAGGCAGTATGACGAGATAACCGTCCTTTGTTTTGTGCGGTTTACGGTTGGGCGTCATCATCCGGTCATATCCGAGACCCCCTTCAGGCGGAACGAGGGTTTGGCCTGCCAGATGTTCCGATAAAAGAAACGACACCATGCTTTCCAGCATAGGTGCCTCAATACACACGCCTTTTCCTGTTCGTTCTTTCTGGATAACGCCGCTTGCAACCGCCAGCGCGAGATGCAATCCAACGACCTTATCGGCAGCAATGGTGCGAACAAACTGTGGTGCACCTTCCGCATTGGCATTTAGCGCCGTAAGACCTGATCGAGACTGGATGATGTCATCGTAGGCGGGCGCGTCAGCGTCGGGGCCAAGACCGCCGAAACCTGGTGAGTAGCAATACACCAGTGAGGGATTTACCTCTTTTAACGTGTCATAAGACGCACCCAGCTGCTTCGCGGAGCGTGCACGCATGTTATGGACGAGTACGTCTGAACCCTTAACGAGCCCATGAAGGATCTCCTGTCCTCGCGGCTGCTTTAAATCCAGTGTCAGCGATCGCTTGTTGCGATTGAAGTTCATGAAAGCAACACCCAGGTCGTCTCGTCGACCTGGCCGTACCGCACGGAACACGTCACCTTCCAGTGATTCAATCTTGATGACTTCTGCGCCGAGGTCCGCAAGAAGCTGGGTCGCATAGGGCCCAAGTACGATAGTCGTCAGATCTATGATCTTCAGACCTTTGAGCAGTTGAAACATAGCTTTTTAGTCCTTAGAAAATACTGAAGCCGCCGTCTATTTTAATGACATCTCCTGTGTGCCACCTGCTGGCATCACTCATCAGGTAGACCGCGATGGCGCCGAAGTCGTCCGGGGTTCCCCATCGACGCATGGGGATTCGGGGAATTACCGCATCGACGAACTTCTGCCAGCCGAATACTCGCTCAGTCATCGCGGTTTCTACCCATCCCGGAATGACGGCGTTCGAGGTAATTTTATAGCGTGCCATCTCAACTGAGAGCGACATCATCATGGCGATCATGCCTCCCTTGGTGGAAGCATAAGCCTGTCCTTTTGGGGAGCCCTGAATAGCGGTACCACTGGAGGTTAAGATCAAGCTTCCTCCCTCTCCCTGTTCGACCATTTGTCGGGTAGCAGCTCGTAGGGTGTAGAAAACTCCGTGAAGGTTCACGTCGATCACCTTGTGCCAGTCTTCAGTTGTGTGTTCAAAAAATGGCTTCTGATTCTGGTTGCCTATGCCGGCATTCGGAAAACAAGCGTCGATTCGCCCGTAACGTTCTATGACGCCATTCATAGCTTCTTCAACCGCAGCTTCATCGGAGACGTCACATAGCGTTGCCGAGGCACTGGGATTGATAGCCTGGAGTTCTGCTTCAGCTGCTGCATTTTTATCCGCGTTAGTTCCCCAGATGCTGACATCCGCGCCTGCCGCCGCAACCGCCCTGGCGAATCCGAGGCCAATGCCGCCATTGCCACCAGTGATTACTGCAGTTTTGCCGGAAAGATCGAATCCGTCGTAAGACATAAGAAAGCCTTTTTTTGATTGAAACTTTGTAAGAAGTTCATGAGAAGTATTTGTGAGAAGCGGAACATCGCATATTTTGAAGAGTTTGCACAGCGGCCGCTTGCTTGATTTGAATCAATAGGGTGGTGTTGCCGGTTAGTTAGGATAGTTGTATATAAGTAAAAAAACGCCGGTGAAGCTGATGAATAAAGTATTGAGGTGTTTGCTTATTGGACTTTCCTGCTGCCTTCTGGCGGCGTGTGAAGCGCGAAAGGAGTTTAATCTTCCCAAGGGTGACGTTGAGCAGGGACGTGCGACGTTCATTCTCCTGCAGTGTAACGATTGTCACAGCGTGGCAAGCATTCCGAAAGCTGGGAACAGAGCCAACCCGCTTATCGATGTGGAGTGGTCGGGCGACGAGGCAGGTGACGGGCTGCATGTTCAACTTGGCGGTGAAACTACCCGGATCAAGAGCTATGCGGATTTGTTGACGTCCATCGTCAATCCATCTCACAAGTTATCTCGACCCTACAATACTGATACGACGACAGAAGATGGCAAGTCCAGAATGCGCAATTACAACGATGTAATGAGTGTTCAGGACTTGATTGATCTGGTCGCGTTTCTTCAGGACAAATACACCGTCTGGGTACCGGAATACTATACCTGGCCACCATAGCAGTGGAAATCTAACTAAACTGTAGTAGGCTCCTTGAATCAGAAATGACAAGGCTACTCGTTGATGAAAGGTCCCCTATTTGGTTACGTGACGTTGATAGTTACGCTGACAGTTACCTTAAGTGTGGTAGCTGCAGATGTGCACGGTGAAAAGCGCTGGCTTGCCGGAGACCACCACGTTCACAGTCAGTTTAGTGTTGGCTGGGACGATAGTGTAACCCCGCCAAAACCCGTACCAGGTGGCGACGCAGTTAACCCGATTCCTGATAACGCGAAGCTCGCAAGAAAGTATGGGCTGGGCTGGATGGTGACGACGGATCACGGTGGGCCAAGCCATAGCAAGGTAAACAGAGATCTCGCTTATCCCGAATTATTAGAGTCGCGCGAACAGGTACCAGAAGTCGTGCAGTTTTACGGTATGGAGCTAAATACGCCGGCGGCAGACCATAGCAGTTTAATTATTCCCCACACGCCCGATGAACGAGAGGTTCTTTTTAAACTCGAAAAAGGTTTTGATAAGCGTGAAGTCTTTCCGTTCGACGAAGCCCGGGATACCGAAGAGAAAATGCTTGAGGCGCTGGCAATTATGCGTGATTTGCCTGCGCCGCCGGTAATCATCGCAAACCATCCATCGAGGTCAGCAGCGGATTATGGACAGTATGGCCTGCATTCACCGACTGAGTTTAGGAAGTGGAATAACCTGGCGCCGAATGTGGCAGTGGGTATGGCAGGTGCCCCTGGGCATCAAGCGGGGACGCTGGTTTCCTATGAAAGGGATGGCGTGAAATACAACATCAATCGGGGAGGGTATCGCGCCTATCCTACAATGGGCGGGTTTGATCAGATGACGGCGAAGGTAGGCGGATTCTGGGATTCGATGCTGGGGGAAGGTCGACGCTGGTGGGTCACTGCTAATTCCGATTTCCATCGTCATTTCAGCATCGATGGCATTGATTTTTACCCGGGTGAATATTCAAAAACTTACATTTACGCTGAGAAAAATCACGATGCAATTCTGGCAGCGCTCCGATCAGGGAATGTGTTTGTTACCACCGGCGACCTGGTGAGTGAGGTTAACGTCCGAGCGAGTCTGGGTGATAAAGCCGCAGGGATGGGGTCGACGCTTACGGTCCCGAAGGGTTCGAAGGTTCATGTTGAGATTACGGTACGTGATCCGTCCGGTGCCAATGCTAATCAGGACACGCCCGTGGTCAATCGTGTCGACCTGATCACCGGAGAGGTCAACGCCAAAGTCGAAGACCTGGCGACTAATAGCAACACCAGTACGACTGTCAGTTATCGGTTCTCACAAAATGAATGGCAGCGGGATGGTGAGCTTCTAACCATGACGCATCGAATTAAAGTTAAACAATCGATGTATCTCAGAATTCGTGGGACCAATACGAGCGAACTGGAACCAGAGCGTGACGGTACTGATGAAAGCCCCTGGGACGACCTCTGGTTCTATACCAATCCGGTCTTTATTGCCGTCGAATAAGTCCGATTATCGGCCCCTTTGGGCACTCTACAATTTTTTTCCTGCCGCTTGTCAACCAAATGGTCTCTGGATCGTTATATGACTTGCACAGATGCGTCATGGAGAAGGTTATACTGCTTACGATCTGTTTCAGGATGACGCACGGGTGCAGGAAAAACCGGAACTGGATAGGTTTCTGGCGAGTGTAGAACGATCCGCGTTTCGCATGGCGGACATAGCAACGCGAAACAAGGATGATGCTTTGGACATCGTCCAGGACACGATGACCAAGCTGGTAGAGAAATACGCGCATAAGCCAAGTGATGAATGGCGGCCGTTGTTCTATCGTATTCTGCAATCCAGAATTACCGACTTTCATCGTCGTAGCGGGCGTACCAACCGCATATTCAGTTGGTTCGGCAGTGAGGATGATGAAGAAGAAGTGTATGTAGGTGTGGATGAGGCAGGTCCTGTGGAATTGCTGGCGGAGCGATTGACCCTGGAGAAGTTAACCACCTGCCTTGAATTGCTTCCAGTCCGACAACAACAGGCTTTTTTGTTACGGGCGTGGGAAGGATTCAGTGTGATAGAGACAGCAAAGATAATGAAATGCAGCGAAGGCTCGGTAAAGACACATCTGTCGAGAGCAACTAACGCACTCAGGAACTCAGTGGAAGAAGACGATGACTGATCAACTAACCGAAAAGGCAAAGGCCCTGTTAGATGAGAGCGCAGAGCATATGGATGCAGAGACGCTTGCCAAGCTGCATCAGGCTCGCAGTCGGGCGCTTGAATCCGATTCGACCCCAGTACCGTGGTATGGCTGGACATCTGGTGGCCTGGTAACAGCCGGCGTATTGCTTGGTCTATTTATCTATCAATCGCCATCACAACCACCGGTATACGCTGACCCCGTAGAGCAGGAGATCGTCGAGAATATGGAGTTGCTTGATGACCTGGAATTTATGGCCTGGATGATCCTGCAAGAGGAGACAGATGCGTCATCTTAGGTGGATCTTTATGGGCTTGTTGGCAGGTCCGGTGTTAGGTCAAGTGTTGGCTGACAAGCCGCAACAGCCGTCGTTGGAGATGCTCGAGTATCTTGGTTCGCTGGTTGAGAGTGATGAGGGGTTTATCGGGCCGGAAGATGTTGAAGAGACAGATGAAGATGCGAAACAACAGAAGCAACAAAAACAGTCAGGAAAGGAGGAGGAAAACGATGAGTAAGTTAATGGGCATTTTCCGTCTCTTCCTGTTGCTGGGTTTGTGTTTTCCGGCACTTGCTGCCGAATGGAATGATCTCACCACCGAACAAAGAAAGGTGCTGGCACCCTATGAAGACCAGTGGTCAGAGTTCAGTGAACAGCGCCAGTCTCAGTTGGCCAAGGGTGCCGCGCGCTGGGCTGAAATGAACGAGAAAAGTCGGGAAGAGACCAGGCAACGCTTTGAGCGCTGGCAGGGGCTTCCCGATGAGCGTAAAGAAACATTGAAACAACGATTTGACGAGTTTAAGCAGTTAAGCCCGCGTCAACAAAAACGTTTGCGAGAAAAACAGCAGGAGTTTTCCAGAAGGCCAGCTGATGAGCGAAAGAAACTGCGTGAACGGTTCGAGGCGCTCGATAGACGGGAGCGTGACAGCATTATGAAACGCTATGAACGTCACGATCGGATTATGCGGCCCACGAGGCCTGCAACGCCGGATATCAGGAGGCCCACCCGCCCGGTTACCCCACAGCGACCATCCTCGCGCGATAGACGATAAAAATGTGACCCTGTTCACATTTTTGCACCGTATATCAGAAAAATTCGTGTAGTACGTCAACGGAATCGTTAGCCATGCGTTTTCCCAGTTAACGCTCAAGGTAGTAAGCCTGAGTCTTAACTTTAACGAGGAGAAACACATGTTTAACAAGAAAGTAACATTACCCACGCTGGTGCTTGCGCTGGCGACAACCTCAACAGTGGCATTCGCTCAGGTACGTGGTGATAGCGACAGAGCAGATCGTGCTGCTGTCAATGGCACAGATCGAGTGCGACCGGACGGGGAGCGCCCTGACAGGCGTCGACACGGACCGCGTCAACGGATCATTCATATCTTTAAATCTTTGGACTCTGATGAGAATCGAGTGGTCACACTGGATGAATTTCTAGCGAAGCCTCTCGCGAAAGCCGAAAGCCAATTCGAGCGAATCGATACGGATGACGATGGATTGATTTCCTATGAGGAATTCCTTGCGGTACACGGCGATCGTCCGGACCACGATGATGTTGATATTGACGTTGATGAACTTCGAGCATGTATCGCTGACAGCACTGGTGAGGATGTACCTGAGCGGCCTGATCCGGAAACGCGCTTCGATCTGATCGATACCAATAGCGATGGTTATATCGACCTGGATGAGTTCTCGGTTGCAAAAACCAATAGCGCCGAGGAGAAGTTTTATGAAATCGATACCGATGCAGATGGCGGCATCACGATTCAGGAACTGGCGGCTTCATTACTCGCCAAGCGAGAGCGTCGCGAAATAAGGCGAGACTGTGTTGAAGAGCAGCAAGAGGTGAATGATCTCCTGGAAGATTGATCTTCCAGCTAAATAGTTCCCCCTACCCCGGGCAGAGTCGTTGGCTGCCTGGGGTTCTTTGTCCTAGTACCATCCCGGCGAAAAAAAGGGTCCGTCAGGACCCTTTTCTTTCAACAGATGAACAGCCTGCTACATACGGAAACCATCGTAGGTTAGCTGAAGCTGAATTGAGCGTGGTGACGGCAAGACACCGTTCACCGTATCGAGACTGGATCCAGCAGTGAATGCCCGGTCATTGTCAGTCAGGTTCGTTACAGACACATCGACTGTATAGGGGCCCTTGTTGACCGAAGCCGTGAGGGTGATGTTTTCCCAGTTGTCATCTGCAGGAACTCTCGAGGTCGCGTAAGCGGCCTATGACCGGGTACGAAACCTCGCAGCACTAGCTTTTGCGCTGGAATACATGCACATGCTGATGTACGAAGATCCCAAGTACGACGACACGCAAATCGATGATATCCATCTTGTCGATGCCGGGATTGATCTCTATAAATGAAACAGCTTGATCCGATGGTCAGTGGCGTTGTCGCATGACACAATAAGCCGCGCCGAGGATTCCTCCCAGCAGGTTAGCCACTAGATCAATAGCGTTGTTCATATAGTCGCCAACCCCGGTGCTGCCGACCGCGACTACTGCCATGAACTCCACCACCTCGTTTAGTGCACCGATGCCCATGGCCAGGAGTACCGTCAGCGAAGCGATCGCCAGTGCACTGCTTTCTGTCAGGAGCCCTGCTAGCACCTCGTAAGCCAATATGGCGATCACCACGTAACAATAGACATGGACCAGCTGGTCGTACTTAAGAATATGGTAAGGCTCACCGACGATAGGAAGTAACAATAAAGCGTACAGGCTGACGCCGCCAACGGTTGCAAGCCCTCCTGCAAGATGCAGTACCATCCAAGCATCGAAACCCCAGAGTCCGACGGCAGAAAAATTGAAACGTTTATCCAGTATGAATACCAGACTCACGAGTACTACAAGCGTGAGTGAATAAAACAGGAATTCCTGATTCTGCTTGATTGCCGCCGTAACGATAAAGGCTACTGTGAGAATAATGGCGGCAAGTATCGACTTTTTCATTGCAGAAAAGACCTATCGCATCAAGCCGAAGCAACTGCGTATTTCATTAACGAACAGCGCTGGTTGTTCGAAAGCGGCGAAGTGACCGCCCTTGTCGAGTTCATTCCAGTAGACAATGTTAGCGAACCGCTGCTCAGCCCAGGGTCTTGGTGTAGGGACGATTTCTTTAGGGAATATGCTGCAGCCAGTGGGCACCTCGATCTTGTTATCCTTACCAAACGCGCCAAAGCTTTCCCAGTAGAGGCGACCCGACGATGCGCCTGTGTTATTTAGCCAATACAGCATGATGTTGTCGATCAGTTCATCGCGAGTCAGCACGTTCTCGGGGTGACCATTACAGTCAGTCCAGCGCCAGAACTTTTCCAGGATCCACATGCCCTGTCCAGAGGGCGAGTCAGCAAGGCCGTAACCCAGGGTTTGCGGCCTGGTACTCTGCTGTTTGGAATAGCCCGAGTCCTCATCGTTATAGGCTCTGCCAGCCGCGATGGCTTGTTTGTCTCTTTCGGACGGGTTTTCCCGTGCTTCCGGGGTTGGCCGCGCGCTCGGCATATTGAGGTGGATACCTTTGCAGTGCCCAAGATTCTGTAGGCCAATCTCTGTCGTGACAGCAGAACCCCAATCACCTCCCTGGGAAAAATAGGCGTCATAGCCAAGGCGCAGCATCAGTTCATCCCACATCTCTGCGATCTGAACGACGCCGGTTCCGGGCTTTGTGGGTTTACCGGAGAAACCGAAACCGGGAAGTGAAGGACACACCACGTGAAAGGCATCCTTGGCCTCGCCGCCATGAGCAGTGGGGTTGGTTAGGAGTTCGATGACCTTATGGAATTCAACAACGGAGCCTGGCCACCCGTGCGTGATGATAAGGGGCATCGCACCCGGTTCTGGGCTTTTGGCATGAATAAAGTGAATGGAAAGACCATCGATGTCTGTCGTGAAGTGGTCGAAGCGGTTTAATTGTGCCTGCCGTGCGGACCAATCGTATTCCCTGGCCCAATAGCGACAGAACTCCTGGGCGTATTCCAGCGGAACCCCCTGGCTCCAGTCATCGGGTGTTTCGGGATCCGGCCAGCGAGTAGCGTTCAGGCGGTTCTGCAGTTCAGTGATGTCAGTTGTTGGAATATCTATGGAGAATGGTTGTATGTCTGCCATTGGATACCTCGAAGTGCGTTGGATACCAGGCAGCATAGCAAATTGGCGGTTCTACTCCAGCTTCAGTTCCGGTTGCCCTGATCTGCGTCGCAACCAATTGATGGATCGATTTACCTGGGGACGCTGCACCAGCCAGAGTTCACAGCGGAATTTGCCGGGGAAGTCCGTGAGTATCACACCGGCCAGCATAGTCAGGAATCCTTGCCCGGGTATGAATAACATCACAATGCCCGCTATGACCAACACTACGCCGATGACGTTTTTCAGGAATGGAAGGAATACCTGAATAGAGGGATGAAAGTGTTGCAGATATGCCTTGTCTTCCTGCGGACTCAGGAAATAGTCGGAGGGAAGTCTGGCCAATACTCGAGCCCCCAGTATCATCACGAGGACGACACTGAGTGCGGAGAATAAGGTTAACCCCAGAAAGACATCCGCGTACTCCTTACTAAACTCTATTAGATAGTCGAGCATGAACGGATAGACATTTGGCTACTGCCAGAATCGATCTGACTTGAACCAGGCTCTGACGGGGATTGCTTCACCGGTGATCTGGTCCGATGCGGGAGATGCAAGGAAGCGAATCATGTTGGCGACATGCTCTGCGCCCGGTCGTTGTTCAAGCGGCGGCACGTCGTCCTCCAAAGCCTTACCCCTCGGAATGATGGCGCCCGGCAGGATAACGTTCACGTAGATGTTGTAGCCTTTCCACATGAACGCCAGATTATTGCTGAGGCTGATCATGCCGGCTTTGGCAGCGGAGTAGGCGAGCATGTAGGGGTTGCCCTTGGTGCCCGCGGTCGATGCCACATTAATGATGCGTCCACTTTGTTGTTTGATCATCTGTTTGCCCGCAGCCATGCTGCAAAGAAAAGCGCCATTGAGGTTACTATCTACTGTGAGCAACCACTTGTCATAGGACGTGTCTTCCGCTTTTTCACTCCGACTCCAGGCACCGCCGGCGTTGTTCACCAGGACGTCCAGTGAACCAAATGCCTTGACGGTCTCGCTGACCAGGTTGTCGACCTGTTCCGGGTCCGTAATATCGCAGACGATGGCTATTGCTTCCTGACCCTCGCTCGTAATCTCCTCGACCACAGCATCCAGGGTTTCCTGCGTTCTACCGGTGACGACTACTTTTGCTCCGCCGCTTGCGAGTTCGACGCAGGTTTGTCCGCCAATGCTGCCGCCACCGCCAGTTATCACACAGACCTTTCCATCCAGATCAAATTTTGACATCTCGTTTCCCTCCAATTTGGTTACTGTCAGTACAGCAGATACGCGGACCAGTAACAATAACCGGCCGAACATGCTATACCCCATTTTGCGATTGCGTGACTGTATTGGAGGCGTTGTGACCAAGGTGGAGGCGTTGTGACCAAGGTGGAAAGGTTGTGAGCACGCTTGAAGAGTTGATGAATAACCTGCCGCAACAGGGTGTTGTGCGCTGGATCGGTGTACGGCCAGCGATCGGACAGCCGGTCAATGTGCTCGATCAGGTTGAGGCGGTGAAAGGACAGGGTCTTGAAGGAGACCGGTTTAAGGCACGTAATACTGATCGCGAAATCACCCTGATTCAGGAAGAGCATATTCGCGCGGTTGCTTCCATGTTGCACCGGGATGAAATTTCCCCTGCTGACCTTCGACGCAACATCGTTGTCGAAGGGATTAACCTTCTTGCGCTTAAAGGTAAGACATTTCACGTTGGTGGAGTGTTACTAGAATATACAGGCCTGGCGCATCCCTGTTCCAAAATGGAAGCGACTTTGGGTGAGGGCGGCTATAACGCCATGCGGGGGCACGGTGGTATTACCGCGCGGGTTGTTGATTCTGGAAGAATCAAAGTAGGCGATCCGGTTAAGACGATACTTTAAATTCGATAGGAGAAAACATGAACGATAGAACAAGACCAGAAGTTCCCGCTGAGATCCTGGAAGCGGTTGCCGACATTGAACCGGTAGGCGAATTCGGTTCCAAGGCGTGGTGCGAGGCTTGCGCAGCTGGCGGCGTCAAGTTGTTGAAGGAAGCTGATCTGCCGGATGATATGGAGTGGGCTTTCAGTGAAGTCTACACCCACGCCCCGGAACGGTTTCATGAAGGGGGCCGGGAAGTGGTTGGCTATTACATGCTGGTAAAAAACGGAGAGGTCACCGGTGGTGATGGCGCACCAGAAGAAGTCCGTAACACCGTCGGTTTCAATATCACCGCTCGTTGGGCCGCAATCTGCAGTCCCTCTCGTGTTCTATATGATGGAGTGGGCTCTAAACAGCGGATGGAGGACGCCGAAGCGATGTTTGCTGCTATTGAAGAATACGTGGGTCGTCCGAATCCCTTGGGACGCGGTATTGGACCTGAACGGGTGTGGTTTCCAGAGATCAGTGCGGCCCTCGGCAAAAATGGTGGATTGCACAATATTGCCGCCAGAATGCAGGCGCCCTCGCCGGAATTCGCAGATCTTCCGATGACCGCCATGGATGTGCCGGACTTTGTGGCCATGACCGACGAGCAGAAACAGTATTTTCTCAAACTCTGTGGGCTCGATATGTAGCTGGACGCGCGGTAAATATCAATGTCAGGACATTGTCAGAAATGCCTGCTTCAAGTGGCATGCACTTGCTATCATAGTATCGTCGTCGCAAACCATCACTAAGGCAGTGGCATGACAGAACTGGGGATGCTCAAAGGGTACGGGGAAGAAGATTCCACCGATCGTACACCCGGAATGAGCTTGCGCAAAATGGCCACACTGGCGTTGAAAACCTGGCCGTTTATGCGTCCCATGTTGCTTCACCTGTCGATCCTGGCGTTGGGTATGGTTGGGGGCGGCTTCATGGGCTTTATCTCGGCCTTTGTTGGTGTGGATCTGATGACCAACAAAGTCCTTCTGGGGCAAAAACTCCAACCCCTGCAGGCTACGGTGTTGTTTGTCGGCGATGAGTATGTAACCACCAATATTGAACAGCCTGTAGAACAGGAACCGGCGAGCAAAACCCACGGCAAAGGTGACATCAAAGGCATCGGAAAAAGTGAGGAAACCCTTCCGGATGTAGAGCCTGAACTGACCCAAGAGCAACGCAAGGTCGTACGCAATCGACTGCTTATATGGACCGTTATTGGCGGCGTTTTGGGGGCGCTTGGCTGGACCATTGTCCCTTATTACGTGCTATGGGTGTGGCAATCCATTAACCAGAACCTTCGCGTCGCTATGGTGGAACGAGCGGAGCATCTCTCGCTCAGGTATCACAGCGGCTCAAGAGTGGGCGATGCGATCTTTCGTGTCTACCAGGATAGTGCGCAGATTCTGAACCTGTTGCAGCACGGCATCATGTATCCGCTAATGGCGCTGTATGGGATATTGATTGGCCTCGCCTTCGTTTTCGCGTTTGACCCCTTGTTTGCAGCTATTGTGATTGCAGTGGGTATTCCGATGGTCTGGGTGACGGTGGTTTTTACGCCACGCTTGAGGCGTCGTTCCCTGCGCAATCGCGAAGCCAACAGTGACCTGACTTCAGGTTTGCAGGAGGCTTTTTCTGCCATCAAGGTTGTAAAAGCAAACCGTGCGGAAAGTCAGATTTTTGAACGCTTCGATCGTGACTCCAAGCGTGCGTTAGACGCGGCGTACTTCTTACGCCTGGACATGGTCGTACTTAGCACCATTGTGGGTATGACCGGAGCACTCACCATCATCGGCAGCGAATACATCATGGTGACCTGGGTAATCGCAGAGCGTGAGACCTTCCTTGGGGCCTGGGCTGTCGCCTTTCTTGGTTTTGCCGTGTGGAATCTGGGCGGCTTTCAAATCGCAAGAGATCGTGTCGGCGGACTCATGGGAGGCACAAACTGGCTGGTACGTATCTGGTCGACCATGCAGGACCTGTTTATCGCGCTGGACCGAGCGTTCTATTTGCTGGACTTAAAGCCCGAGGTTGTAGACCCGGACGATCCCAAACCGTTTCCTGCCCCCATTCGCGAAGTTCAGTGGCAGGATGTGCAATTCAGCTACCAGGAGGACCAGCCAGTACTCACAGGGATTGATCTACAGGCTGCTGCTGGCACCGTGACCGCGATCGTTGGTACGACGGGTACCGGGAAATCCACATTAATGTCACTGCTACTGCGACTCTATGATGTTAACCGGGGGCAGGTAATGATCAATGACGTCGATGTCAAAGACCTCACCATTGAAGATCTGCGATCCAATATCTCCATCGCGTTGCAGAAAAATGTACTGTTCGCGGATACCGTTGCTAACAATATTGCCTATGCCACTACCGATGCATCTCGCGCTGACATAGAAGAGGCTGCAAGAATCGCTTGTGCTGATGAATTCGTTCAGGAAATGGTCAAGGGCTATGACACAGAACTCGGGGAGCGTGGCGGCAAGTTGTCAGCGGGGCAACGGCAGCGGCTGACGATTGCTCGCGCTGTAGTTCGGGACACACCAATACTCATTCTGGATGAACCAACGGCATCACTTGATGCGCGTACCGAACACCAGGTGCTGGCAAATCTTGCAGAATGGGGTAGAGAAAAAATCATCTTTGTCATCACCCATCGTCTATCCACGGTCAGAAATGCAGACCAGATTGCCTTTATGAAAGACGGTCAGATTGTCGAAACCGGTAACCATGATGAACTCATGCAGATTGAAGACGGTCAGTATCGTTCTTTTGTGGTGGCAGAAACCGGTATTGGGGAAGCGCAATGAGTGAAGCGTCGGTGAATGATTCGAAACTCAATGAGTTTGTACAGGGCGTATTGGGACATGCTGAAATTGATGAGGTACTCGATAAAGAGCCTCATATCACGACGGGTCAGGCCGCACGGTATGTGGGTAAGTCGTTGGCCCTGCTCGCTGATGTAAAGGGCCTCTTCACCACCAAGGTGTTGATACAGCTGATATTGTTTTTTCCCACTTTCCTGTTGCCCTGGATGGGGAAAATAGTTACTGACAATGTGCTTCTTTCTAAGGAGTTTGGAACGACGGAAGTCCGTTATCCACCGTTTATGAATCCGATTCTGGAGATGGTTGAAGGCAAAGACCCACTGCAGATCATGGTGATTCTTACCACGACCTACGTGGTTATGTTGCTTGCCTTTGGTACCCGCGCGTTTGGGACGTTCACCGGATTGCATGAGGGTAAGGATGCGGCGACGAAATCCGAGAACCAGATCAGTGACGGCTGGAGCAAAGGTAGCGGTTTGCTTGGTGTTGCTGAGGTTATGGTTGCCGTTCGTATGACGCAGCATATGGCTAACAATCTACGAACCCGGTTGTTTCATCGTCTTACCCACTTACCCATGAAAGTTCTCGATGACCAGAGAATCGGCGACTCGATCTATCGCGTGCTGTATGACGCTGCTTACGTGCCCAGTCTTACCTACAGCATGACCATTATTCCCGTGTTTTATCTGATTTCCGCGATCGTTAACTTGTACTTGTTGCAGTATTCCTATGGCGAGGTTGCACCTGAGCTGGTCTGGATTGCCTGGATCATGTTCCCCGTCTGCATCATCGTCACCTTTCCGCTTGCGGCAATTATTCGCAGAACGAACCAGAACATGCGCGCGGCGGGCGCGCGCACTACCAATGCCATGGAAGAGTCACTCAACAATATTGGTGCGGTGCAGAGCCTGGGTGGCTCCAAAAAGGAAACGCAGCGTGTCGCGGACAACAGCGGTAAGGCGTTTCAGCGAGAGCGCTACTCTGCCTTTATGGGTTTATCAATTGATGCGGTTGCGGGAGGAGTTTTTGGCCTCGCAGCCCTGTATGTCACCATCCTGTTTACCAATCGTGTCATCGAAGGGATCATGACGCCGGGTGATTTTGCCGTGCTGTTTGGCATTTACGGCGGTATCGCAGGCTCTGTCTTTTTTTTCGGCGTGTTTTGGCTTGAGCTGCAGCGAAACATCGTCGCCATTCGGCGCGTTCTGTTCTTTGTGGAGTACGAGACAGAAGAAGACCGAGAGGTGGCAAGTGTGTTGGCACCAATTTCTGAAGGCGTCACGTTTGAAAACGTAAGCTTTGCTTACGACGAAACCAGAAACGCGCTCAGTGACATCAATCTTGAGCTTTCTATGGGTCAGTTGGTGGCATTTGTTGGCCCGACGGGTGCAGGCAAAACATCGCTCGCTTATATGATTCCCTCGCTGCTAACACCTACAGAAGGCCGCGTACTTATTGATGGTGAAGATGTCTCGACAGTTGACCTCGATTCTCTGCGTAATCAGGTAACCTATGTATTTCAGGAGCATCTGTTACTGTCGGAATCCATTCGCAGCAACATGCTGCTGGCTAACCCTGATGCCAGCGATAGCGACATCATGTCGGCACTGGAAACCGCTGGTTGTATGGACTTTGTTGAACAGCTGCCCGATGGCATCGATACGGTGCTTGGCCGTTCTGGCGACACGCTCTCGGTGGGACAGCAGCAGCGTCTTTCTATTGCCAGAGGCCTGGTGCGGGATGCGAAGATACTCATTCTGGATGAGCCGACAGCCGCGCTTGATCCTCACACTGAAAATCAGCTGGTACTGGCGTTACAGAAGGCGGCGCAGGGCCGTCTGGTAATTGTGATTGCTCATCGACTATCTACGATCCGACAGGCAGACAAGATCGTTTTTCTTGAAGACGGCAGCATCCAGGATGTCGGTAGCCATGAAGAGCTAATGACCCATCCTGACGGACCCTATCGACAGTTTGTTGACTTGCAGAATGGCTAGGGCCTGTTTGCCGATTATTTCTTAAAGAGCGTTTCCATCCGCTTGTGCCCCTCGGAGGTTGGCGAAATGACGCCGGTAGGGTGTTCGGCGGCCTCCAGTTCCAGACCGTCTTCCAATGTCGTCGTCATCGACTGATTAATCAGTCGTTTTTCTATGCTGATGGTCTCAGGGATATTTTCCAGAATCAGCGCGGCCATGGCCTGGGCTTCCTCCATCAGCGTGTCATGGGGCACCACCTTGTTAACGATGCCAATCTGCTCGGCCTCGTCCGCACTTAGTTGCCTGCCGGTAAACAACAGCTCCTTTGCCTTGCGCGCACCGATTAGCCGGGGCAGGCGTTGCGTCTGGCCGCCGCCGGGTACGATGCCAAAGCGTGCGTGGGTATCAACAAACTTCGCCTTATCCGAGGCGATGATGAGGTCTGCACACATGGCGAGCTCAAATGCGCCGGTAAAACAAAATCCGTTGACCGCTGCGATGACCGGCATATTGATTTCTTCAAGAATTCGATACCTTGAACCGCCAGGTCGTTCCTTGCCAGCAAGTACGCCGGGGACATCCCGACCCGCCGAGAATGCTCTGCCGGCACCGGTGAGGATAATGACGTGCACCGTGTCATCGTCTTCCACCGTTTTGCAGGCAGACACCAGTTCATCCAGCATCTCGTCCGTGACTGCATTCATCGGTGGACGGTTTAATGTGATCGTCGCCGTTCCTTCGGAAACTTCGAGGTCGAGGGTGTTATATGCCATTAATAAATCCTTACTTAAACGATCTGAGAATGCAGGTGACGGTGAAGGCCAGTAGTCCTACCAGCAAGACAAAGCCACCCCAGCTGAACTCTGCGACATTAAGAAACAGGTCCGCTGCGAAATCCTGCATGATGCCCTGCGCCTTATCCAGTGTCTTTGAAAGGAAACCACCATCGTCACTTTTGAACAGGCTCTTGATTGCGGGAAAGAGAAGCGTAAGTCATACAACCGCTGCGGAAACGAAAGTGAACTTCGGCATGCCGGTAAATATCAATACGGTAGCGGAAAGTGCTGCAGCGACGACGATATAGGATTCCACCTCGGCGACCCGGTTGTACGAGACATCTCCGATCACCGGAAGAGAGGTCAGGGGCAGGAAGACGCCGACGGCCAATAGTGTCGCAGAAATATAGATCCCGATTTCGATATGCTTGTTCGACATAGATGAGGTCCAATTCAGAGGGTTGAGTAAAGGGTATCATAGCGAGAAACACCGAGGCGTCATTCTTGCGTAAAGGTCTTTACAAGCATGGTTGTTGTTGGCGGTTCGTCCGTGACCCTGGCGATCAGTTCGCTATGGCTCAGGTTATTTGCACTGGTGCTGATGGGGGTGGGCTGTGCGGTAGTGCTATCAATTAAAACCTGCCCGGAACCCGAAAATATAACTCAGACTGATTAGTCATAGACGGGATTATCCAACACAATCACGTCGTCAAGGATACGCTGAACCTGTGCCTTGCATGCCCGCACGGATTCGGCTTAACTTGCGGTTTTCCTACTTGGTGAAATCATGATGAACTCAGGAACACGGGTAGCGCTGCTTGCCAGTCTGCTCCTGCTGGCAGGATGTAGTGTCACGAGTAGTGTGGCAAATAATGAAGCGCTGCAGTCCGAGTCAAACGGGATGAACGGCGAAGATCTGGTGTTCGAGCATCAGGGTATCGAAAGGACCTACAAAATCTATCGACCCCGGAATCTGCCCGACAACGCACCAATGCTGTTTGCCCTACATGGTCTCGGGGGAAAGAGTGAGCAAATGTACCGAATAGGATTCAATGAACTTGCCGAACAGCATGGTTTCCTGGCGGTCTACCCGCAATCCCTTAGAAAAACCGTCATCCTGAACAGGCAACAGGCAAAAGTGGTCGGACTGGACCTGGACAAACTTTGCCAGAGTAACAAGCCATCCGATGACTGGATGAAATACATTTGTGTCGACGGTAAGGCGGTCAGCACCGCAGGTAATGTCCGCTGGAACGATACTGGCACTGAAAATGGCGAGGACGATGTCAGCTTCCTGTCTGAACTCGCGGTCTACCTTCAGGACAGATATCAGCTGAATCCTGAAAAAACTTTTGTGTCAGGGATGTCCAATGGCGCCTACATGAGCTATACGCTGATGTGTCAGGCAGGCGACGTATTCAAAGGGGCAGCTCCGGTTGCCGGCCTGTCCGAGTATTCAATTCTGAATAATTGTGACCCCCAGGGACCAAAACCACTGCTGCACATCCACGGCGTTGATGACGGGCTTGTACCCATTACCGGAAAGCGCTCAAAGGGTGGTAAGAAGTCTTCTTTCCCGTCAGCAGAAGAACTGGTGGTGTATTTTGCGAAGCTAAACAACGCCGCAAAGAAAGAGACAATCAAGGCTACGCAAAATGCGACGCTGCATCAGTACTTGCCGGAGGGTGATGGCTTCGAGGTACATTACTACCGGATCGAGAACTACGGACATGAATGGCCGAGTTCCCCCAACAGGAATAAGGCCGGCGAAAAAGATGCATCCGGTTTTTTTGCCACCAAGGTGATCTGGGACTTCTTTTCCAGGTATTAAAGCATTGACTAAACAATGACAGAACCGAGTCCCCCGGATATCTACTCCGGAACCTCACAGGCCCTGGAATTTCCGAAAATCAGTTTTCGTCGAATGGCGCAACTGGTGTGGAAGACCTGGCCGTTTATGCGGCCGATGCTTAAACACATCATCGTGCTGCTCCTCGTCGGCGCCCTGCAGACGATTATCTTTGCCGGTTCGCTATTCATTGCGGGTGACATCTTTACCAATAAAGTCCTGGTCGGCGAGAAAGTACAGCCATTTCAGGCCTGGGCAATGGGGTTGGATGAGTCTTATGTTAAGGAGGAGCTTGGGCCCGGCACTGATGATCAAGCTGAGGAGCCCGATGACGTCGAGTCGGAGCAGTCCGCGGGATTGCTCGCGACGATCGCTGCCCTGGCCGGTATCGAACCCGTCGAAGACGAGGAAGAAGATGAGGAAGATGAAGAAGGTGAGGCTGAAGAGGCGGATGCTCAAGCCAACAAGCTAACCGAGGAACAACGAAAGGTTGTTCGTGACAGGATGATAGTACTGCTGATCTTCCTGTGTCTGCTGGGCGCCGTTATGTATGGGGTGGTGTTGCCCTATTACGGTCGCTGGGTATGGCACAACGTCAATCAGAATCTGCGGGTTGCCATGATAGAAAGGGCAGAGCACCTGTCATTGCGTTACCACAGCAATACTCGCGTGGGCGATGCGATCTTCCGGGTGTACCAGGACAGCGGCGTCATCATCAACCTGCTGGAAGAAGGCATCATTGGTCCTGTGGTGACTATTTATAACCTGGTGCTGGGGCTGGTGTTTATTGCGTTCTTCGATCCGCTGGTCGCCTTGACATGCATTCTTATTCTGGTGCCCATTGTTTTACTGGTGTATCTGTTCACCCCGCGCATTCGTCGCCGGTCGCTGGTTAACAGGCGCGCCTACAGTGATCTCACGTCTCGTCTGCAGGAGTCTTTTTCGGCCTTGAAGGTGGTGAAGGTGAACCGGGCGGAATCGCAGATCCTCGATCGCTTCAATACGGATTCCGAGCGCGCGCTCGATGCAGCGTTGGCGCTGCGTTTAGAGATGGTCCTCTTGGGCGTACTGGTAGCGTTCGTTGGTGGTGCGGCGTGGCTAGGGCTTGAATACGTCATGGTGAAGTGGGTGATTGAGGATCGTGAAACCTACCTCGGCGCAATGGTGGTTGCGTTTATCGGGTTTACGGTATGGAATCTTGGTGCATTTCACACGGCAAATTCACGGGTAGAGGATACCGCTGAAGCGACCAGGATGTTAACCGGGGTCTGGGCCAGATTGCAGGATCTGTTTATTGCACTGGAGCGGGCATTTTTCCTGCTGGATCTTAAGCCGGAGGTGGCTGATTCGGATAACCCCAGGGAATTTCCCGAATCGATCCGGCAGATTTCCTGGCGTAATGTCCACTTCGCCTACACCGATCAACAGATATTGAGTGGCGTCAATCTGACCGCACAGGTCGGCACGGTGACCGCCATTGTTGGCCAGACCGGCGCGGGCAAGTCGACGCTGATGTCGATGCTGCTAAGGCTCTATGACCCTGACGAAGGTAGCGTGCTGATTGATGAAGAGGATCTGCGCGATCTGCGCATCGATGACATCCGTCACAACACGGCGATTGCGCTGCAGAGAAATGTTCTGTTTGCGGCAACGATCGCAGAGAATATTCGCTACTCTTCAGTGGGCGCCAGCCGGGAAGATATAGAAGCGGCTGCGCGAGTCGCCTGTGCAGATGAATTCATTTGGGCCTTACCGGGCGGCTATGACACGGAACTTGGCGAACGTGGAGGCAAGCTCTCAACGGGTCAGCGGCAGCGGCTTTCGATTGCACGCGCCGTCGTGCGTGACACGCCGATCCTGATTCTGGACGAACCGACGGCATCGCTCGACGCTGCGACAGAACATCAGGTGCTTGCCAACCTTGGCCAGTGGGGTCGCGACAAGGTGATGTTCATCATTACCCACCGTCTGTCGACAATTCGTAATGCCGATCAGATAGCGTTTCTTGATGAAGGTCAGATTGTCGAAATCGGCACCCACGCCGAGTTGCTGGCCAGGGAAGATGGTTTCTACCGGAAATTCGTAGACGCTGAAACGTCAGGTAAGGAAACCTCATGACAGAGATGAGCCTGGATACGATTGAGCGAAAGGTCAGTTTTGACGACCGGATCGACATTGATACGGAGATTACCAACAGGGAAGCTTTAGTTATCGTTGGTCGAAGTTTCAAACTGCTGGGTCACGTCAAGAAGCTGTTTGCGGCAAAGGTTGTTCTTGGATTAAACGTTGTAGTGCCCGCCCTCATTTTGCCGTGGCTTGGCAAGATCCTGGTAGACAACGTGTTGTTGCAAAAGCCGTTTGGTGAAACGGATATCCCGTACCCGCCGTTCATGGATTCTGTCATTACATGGCTTAGCGGTCTCGACCCGCTCGAGATCATGCTACGGCTGACATTCTTTTATGTCGTCATGCTCGCGCTGATCGGGATGCGGGTTGGGGGAACGGCCGCGGGAACTTTTGCAGGCGGTGATGCTGCATCTGAAGCTGAAAATCAGATTAGCGGGGCTCATAGCAAGGCCAGCGGATTGTTTGGTCTCCTTGAATTCTGGGTAAACGTACGTCTGACCCAGCGTATTGCCAATCGTCTGCGCACCCAGTTGTTTGAGCGGATGAGCCGGCTGCCGATGACGACTTTGGACGACCAGCGTATTGGCGACTCTATTTATCGGGTGCTGTATGACGCACCTTCTGTCCCGGACGTGTGTTATCAGATAACGATCACGCCTTTCTTTACGTTGCTTGTTGCGTTGATCAATATGTACCTGGTCAAGTACACCTATGGGGCCGTGGTTCCCGAGGTGGTTTGGGTCTCATGGGTCATGTTGCCATTGGCATTTCTGTTTGTATTCCCGTTGTCCCGACTCGTGCGTCGTGTCAATCAGACTAAACGTGCCGCAGGCGCAGCAACCACCAACTCGATGGAAGAGGCTGTTAATAACATTGATGCAGTGCAAAGCCTCGGCGGCATGGAACATGAAGTGAATCGTTTTGCGCAGCGCAGCGGTGAATCGTTTCGTCGCGAACGCTTCGCCATGCTGACGTGGATGCTGATTGCAGTCGTTGGCTTTCTGGTGTTTGCGATAGGTGCGCTATACATCACGATTCTAACTACCAATAAAATAATCGAGGGGCAAATGACCCCTGGTGACTTCTGGGTGCTGTTCGGTATTTATTTTGGTTTGGCGCAGGCTGCCATCACGCTTGGTGGCTTCTGGGTTAGTCTGCAGCAAGGTGTCGCGGCGGTGCGTCGAGTGTTCTTCTTTATCGACTATGCTTCGGATGAGGATCTCGCGGGTGACCGTGTGTTAGATCCCATCCGGCAGGGCGTCGTTATGGAAAATGTTGAATTTCGCTACCCAGATGGAGCGACGGCGCTCTCGGACATCAACCTTGAAGTCTCAATCGGAGAACTGGTTGCTCTCGTCGGCCCAACGGGCGCAGGGAAGACCAGTCTTGCCTATCTCATCCCTGCGTTGTTAAAACCCACCAGTGGCAGTGTGTCGATCGATGGTGTGGATCTAAGTGAAGTCGAACTGGACTCGTTGCGCGGTCAGGTTGCCTATGTCTTTCAGGAACATTTGCTACTGTCAGAATCTATTCGGGGGAACCTGTTGCTGGCCAATCCAGGGGCGAGCGAGCAGGATCTGGTGAGTGCGCTGGAGACTGCGGGGTGCATGGACTTCATTGACAAGATGCCGGATGGTATCGACACCGTTCTCGGCAGATCGGGTAATACGCTATCGGTGGGTCAGCAACAACGACTCAGCATTGCCCGGGGTCTGGTACGCGATGCCCGGATATTGATACTGGATGAGCCGACTGCAGCCCTCGACCCCGCAACGGAAAATGCCCTGGTGGATGCGCTGCGCCGGGCGACCGAGGGACGTCTGGTGGTGGTGATTGCCCATCGTTTATCAACGGTAAGACGCGCGGATCGCATCGTTTTTCTTGAGGAGGGAACCATCAGGGAAACCGGAACCCATGAGTCGATGATGGCAGATGAAGACAGTCCTTATCGCCGTTTTGTTGAACTGCAGAATGATTGATTATAATCAGCGGCGGCCGTTATCGATGACGCCATACCAACGGAAATATACTCCGGACAAAAAAAGCGGGACTAATCGTGATCATCCTTGTTGAAAATTCTTCCATCGACCCGAATGGAGGGTCTGCCATTCGTGATTACCGTCAGGATGGGGGCAAACCATGTCGGCGTTAACCGGACTTCGAGTTGTTGACCTGTCCGAGAGCATGTCTGGTGCCTATGCGGCAAGACTGCTGGGCGACTATGGTGCGGAGGTCATCATGGTGGAGCCTGAGCAGGGCCATCCGCTTCGCAGTGAGGCGCCGTTTGTAAACGGTTCGACGGGCATGGAGAGTTCCCTGTTGCACGCTTACGTAAACTGGAACAAACACTCGGTAGCGGCCACCGACGATGCGCTGATCACATTGCTCGATACGGCCGATGTGATCGTGACGACCCGAGCATTTGATGCCGCTGACGGCCTGTTTGAACGCCTGGATGTGCTATCCCGAAACGCGGTTCATCTCAGCATTACCCCTCATGGTTTGACAGGACCGTTGTCTGCAAGGCAGGGCAGCCATCTCACACATTGTGCGCGCAGTGGCTGGGCCAATGTCAATCGATTAAAGGATGATGTAGCCTTGCAGTTGCCGTTACGACAGACCGGTTACTGCGCGGGTGTTGCCGGTGCGGTTGCCGCCCTCGGCGCGTGCCTTAGAATGTTGAAGACAGGTCACGGTGACCGGGTTGATGTCAGTGAACTCGAGGTGATGGCATCCACCAGCGCCCCATGGGCCATGGTCGGTATATTTGTAGGATCAGAGCATATGCAGTTTGGCCCCACTGGTCCGCGGTTTCGTGGGATGCCCGGCCCCTTGTGGCAGGCGGAAAACGGTGCGATCAACTTTGGTCTTGGCGACTGGCCACAGTGGCGTGAAGCGATGGAGTATTTTGGCTTACATGATATTGCTTCCGATGAATGCTATGTGCCAGTGCTGGGTCGTCATCAGCAGGATCTAAAGCCGGTGGGGAAGGCTGTCGCCGAGGCGGTCGCAAGTCGTGACAAGTGGGCTATTTTCAAGCAGCTTGCACACTTTCGATGCATTTCAGGGGTGGTGCAGAACTCGCTTGAAGTGCTTGAGAGTGATCAACTGGCGGAACGGCAGTTCTTTGTCGACGCAAGTGTGAGCGGTCAAACGGTTCGTGCGCCAGGCGCCGCGGTAAAGATGTCGGCAACGCCGTGGCGACTGTATCGCAGTGCGCCTGCGTTGCATGGTGACAAAGTAACGGAACGAGCCAGGCGTGTACCGAAACCTTCGAGCGAATCGAGACAGGCGCCGCTCGCAGGTGTCCGGGTGCTGACGTTTACTCAGGCATGGGCCGGCACCTTTGCCACAGAAATTCTGGCTTTCCTGGGTGCTGACGTGGTGCAGGTTGAAGGGCGCAAACGCCCGGACCCTTGGCGCGGTGCGGGTGCGCCGGTACCGCCGACGATACGAGATCCTGAGAAAGAGCAGAGTCCACTGAACACCAATGGCATGTTCAATTCGGTGAATATGTGCAAACGGGCGATAACACTCGATATGACCGACCCTGAGGGTCGCGAGATGTTCTGGCAGATGGTTTCCGGGTTTGACGTTGTCGCCGAGAACTTCAGCCCGCACGTTATGTCGAGTTGGGGCATTACCCTTGAGGCACTGCAGGAGAAGCGCCCTGACATTATTTTCGCGTCGTTGTCCGGCTATGGCAGACAGGGCCCGCTTTCCGAGTTTCCAGCCAACGGTTCGACCACGGAACCGATGTCGGGACTGTCGTCACTTAACGGTTATGAGGATGGCCAGGTCATGAATACCGGCGGACTGTATCCGGACCCGGTATGCGGCTATTACTTTGCCATGGCTATTATGACAGCCTTGCTGCATCGTCAGGCTACGGGCGAGGGTCAGCGTATTGATGAGTCCATGATGGAGGGCGTCGCCGTACAGATCGGCGATGCGGTGCTCGACTATGCCGTTAATGGTCATATCCAGGGACCCACCGGTAATCGACACCCCACGATGGCGCCGCACGGCTATTACGGGACCAATGACGAGACCTGGGTGGCGATCGTGGCTGAGACCGATGAGGCATGGCAACGGCTGGCCGACTCGCTCGGTATTGATGATGATCGTTTTGCGACCCTCTCGGGACGTAAGGCAAACGAGCAGGAACTGAACCAACTTATTGCTGACTGGTGTGTGTCCAGGGATGCTGACTCGATTGATCAGCTACTTGGTGCCTCGGATATTACAGTAGCCCCGGTGTCTCGATTCCTGGAAGTCTATCGCGATCCGCCGTCGCAGTTGCTGCATCGGGGCTATTTACAACGGGTCCCACATCCGGAGGCGGGAGAGCATTTCATGCCGACCATGCCGTGGCTGATGACTCATACACCAAAACCTGAAGTCACCGGGTCGCCGTGTTTTGGCGAGCACAGCCAGGAAGTATTTGCATCGGAACTTGGCCTCAGTGAGGACGAGTATCTCGCGCTGGAGGCGCGGGGGATTACCGGTAAAACACGCATCTGAACAGACCAGTTTTCTGCTAAGGAAAAAACCATGGACCCTGCAGTGATGGACCAATTGTAGAAACCGGCTTCATCCTTTATGGTCTCAGCTAATCTCATATCGTCAGAAACAGGTGAATTATGTCGGAAGCTATAGTTGAAATTCGCGACTACACCATTGAGCCCGAATGGATTGACGCCTATGCAGAATGGGCGGATTCACTTGCTGCTCCGTGGTTGCGAGCAAACCTTGATGTTATTGATTTCTGGCTTGACTGTGGCATCGAAGCGGAGGTGAGTGGTTCCGCACCACAGGTTTCCGATAACGGCCAGGCCAACGTATGCTGGATTATCCGGTGGGCGAGTAAGGCTGATCGCGACGCGCGCTTCGGCGAGGTGATGGGCTCCTCCGAGTGGCGTGAGATCTGGGCCAAGCATCCCAACCCGAAAGCGTATCTGCAACAGAATGTACGCTTCATGGGCGCCGCGGCATACTGATCGTTCGACCCGGATTTTCGATATAGTAGAGCGCACTTCAGTAGCAACAGAATTAGAGAGCATTGATTATGGTATGGGAACCAGAAGTAGAAGAGATTCGACGCCGCGTTGAAATGGCGAAACAGATGGGCGCTGAGGATCGGCTTGAGACCCATCGCAAACGCGGCAAGCTCACGGTGCGCGAGCGCCTGGCAGCTTTTGTGGGAGAAGAGTCCTTTCAGGAAATTGGCAGGTTGTCTGGTACTGCAGTCTACGAGGACGATGAACTGGCCAGTTTCACCCCGGCCAGCACGATTATCGGAATCGGTGATCTTGGTGGTCGCAAGGTAGTCATCAACGCCAGCGATTTCACGGTGCGCGGTGGTGTTCCGGGTAAAGCCGAGCACGTGCAGCAATTGGCAATTGATTGGCGTCTTCCTTATGTCCGTATTCTGGATGCGGTTGGCGGTAGTGTACGAACATTTGAAACCCTGGGACGAACCTATATTCCCGTCAATCCGGGAACGCCTGGCATCGAAAAGCTTCTATGCCAGTCACCTGTAGTGTCGGCGGCACTGGGATCGGTAGCGGGTCTGCCGGCTGTTGAAGCATGTCTCGCGCATTTTAACGTGATGGTAAAGGGCGTGAGCCAGGTGTTCGCGGGTGGTCCTCCCGTCGTTAAGGCAGCCTTCGGTGTTGACATCAGCAAGGAGGAACTGGGCGATGAGAGAACGCAGGTCTATGAAGCAGGGGTGATTGATAACCTGGCGGAGACCGAAGAAGAAGCGTTCGAGATGATCAGACAATTTCTCAGCTACCTGCCGGATAATGTCTGGCAGCTGCCCCCGCGAGTTGAAACCGGAGACGACCCCGAGAGGCGCGACGAGAGTTTGATTTCGGCGATACCACGTGATCAGCGCAAGATATATAAGCCGCGAGCTATTATCGATGCCGTGGTCGACAAAGACTCGTTCTTCGAGATCGCCCCTCATTATGGACGGTCGAGAATGCTCGGGCTCGCGCGGGTGGATGGTTATTCCGTCGGGGTCATGATTAACAATCCCAAAATCTATGGCGGTTCCATGGACGTTGCGGCGGGTAACAAAGTCATTCGTTTCCTGCAGCTCTGTGACACGTTCCATCTGCCAATGGTGTACCTTGCGGATGAACCGGGTTTCCTGGTGGGCCTTGAGCAGCAACGCCAGGGTATCGTCAGGGGAGGCGCGAAGATGCTTTGTGCCACGCTCAGAACCAGGATGCCGTGGATATCCATTCTCATTCGACAGCTTTATGGTGTGGCAGGCCAATGCCACGATCGCCCAAGCGGTATGTTCAAGCGGGTTGCCTGGCCTTCCGGTCACTGGGGTTCGATGCACATTGCCGGTGGTGTGACCGCAGCTTATAAGCGTCAAATTGAAGAGGCGGACGATCCGGAGGCAGAACGTGAGGCGATCGAAGCCAGGTTGAATGCGCTGGGGTCACCCTTCAGGAGTGCCGAAGCTTTCAATGTGGAGGATATTATTGACCCGAGGGATACCAGACCCATGGTCGCCGAATTCGTGCGCATGGCTCAGCCCATGTTGGAAACCCAATTAGGACCGGGGCCGACGCCGTATATGCCTTAATCCGGGTGGGATGGATGGCTGATTGAGATCGGGCGTTCGTCGGAGAACGTGATCACACCGGATCACCCAGGTTGATCACGTCGTCACGGATTCGCTGAACTTCGTCAGCTGCCAGTTCGACGGCACCAGCGCCCGCGTTGTCGATTCCCTGTTCAACGGTTCGCGTACCACATAGCACATGGGTAGACCCGGGTTGCGCGGCCGTCCATGCGATTGTTAGCTGTCCAATCGAGCAGTCGTGCTTCTCTGTTAGATCCGCCCAACCTGCAAACATATCCTGCAGGCGTTGCCGGTTCTCCACTTTGAACCAGGGTAACCACTGGCCGGCGTTTCCACGAAAATCGTTTTCTGCAAATACCCGGTCCGGTCCGACCTTGCCTGTCAGCAGCCCCTGTTCGAGCGACCAATAAGTTAGCGTCGCAATGTTGTGCTCGGCGCAGTAGGGCAGGATGTCTTCTTCACGATCACGAAGCAGCATGCTGTAACGAAACTGATCACTGGATAGGTCGCCGGCATTGTGATGTTGTTGGAGCTGATCGAGGGATACGTTGGATACGCCGATGGCACGGATTTTTCCCTGTTCTTTCAGGTCCATGAGGCAACCCATGGTCTCGGGGATGGGTGTGTCCTCCGGGGGCATGGCCGCCTTATGACACTGCATAAGGTCGATGTAGTCGACGCCGAGTCGTTTAAGGCTATTTTCTACTTCGATTTTGATGGTGTCGGGACGCAGGCTGACGGTTACTTCTTTCCCGTCTTTTACACCGTTAGGTGAACCCCGTTCGTCTTCCCACCAGACGCCACATTTCGTGGCGATAATAACCTGGTCACGTCGTCCTTTTATTGCTTTACCAACAACCTCTTCGCTGTGCCCCCAGCCGTAGGAGGGTGCGGTATCGATGAGCGTTATTCCTGCGTCAAGTGCCGCGTGGATCGCCCGCACGGATTCATCGTCGTCCGGAATCTGTGTTTCCATGCCGCCGATTGCTGCGGTACCCAGTCCAACGATGGACGCCTCGATTCCAGAGTTTCCCAGTGGTCTGTATTGCATCTGATGTTCCCTTTTGTGGCGTCGTGAAAACGCAGAACGATATCATTCTGGACCAGTTAATCCTAACGAATACCTTTAATGAGAGGGCTGGTTCTGAATGCCGCGATGCAGCACAATGGGTGTCTCGCAAAATAAAATGACGGAGTGTCATCAATGCCAGTTATCGATATGTCAACGCTCAAACCAGTCGGTGAGTTCGGATCAAAAGCCTGGGGCGAAGCCTGTGCCGAGGCTTCAATCAAGATACTCGAAGCGGCCAATTTACCATCCACCATCAATTGGGCCTTTTCGGAACATTACACCCACCCACCTGCTCGATTAATGGAGGGTGGTCGAGAAAAAGCGGGCTATTTCATCATGGTAAGGGACGGCAAGGTCACTGCGGCAGACGGTATTCCCGATGAGGTTTACACATTACCCGGCTTCCACGCGAAGATTCCCTGGGGCTGTATCTGTAACCAGTCCGGCGCGCTTTATGGCAAAGAAGGTGGACAGCAGCGACAGGCTGACCAGCGGGTACTCTATGCAGCAATCGAAGAATACGTTGGGCGCGAGAATCCCTTTGGTCTTGATATCAATAAGGAAGGAAAACCCAGCCAAATGCTTGATCCGGTCGGACCATGGCCCCCTGAAGTCGGCAGGGCCGTGGGTGAAGGCGGTGAAGAAGGCAATGGCCTGCACAATATTGCTGCAACGTTACAAACAGACTCTCCGGAATATGCCGATCTGCCTGTTACCGCCATGCGGGTTCCTATCTTCGCGGAGATGACAGACCAGCAGAAAGCTGATTACGTCAAACTCTGCGGTATAGAAATGTAAGCACAGGAGAAGACTATGCTTGGCTTTAGACGATGGGGCTTTGTCCTGTTCCTGTCTGTGGTAGTTAATGCTGGCGTCGCTAAAGAATCGCCGCCAAACGTCCTGTTTATTGCGGTCGACGATCTGAACCACTGGGTCGGTCATCTTGATGGACATCCGGGCACTCTGACGCCAAATATTGATCGTCTTGCGAGCGAGGGTGTTACCTTTACTCGTGCCTATACTGCTGCGCCGTTGTGTAATCCCTCACGGGTCAGTCTGCTCAGCGGCGTTGCACCGGCACATTCAGGTGTTTACGGTAACTACGAGCGGCTTCGCGACAAGTTGCCGGACGCCGTCACGATACCGCAGTTCTTTAGGCAGCAGGGTTACTCTGTCAAAGGGGCGGGCAAAATATTCCATCGTGGGCCGGGTGATGAGTCTTACTGGGACGAGTTCTATATTCCATACGATGCAAAGAAACCGGCTACCAATGCAAAGTACCCGAAATCCTATGCAAAACGAAAGGAAGGGAAGTGGGCCCCCTGGGGCCCATTCGATGTAGATGATAGCGAGATGGGCGATGCCATCAATGCCGACAGAATTATCGTCGAAATCGAACGTGAGCATGACAAACCTTTCTTTCTTGCCTATGGCACATTCAAACCCCATCTGGACTGGCGGGTGCCACGAAAGTACTTCGAGATGCACCCGAGGGAATCAGTCGTATTGCCGAAGGTGATCGACAATGACCTCGATGACATTCCACCCTTTGGCCTTCGGCTCGCCCGCGAGGTGCTGGACGTTTCCAATGACAGGGACTTTTCCGTACCGGGGGGTGATCATGCCAACGTCCTGAAACACAACCAGTGGGAAGCAGCAGTTCAGGGTTACCTCGCCACGATTACGTTCGCGGATGCGCAGGTCGGCAGAGTTCTGGATGCATTGAAAGCATCACCATATGCTGACAATACGATTGTGGTGCTCTGGGGAGACCATGGCTGGCATCTTGGGCAGAAGGAACACTGGCGTAAGCACACACTCTGGGAGGATGGTCTACGCACTACACTTGTCATCTCTGCACCGGGAGTGAGTGCTCGTAATGCGCGCAGCGATCGCACCGTCAGTTTGCTGGATATCTACCCGACGCTGGTTGATTTAATTGGTCATGCGCCGCACGAGAGCCTGGATGGTGAATCGCTTGTACCGCTACTGAAAAAGCCTGACCGTCGCTGGACGAGGCCGGTACTCAGTACCTACGGCTATCAGAACCATTCCATACGCACAGAACGCTGGCGCTATATCCGCTACCACGATGGCACCGAGGAGCTTTACGATCATGATGTGGATCCCCAAGAGTGGACCAATCTGGCGGCGGGTTCCGTTAAGGGTGAACATCGCAAAGTGATGAAGCGACTCGCGCGACATTTTCCGAAAACCAATGTGGAGCCAGTTGCCAGTGAGATTTACGAGAAGCAAGTGAAGTAACGGCTGATAACGATAGTGGAAAAATAGGTGCTGTTCGAAGGTCGGTTCGTTGCGGGGATCCAATCGGGGGTCTTAGCCATTCATCGTTGGCATGTCCGCCAAATCATATTCAGCAACCATGTACGGATGGTCTTCACGATAAACGGTTAGGGTGCTGGGATTTTCAACCACACCCTTCGGCCGTCGATTTTCACCCTCAACACCTGTCGCCGAGTCACCAATATCTTCGCGTAGACGTTGCGCCTTCGCTTCCATCTCAGCGACCAGCTCCGGATGTTGGTCATAGACATTTGTTGTTTCACCGATGTCATCGCGCAGGTTATACAAAGCTTTTACCTCGGCATTGTCTCGCCAGAGATGTAGCTTCCAGTCTCCGCAACGTACCGCCTGTAGTTCATCAAATGAATAATAGCCAAAACAGTCTGTCTCAGATTTGGCCTCGGTATCGGTCATCAGCGGGAAAATGTTCTTACTATCAATTACTCGATCATCAGGTAACTCAGCACCGGCAACATGTGAGAGCGTCGCGAAAAAATCCATTGCGGTGGATACTTCAGAATTACTTTGCCCGGCCTTAATTTGTTCAGGCCAACGCATGATGCACGGTACACGCAACCCGCCATCCCAGGTTTGCGCCTTATGGCCGCGGCAGGCGCCATTGCTCCCACCTTCACCCCGCGCTCGTGATCCATTGTCACTCGTGAATATAATCAATGTATTGTCGGTGAGGCCTAGTTGCGCCAACTTATCCATGAGCACGCCGGTGGACCAGTCAATCTCTTCGACCGCCGCGCCATAACCCCCGTTATCTGAATTATCCAAAAAACGCTTGGGTACAAAAATCGGTACATGGACATGCATGTGAGCGAAATACAGGAAGAAAGGTTTGCGCTCGTTCTCCTGGTTAGAGTTGTCCTGAATAAAATTGCATGCTTCTGTAGTGTAACGCTCTGTCAGTGCGCGTTGATCGGGCTGTTCCTGGGCCACCTCTTTATTGCGCATCAGTGGTAACGGCGGGAAAACCTGTGGGACATGGTTAGACTGTCGCCCCATATCGTTGCTGTAGGGAATGCCGAAATACTCGTCAAAGCCAAAATTGGTTGGCAGGAATTCCTGTTGGTCTCCACAGTGCCATTTGCCGATTAGCTTTGTTGCGTAACCAGCGCTCTTCAATTGGGTGGCAATGGTCTTTTCATTAGGATTAAGACCGACGCCCTGACCGGGGAATAGCACGATCCTGCCTTCGAATTCGCCAAAGCCAATCCGCGAGGGATAACAACCCGTCATCATCGCGCCACGTGACGGTGAACACACCGGGGAAGCCATGTAAAAGTCCGTGAACTTCATTCCTTTACTGGCCAGGCGGTCAATATGGGGTGTTTTATTTAACGCTGAACCGTAACAACCCAGGTCGCCATATCCCAGGTCATCACAGTTGATCAATATGATGTTTGGTTTGCTTGCAGCCATGGCGTATGTGCCAGGTTAATCAGCTGACTTCGGGTAATCAGAACCCGAAGCACTCTTTTCGATACTGGCGTTCCAGGCCATAAGTTCTTTCATCATTCTCGCCGCGATGTCTGGTCGCTGCTCTATCAGATTGTTCGACTCGGCTGGGTCGCCAACGACGTTGTAAAGTTCGAATGGATCATCCTCACTGCTGGTGTAGTTGCGTACGAGCTTCCAGTCGTTATCCAGCCAGGCCTGACCAGCATTGACCTTGAAACCCATCGGTTTCTCACGTCGCGGGGGTTCCTGATCGTTGAATACAGGTGCCAAAGAGACCCCGTCGTTGACGGCATTGATCGAGTCAGGGTTAAGACCTGCGATATCGATCAGTGTCAGAAACATGTCGATGGTGCCGGACGGATAATGAGAAACCCGGTGCTCAATAGTACCCGGCCACTCCACGATCGTGGGTACTCGGAGGCCGCCTTCATAAAGGTCTTTTTTGAATCCTCGCAGATGTCCGGTTGAATCCGGGTGGACGCCGGGAAGATCCGGTCGATAGGCGATATCAGGCAGGCCGCCATTGTCGCTGGTGAACCAGAGCAGGGTATTCTCGGCGATGCCAAGGTCTTTAAGTCCCTGTCGCAAGGTGCCAAGAGAACGATCCATCGCGGCCAATTCGCCGAGCTGCAGGGCTGAACTGTCATCGGTACGGCCAAGGAAGGGGGCAACGTCTTCCTTGCTTGCTTCAAAATCCCGGTGGGGCGTTGAATACCAGACCAAAACGAAGAAGGGTTTGTTCTTTTTGGTTTCTTTCGTAATGAATTTCAGGGCTTCATCAACGATAACCTCTGAACCATCGCCTTCGAAGCGTTCCTTCACCCCGTTTCGGCTCAACAGTGGATTTAGATTGAACTGTATGGATTTACTCAGCCAGTAGTCGAAGCCATGCTCTCCGGGATTGTACGGGTTACTGGCCGGAACCGCAGTGTCCCGGCGGTCCGCAGCGCCACTCAAATGCCACTTACCGAAATGTCCTGTGGCGTATCCCGCTTCCTTGAAGGCTGTAGCGAGCGTCTTCTCCTGCTTGTTCATCGCACCACTCGGAAGTACGCCGGTCCTTTCGTTTGTTCGACCCGTTAGCACAGTGGCGCGTGTGGGGACGCAAAAGGGCGCGCCAGAGTAGAAGCGATCCATCCTGAGACCGCTTCTTGCCATGTCATCAAGGTTGGGTGTTCTGGCGATGGGATGTCCGTAGTAACCGGTCTGGGTCCAACCCTGATCATCAGACATCACCAGGATTACGTTTGGTTTGTCGGCTTTGAGGGGCATACCCACGATCAAAACGAGAAATGCCAAGATTGACGTACTACTTATTGTTTTCATTTATTGCCCTTTATCCTGACTCAAACGGTACCTGGTTAAGTCGTCTGAGTCGTAACGGTTTCTGTCATTCTGAGCTGTAACAGCTCCTGTCATTCTGAGCCTTAGGCGAAGAATCTCTACCTAGGCGATATATAGATCCAGATCCTTCGCTGAGCTCAGGATGAGGGCAAGCGACCTTGTCAGGATCACGGCAGGCGAGCTTGCACTTAAGTCAGCGCCATTCTACTCTCACCCCAGTTACCAAAACTATACTCTTTTTTATCGACTGGATTTGAACACACAATGGCTGAAGACTGCGTACTACCTCTTGCAACAAAAAATGCATCACTGGATGTCATAGGCGGAAAAGGACGCTCGCTAGCCGAGATGGCGAATGCCGGCTTTGCAGTTCCCGATGGCTACTATGTGACCGCATTTTCCTATAAGCAGTTTGTTGACGAAAACGGTCTTCAATCCGAGATTATCGATCTGGCCAAGCCAGAGATTGGCGAATATACCCTATCGTTCGATGCGGCGTCGGCTTCGATTCAGGCGCTGTTTGGCAAGGAGAATCTGTCAGAAGCGATGGCAGAAGAAATCAGCAGCGCGTATCTGGCACTGGACGGTGATAATCCTCCGGTCGCGGTACGCTCTTCGGCCAACGCGGAAGACCTGCCGGACATGTCGTTTGCAGGTCAGCAGGATACCTATTTGAATGTGCGAGGCGAAGAAGCCGTGGTCGCGGCTGTGCGTGATTGTTGGGCGTCCCTGTGGACACCCCGGGCCATCAGTTATCGGCATGAGATGGGTATTCCACAGGAAGAAGTGGCGATGGCGGTCGTGGTCCAGTTGATGGTGCCATCGGATGTCTCGGGCATTCTGTTTACGGCTAACCCGGCGACTGGTGAGCGCTCGGAAATGATCATCAATGCCAGTTTTGGATTGGGCGAGGCGGTCGTCGGCGGTCAAGTCACACCGGATACGTATGTGCTGGATCGGGAGAGTCTTACTGCGAAAGAAACGATCATCGGGAGTAAGGAACAGAAGATAGTGTCAGATGGTGACGACGGCACGCGTCTTGAAGATATCGCTGAAAGCGAGAGGGGTCAGTCGTCACTCTCGGATGATCAAATTAGTGAACTGGCCAGTCTGGCGCTTGAGGCAGAAGCGCACTTCGCTGGCGTTCCCCAGGATATAGAGTGGGCTATCACGTTTCCGGCGGGCTCCCCCCCTGATGGCTCTGGTGGCAAGCTCTGGATGTTGCAATCTCGTCCGATTACCAATCTGCCACCACAACCGATAGAGGTTTCCTGGGAGCCACCACCACCGATCCAGATCCTGGCGCGTCGCCAGATCGTGGAGAACATTCCGGATCCCTGCACGCCGCTGTTCGATGAGCTATATCTGGCGGAAGGGCTCGAAACGGTCACCAAGGGAACGAAACGCAAGAGCGTTATGGTGGGTGGCGGTCAGCTATTTCTGACGCTCAACGGCTTCGCGTACCAGCGATTCGATTTTCCACAGGTGGTAGGTGAAATGCCGAAGGCGCCGACTGAAGCGGACATCGATGCGGCCGAGCGAATAGCTGCCGTTGAAGAACAGAAAGCCAAGGACTCGCAGAGAGCAAAGGAGCAGGGTGACTCGGAACAGGAAAAGAAGGATCTCGAGGTGTTTCTCTCAGAACTCTCCAATGACGATCGACGTGCTTTTGATGCCTGGTCTGAATCTGGAGGAATCAATGACCTTGCTCACGCAGTAACCATACCGGACATTAAGGACATGGGTTTTGGTGCCGGTAACAAAATCAAGGGCAACGAGAGATTCCTGAGAGAGTGGCAAGAAAAAACCATGCCCGATATTGTGGCGACAACCGACGAGTGGCGCGAGGTGGATCCTACATCCGCATCTGACCAGACGTTATTTCAGGGTGTCACTGAGCTCGCAATTGCCAGTGGGATGTTCTGGTCATCCAATTCAAGCCATAGCTTCGGGGTGGCTAAAATCACGGATTACCAGTTGCAGACCTTCCTGCAGAAGACGCTGCCGGAACATAACTTTACCAGCGGCCAGTTCTTAAGTGGTTTCCGGTCAAAGACCATCGAGGCCAACGAGGATCTGTTTAAGATTGCCCAGCGGGTCCGCCAAAGCGGCAGCTTGTGCGAGGTGGTCCTGATCACCCCGGCAAAACGCCTGATGGCCGCGCTGCGTGACCATCCGGAAGGTGATGAAGTCGTTAACGGGATAGAAGATTATCTAAAACTATACGGACACCTCGGTTACAGCTTGGACTTTGCGGAGCCACTGCCGCTCGAGGACCCCTCGGGCGTACTTGCTTCCATGAAAACCATGGTTGCTAACAGTAATTATGACCCGATGAGTCATGAGCAGGAAGCAACCAAAAAGCGGGAAGCAGCCCTGGCAGAAATGGAGCAGCTCCTGGAAGGTCTTCCGTACTGGCAGTTCAGATACCGGAACTGGTTCACCAGTCGCTTCTACTACATCCGCGAAGAAGTGATGTATTACCTGTATTGGCCATGGCCAGTGCTGCGCACCCTGGCGCTGGAACTTGGCACGCGCCTGGTCGACGTTGGCACCTTTGAGACCCCGGATGACATTTTTTATCTGTATTCCGACGAGGTCAATCAAGCCATCGAAGCAAGAGGCGACGGTAAATCCGTACCGGAATTTGCACAACTGATCGCGGAACGTCGTGAGTTACGCGAAGCGCGCAAGCGTCTGCACCCACCGGGGACGATTCCTTTCGAGGCCAGCGAACATCCTGGGGTCAAATTCAAGGAAACGCAGATCTACAACGACCCCACCAGCAACACACTGATGGGCGTGCCGGTAAGCCCCGGGTCAGTGACCGCAGATGCCAGCCTGATCATATCCCCGGATGAGTTCAGTCAGATGAAACCGGGTTCTATCCTGGTATGTCCCATGACCAATCCGGCCTGGACGCCACTCTTCGCTCACGCTTCAGGACTGGTGACTGATATGGGCGGTATCCTTGGGCATGGCTCAATCGTGGCAAGGGAATATGGTATCCCCGCTGTGGTAGGGACTGGTATTGGCACGCAACGTATCGAGCACGGTCAGGGGATTACTGTGGATGGAGATGACGGTACCGTGAACCTGAAAACCGATTAGGACGATCCGGTTACGCTCACCCATACTGTGGTGATTTTCCTACATCCTCGCTGGAGATCACGATTTAGACTGCGTGATATTATAATTTCCTATATGTTACCATATAAGGTAACACTTAATGCTGTATGGGTAAAACGCGTAGGGGCAATTATGTTTTTCTCACCTGGACTGGTGATCACACGCCACGGCATGTGCATGTCTACAAAGAAGGAAAACTTGTTGTGAAATGGGATCTGGAAAACTGGCAGCCAATGCAGGGACGAGCCAGCGCGAGGCTGGAACGGCTACTGAAGGCTCTGGAAGCGGAAGGCTCATTGTGAAAATTAAATCGGTCGCTGCAAATAACAAGAAACGGGAGTTCCTGATTACCAGTCGGGCTGGCCGGGATTTCTACTTTCCGTACCAAAAGGCTGCGTCACCTATCGGCAAGGATAATCAAGTTCGAAAAGTGTACGTTGATTCTGAACTCGGCCGAGAAGCGTTTACCTTCTTGCTGGACTCAGGTGAAGAAGGATCAATTCATATAGAGCAGGTGCTGGATTTCAATAAGGATCCGAACTATCTCGCTGAACTTTTGATATACCAGCTAACCACCGAGTGTATTAAGCGGGTTGAACAAGCCCAGATCAGTAGGCGTCAGCTGGCAAGGCAATTGAATACTTCAGTGCCTCAGCTCTATCGTCTGCTGGATCCGGTAAACACATCGAAATCCATGAAACAGCTGATATCGCTGCTCAGCGTTCTCGACTGTGACGTAGACCTGGTAGTCACACCCGGTGGGGTTGCCACCCAGGTGCTTAGTAGTGACTAAATTCCGGGCTCTGCAGCCACTCTTTCGGAAAACGCCCAAGAATCTCTTTCATCGCACCTGGTGATCTCTGGTACTGGCCCTTGTCATCGGTATCAATGATCCAGTCAGTTAGCAGATTGCGCATGCGTTCAAGCTGTTGCCGGTATGCCGGATTACCAGCAAGGTTGACCACCTCATCCGGGTCAGCCTCTAAATCATAGAGTTCTTCTGCAACCCGTTTACCATAGGGCGCAGCATGAACACCCGTCAACTTTCCTGCATCGGCCAGTTTGCGCATGGCCATAAAGCTAGTGAATTTGCCATCCGGGTCACCAAGGGAAGAGCCCATTTCACGATGCCCCCAGTTATAAAGTGGTCGGTCCAGCAAAAAGTTCCTGATGTAATGAAAGCGCTTGCCCATCACGGAGCGTGTCCTGTCGATCACATTAGACATCCTGTCTGCTGACGAGTAGACATAATCCCGGTGGAAATCCTCGGCAAAGATATCCTTGGCATCCATGAATTCGGGCACATCGACACCGGCAAGTCCGAGGGTCGTGGCAGCAATGTCCATCAGATTCACCAGGAGCGCTCTATTGCCGCGCTCAAATAGATCCATCCCGGGTGCTGAAACAATGAATGGCACATGCAGGCCTTCCTCGTACACAAACTCCTTGCTCCGGGGCAGGTCTGAACCATGGTCGCTGTATAGGATGAACACCGTGTTGCCCCAAACACCATCATCTTTAAACTGCTGTATTAATTCCCCGACACGATGATCAGTGCGCAAGATGGAATTGTAGTGATCCGTCACATGCTGGCGAACCTGAGGTATGTCAGGATACTGAGATGGCACGCGGACATCAGCAGGGTCTATTGGCTCAATACCCCTGGCACGCAGCTCTTCCTCAATTTTGGCAACACCCTTACCGCCCGGAATGGATATCTGCCCAAAGAACGGGCCTTTCTTAACATCCCGCCATGAGCCGCTCCCCCTCATACCTTTCCAGCTGCCCATGTTAGGGGCCTTACCTTTTCCCTTACTCTGTTTCTTCCCCTTTATTTTATCGTCAGCAACGCCTGCACCGTCATCTTTTACCACGCGGCTACCAGGGGAGTAGGGGTGAGGCGGATTTCCTATGGTGTAAAGATCCCGCCGATCATAGGTAAAGTTATAGTCATCCTTATGGGCGTTGAAGGTCTCGTAACCAGCCGCTCGTAGTAGTTCTGGCAGCGTTGTTATCTCGTCAGGCAGATGAACCTGATACTCCGGCACCCGACCAGAACGCATATCATGAGTCCCCGCCCTAATGGGGTAAACGCCGGTGATCATGGCCGAACGACTGGGGGCACAAACAGGTGTGGCAACGTAAACGCGTTCAAAAGCGACGCCCTCACTCGCCAGTGCGTCCAGATTGGGTGTGCTGGCTAACTGGTCTCCATAAACACCATACCAGGGAGACTGATCATCAATATCAATCCACAGGATATTGGGCCTTTCGGCCGCGAGGGCGGCACTGCAATACAACGAAAAACAAAAGACGACAGACCGTAAACGCATGATGGGATTCCAGTACTGGGGAGGTGTATAAACTAGCGTAAGCCGAAACACCCCGCAAATGCATCATCCCCCAATACTTAATTAAATAGCACAACTGAGCTATGGCCGAATGGCACTTACTTAAGCTTGCTTTACGATTTGGACCCCGGTGTCTGTCATACAGCAGCTGGTCCTGGGGGTTCTTTTTCGTAGCCTTCAGGCGCAGCGCCGAAACGGGGGAGCAAGACCCGAAGGGGCTTGTGGAGGAGTTGAGGGCAACCGGGAGGGTCGCAAGCCGCGGAGAAAAAGAACCCCCAGGATCGGCTGCGTACACCCTTGATGGAGCTTAAGTAAGTGCCATTCAGCTATAGCCGGGATTTTGGGTGATCTCTAGGCCACACGACACTTTCGGGGGGTCATCTTTGTTGATAGTCTCCATCGCAACAATAAATCAAACTTGGGGTCGTAATGTTTCAATCTGATCGCGCCGGGCAAGGAGCGCTAAGCGTCGTTGCGCTAACCATCCTTTTTCTGGCGTCAAACGCCTTTGGCGACACAAGACCTAATGTGGTTCTGGTGATGGCGGACGACATGGGATGGGCGCAAACCGGCTACTACGGTTATCCAATCATGAAAACGCCGAATCTGGATGATATGGCCAAAAACGGCCTGCGAATGGACCGATTCTATGCGGGTGCCCCCAGCTGTACGCCGACCCGGGCATCAGTCATGACAGGTCGTACCAACGATCGTACCGGGGCGTTTCGTGTCGGTCACGGGATCAACAATCAGGAAAAGATGCTCTCTACTGCCTTTCGAGAAGCGGGTTATGCAACGGGTCACTTCGGCAAGTGGCATCTGAACCAGGTCCGACATGATGGACATCCACTTCCCGCTGATGATCCTCAAAATCCTGGCGTGTTGGGTTTCGACTATTGGCTGAGTGCCTCTGGGTTTGACTATCCTGAATTTGAGTTGAGTCGTAACGGTAAACGCGAAACATTTAAGGGCTATGGCCCGGAAGTCATTGTTGATGAAGCAGTGCAGTACATTGGCAAACAGGTGGCGCAGAAAAAGCCCGTATTCATTGTCATCTGGTATTCGGCACCCCATGGCCCCTGGGCTGCGGCCGAGGAAGACATCAAACCATTTCTGGGCAAGGTGAATCGGACTTCAGCGAACATGATGGGCGAAATTGTGGCCATCGACCGGTCCATTGGTCATCTGAGACAGGGTTTGAAGGACCTCGGCATAGCGGACAATACGCTAGTGTGGTTCACCAGCGATAATGGCGGTACGCCGGATGCCGACACGCATGTTGTGCAGAAAGGGGAGGAAAGAGTAATTACCAATCCATCAGACTGCGGTGATCATATCGACCCGAATCTCTCCAGCTTTGATGCGCGCACTTTACATAACTGCTGGCTGGGCGTGGATCCCGATAGCACCGGACATTTGCGCGGCTTCAAGAAAGATTTCTATGAGGGAGGACTTCGCGAACCGACCGTGGTGGAGTGGCCCGCGGGCATCAAACCCCGAATATCGAATTTCCCGTCGGGTACGGTCGATATATTCCCGACGCTGATCGACATTGCTGGTCTTGATGCTGATTCCATCAACAAGGTGCATGACGGTATCTCGCTTGCTGAAGTTTTCAAGAAAGAACCCGTGCGACGTGAGGAACCCCTGGGGTTCAGGGCGAGCGGCGGCTGGATGTGGTTGGATAATGACTGGAAGATCGTCAAGAATGCTGACTACATTGGTGGCGAGGAGTATCCCTACGAGCTATACAATGTCATTGGTGATCCGAGCGAAGAGCAGAACCTGATCGACACCTACCCGGAAATCGCAGAGCGTCTGTACGCGCAGTACAAGAAGTGGAGTCTATCCGTGAGTCGCAGTGCGTTAGGAGCGGACTATCCTGGAGGAAAGGTTAACCCCACCGGGAGAGAACCTGATCCTGTGATTGACGATCGCAGGGCGATGAGGATCAAGGAATGGACTGAGGAAGTCCGGGCAGCAGAAGTGAGTAAGTAACCGGGTAGGCTAAGTAGCCAAGTAGGCTAAAGTAATCAAGGGGTTCAATAGATGGCGCCAAACATTGTTTTGTTTATGACAGATCAACTGAGGCGCGATGCCCTTGGTTGCTACGGTAACGAAATCTGCAAAACACCGAATCTGGACAAGCTCGCTGCCGAAGGTACGCGATTTGACCAGGCCTATACCGTCAGCCCCGTTTGCTCGCCATCACGAGCCGCGCTGATGTCCGGGCTGTATCCACATAACAATGGGGTAATGATCAATACGCACATTGCGCCGGCATGGAATCGCGGGTTGCCAAAGGATACGCCTACGTTCAGCCAGCAGTTGAAAAACGCTGGATATAAGCTGGATTACGCGGGTAAGTGGCACGTCAATCAGGATCTGGGGCCGGAGGAGTTTGGATTCGATCGACACGGTCTGACGCCACAGCCCACCAGAACCCCGGATAAGCCAAAAGTATGGCCTGATCAAACCAGGTTGTTCGAGCCCGGTACCACGTCCACGGTGGAGTTTACCCATGGCGACATGATTGTAGCCGGAACAGGCACCTGGTCAGTGGAGGAGCACCCGACCAACAGAGTGACCAATGAGGGGATCGCCATGTTGCGCGAACGCGCCGCTGGCGACGAACCCTTTTTCCTGCGAATGGACGTCGTTGCCCCGCATTTCCCCAATCGGCCACCAGAACCCTACGGCTCGATGTATGAACCGGAGTCAATTCCCCCGTGGTCGAATTTCGACGAGACGTTTGAGGGCAAGCCCGCGGCGCATCTGCGCAAGCATCAGGAATGGCATTTGGAAGACAAGGACTGGTCGTGGTGGCAGAACGTGGTTTCCAAGTATTACGGCGATGTTTCCCTGGTCGATGACGCTGTCGGTCGGGTATTGGATGCCATTCGGGAGTGTGGCATCGAGGACAACACTATCTTTGTGTTCTCTACCGATCACGGTGATGCGGCGGGTAGTCATAAACACTTCGAAAAATCGGGCACTATGTACGACGAGGTGTTCCGCATTCCACTTCTGGCAAAGGTGCCGGGAGCGACCCCCAGAGAGGCACCGGAATTTGTTCGCTTGATGGATCTTATGCCGTCCTTTATTGAGTGGGGTGGGGCGGAGGTCCCAGAGAATCTAGACGCCAGGAGTCTCGCACCTCTGGTTGATGGCCAGACACCTGCAGACTGGCCAGACAGCGTGTATTGTGAAAGCCATGGTGAAGTCTGGGGTTACAGCAGCCAGCGTATGGTACGCACGGAACGCTGGAAGTATGTATACCAGCCCCACGATCTGGATGAACTTTACGACCTGGAAGTGGACCCGGCCGAGATGCATAACCTTATCAACGACCCGGAACATGTAGATGTCCTGGAGGAAATGAAGGCACGACTCCTGGGCTGGAATGATGCCACCAACGACATGTTTCAGTGGAAATGGGTGCGCATGAATTTTCCCGAGCCAGTCAGCCCTTACTAATTTACTAATATAAAGGTAGCACCATGGTGATGAGAAAGATTGGCCTAAGCATTCTTACTTACCTGTGGGCTTCGCAGGTGGCAGCCGCCCCTAACGTGATTCTGGTGATGGCTGACGACATGGGGTACGCACAGACCAGCTATTACAACCACCCGGTGCTCAAAACACCAAACCTCGATGATATGGCGAAGAGCGGTCTGCGTATGGATCGCTTCTATACCGGTGCTCCCCAGTGTTCTACGACCCGGGCGACGGTGATTACGGGGCGCACCAATGATCGTACCGGCGTCTTTACCGTCGGCGATTCACTTAACAAGCAGGAGAAGACGCTGTCCCAGGCGTTTCGCAATGCGGGTTATACCACCGCGCATTTTGGCAAGTGGCATTTGAACCAGGTGAACACACCGGAGCATCCTATGCCCCTTGATGACCCGCATCATCCGGGAGAACTCGGCTTCGACTATTGGCTCTCGGAAACCAATCAGTTCAATCTGGATCCTCCTCTTAGTCGCATGGGTAAGTTAGAACAGTTTAAGGGCGAGTCTTCGGAGATCCTGGTGCAGGAAGCACTGAAGTTTTTGGCGGACTCCCACAAGCAAAACAAACCTGCGTTTATCCTCATCTGGTATGCGTCTCCGCACGGGCCGATGGAAGCCCTCGACGAAGACAAGGCGGCGTTCGCCGATCAGCATTGGTTCTCCGCTGCGCACCATGGCGAAATCATCGCCATGGACAGGTCCATTGGCATGCTGCGTAAGGGACTTAAGGATATGGGTGTGGCGGAGGACACACTCGTCTGGTTCAACAGTGACAATGGTGGTCTGCCGAGCTTTGGCGTTACCAGAACATCAACCGGTGAATACATACCAGGGGTCAACCCGGATTCGACCGGCCATCTGCGCGGGTCCAAGAGCTCATTTTACGAAGGTGGGTTCCGCGTCCCCGCGATTATCGAGTGGCCCGGGAAAATAAAGCCCAGGATTTCGAACTATCCCTCCACCACGCTTGATATGTTCCCGACCTTAATCGAGATCGCTGGTCTTGACCCTGACGATATGAACAAGGTGCACGACGGCATATCTCTGGTGCCCAATTTTGAAACTGAGCAGCAGCGGCGAGCACAGCCGATAGGGTTTCGCGTCATGGGAAATTATGGCTGGCTGGATAATGACTACAAGCTCATCTACTACAGCGATTACGCCAAGGCGTTCGTTGATGGTGTGTGGAACCACCAGGTGTTTCTGTCGCTACAGAAAGAGTGGGAGCTATACAACGTCGTGGAAGATCCATCCGAACAAGTGAATCTCATCGAGAAGAAGCCGGCGCTCGCTGCGCGCATGCGGGCACAGCTGGATGCGTGGAATGCCTCGGTGGATAAAAGCGTAGCGGGCGCTGATTATCCGGAGGGTAGGGTGCTACCGACCGGGCGGAAAAACAAACGATCCATTGATCCATAGAAACAGCACCCTTAGAAACAGCACCCTTAGAAACAACATTCATTCAAACAACATTCACTCAAACAGAAGGGAACGATAGCTAATGATTTTTACCGGATGGGAAGGCCCCCTGACGTTACTCCAATTGGAAGTGACGCAACGTGAGTATGAAGGGCATCCAGTCCCTGACGATTTAAAACAGCAGATTGCCGCATTGGACGATGAAAAGGATGCGTTCAACTTTGACGCAGTGGATGTTCTGTACCAGGAACTGGACAAACTGCCTGTCGATCCGAAGTTCACGTATGTCCAGCCTAATGATCTGGAGGGCATTCGTAAGGAACGTCCCGATGGCCCAAGGCAACTCGGCAGTGTTCCAGAAGCAGAGCTGTTAGACAGACTTCATGGCGCATGGACGGGACGGTCCGTAGGTTGTGCCCTGGGTAAACCCGTAGAAGGTATGGGGATCATGGGTCAACAAGGCATGATTGGGCGTCAGGCCATCAGAACCTATCTGGAGAATCGACAGCACTGGCCTTTGGATTACTACATCAGTGGTACGGACGCTGGCGATAACTTACGGATAGCTTGTCCTAAGTCTCAGCGTGAGAATATCGCTTTCATGGAGCCGGATGACGACATCCACTACACACTGATTGCGCTCAGCGTGCTTGAAAACTTTGGGCCCGACTTTACATGGCGGAATGTGGCCACCACCTGGAACATGAGCCTGCCTTATTACGCGATCTGTACGGCGGAAGCGCAGGCAATCATGAATTACAACAATGCTGTCCCCAGAAAAGCCCTGTCAGACTGGGTGACCCCTGAATACACCAGCACCAACCGCAATCCCTATCGGGAGTGGATTGGTGCGCAAATCAGGGCAGACGGCTGGGGCTATGCCTGCGCGGGCAACCCGGAGCTAGCGGCAGAATTTGCCTATCGGGATGCCTGCTGGACTCACCGGGCCAACGGAATCTATGGCGAAATGATGTTTGCGGCGATCATGGCAGCCGCCTTCATCGTCAGTGATCCCATTGAACTGATCAATATCGGTCTCTCGGAGATTCCGCAGAACAGCAAACTGACGGAGGCTTGCCAAGCGGCGATGGCATACGCGAAAGACTGTTCAGACTTCCACGACTACATGGACTGGGTCGAGGAACACTACGGCGATCTTAGCGGCGTTCACACGGTGAACAATGCCCTGGTAGTGATCGGCTCCATCATCTTTGGTCAGATGGACTTTCACCAGTCCATCTGTAGTTCTGTGGAAGGGGGCTGGGACACAGACTGTAACGGTGCAACCTGTGGTTCCATCGTTGGCGCAGCCAGCGGCGCCAAGGGCCTAAATTCCAGTCTGGTCGCACCGCTCAACGACACCATCAAACCGAATGTCATCGGCTTTCAGGAAATCAGCATGACGGAACTTGCTGAGCGTACGCTGCGGGTACATCAGGGTGTGGGGTCTAACTAGGTCTTTCGTCCCGCACGCTTCTGATGGCGTCCATCAATTCCAGTAAATGCAATGACTCCGCCTTGTTGAATTGCGGACACTCGCGCAGACCTGCCGCCAGGCAGCGATGGATGGCTTCAACCATATAGATAAAACCCTGCTGATTGGGAAAGGGTTGTGGCATGCGGATCGAGTCGGGCAGGGGGTATTCAAAGCGCTGCTGCGGTGACGGGGTATTGCCGTTCATATAACGGGACGGCACCACCGGAGGTATTCGCACCGTCAGGACGGTCGGGCAATGTCCGGGTTCTTCCAGCGTGATTCGACCTTTAGTGCCGGTAAATTCAGTCACCTCCGAGAACTCACTGCCAAATGCCGCAGACATTACGCAGGCGAAACGATTGTTGTCAAAATCCATCATAGTCCCCCCGGCACCGCTGTTAGTTCCACCCACCTGGATTCGGGTCGGCTTCGCATCACCGTAGGCGAGGGTCACAGCTTGCGTGGTATACACCAGTGCAAAGGTCGCCTGCACCAACACCACGTCACCGATGGCTCCCTCTTCAATCAGGTGACGCGCATGCTCGACTGCGGGGAAGAAACGCGTCCACACGCCATCCTGCAACATCACATTCTGCCGCTGCGCAGCGGCGTACATTTCCTCGGCGTCAGCCGCGGAGTTCGTGAGTTCCTTTTCGCACAGCACGTGCTTGCCGGCCTCGATGGCCATCAGGCTGTGTTCCTTGTGCACCTCACCGGGGGTGCCGATATAGACAATATCAATATCCGGTGCGGCGATCATTTCCTCGTAGGTCTCAAATGCATTCTCGACGCCGTGCTCTGCGGCAAATGTATGCGCATTTTCTGCTGTCCGGCTGGACACACCCGCTATGGTGGCGCCGGCACATTCGCGCGCAGCGCTAACAAACTGTCGGGAAATTTCTCCTGTACCGATGATTCCCCAGCGCAAGGGAAAGGCCACATCTTCGGCACGAGTAAGACCGAGGGTCACATCTCTGGGTGGGAAGACCTGGGCGGGTGGGGGAGCAGTTTTTTTGGCCATAGTATTTTTCTTCTTAAAAGGGTGTGGTTTACGAGGAACCCGGAGTATAACCAAACGCAGGTCGCGAGTATTCTGCCTATCGGGATATGCGGGGCCCGCTGCGAAGTCAATCCTCTTTAGGCGCTTCTTCGAGCACATCGTTCAGCTCAACAGTACCGCTATCACCATCAATCGCGATCTGCTGGCCGTGCGCGATACGCCGGGTCCCGGTGCCCGTACCCACCACCGCGGGGATTCCGTATTCTCGGGCGACAATGGAGCCGTGGCCCAGAATGCCGCCAATGTCTGTCACCAGTCCGGAGGCATGAGCGAACAACTGCGTCCATGCTGGTGTTGTCATCGGACACACGAGAATTGTACCGGGTTCCATCTTGTCAAATTCATCCACATTCAGGATGAGGCTCGCCGCCTCTTCAATGGTTCCCGGGCTCACCGGAATTCCGTTGAGTACGGCGCTGTTCGGGTCATTTACCACCTGCGTTTCCTTGAACGCAACACCCGGGTTCTGCGTAGCCTCGGGCGGAATCGTCCCCGGCGGATGCAGCCGCTTGCGAGCCTCTCTGAGCTCACGTCGCTCTGTCGCCAATGTCCGGAAATCCGTATCGTTCCTGCCGGCCTGCCTCGCCTCGATCGCCTGGCTTATTTCAGCCGACACAAGGTAGTAGATGTCTTCGGCCTGCGACAACGTGCCATCGTCAGTAAGACGCCGACCGAGTTCGTTGCCGAGACCACGCAGTACCGGCCAGCAGGTACCCAGAACGAAGCAGGTCTCTTCGCGTATGGGGTAGTACCGATTCGTAAACCACAGTCGATATCTGAATTGCCAGTACTCAAGGCCATCGAGCAGGGCGGTGATGTCTGTCATCGCCTTATCACGCTTGATTCGGGCATCCCTTTCGTGTTTCGCACTATCGTAGTCCGGTCGCGCCACCATGTTTTTCAGCGTTACGAGCAGGGGTGTCGGATCCTCAATCTGCGTGGTCTCACCAAAATCCAGGTTGAAACCCTGGTGTCCATAAAGCACCAGATACTCATCCAGAGCGGTACGTATCGGACCGGCATCCGGATGTGATCCCAGCACACCCTGAAGACGGGAAGCGGGCGTCGTGACCACTGTTTCAAACAGCGCGTCATTGGCGCGTACGAGTTTACAGATCCCGTAGAGGTCCTCGTTGGCCTGCATGATTTTTGATTTAAAGCCAGACAGAAACTGTCCGCTGGTGAAATGATGGTCCGGTAGGGTTTCGCGCAGGAAGCACTGCAAGTGATCGTCGGTGGATTTGCCAACACCAAACGTATGCCCGGCATTGCTGCTCCAGTACCATCCCTCTGCACGCGCAAGTTCGGTTATGCCTTCAAGTAGCCGCTGATCCGGTGTCTGTGCAACATCCACGCCTCGCCATTTTTCAGCGCAGCCCAACAACTCTGGCAGGGCGCGATCACGCCAGTCTGCGATCTGCCTCTCGTTGCTATTGGTTTTGTGATTTGCGACGTACGTGGGGTTGTGGCTTTCGGGCACGGTTACATCGTGGGCCAGCTTGCCCTCGTAGGTTTCAGCCCAAGCTTTGAAGTGGGCCTGTTCGTCTCCGTCCAATTCAGCGATGAATAGTTCCAGGTCATGCTGCTCCTGTGCCATACCCTCGGGCGTTGCAGCGGCGGCCATCCGTTGCTCATAGATTGCGTTGCGAAACTCCTCCTCCGTCTGCTGCTCTGAGAACCCCGCAATCTGAAACGCAAAGCCGTTCAGTGTCGTAAAGCCAGACCTGCCGCCCTTTCTGGAAATCAACCCTTTATGAATATAGAGATCGTCACAGAGCGGTGTCACGGGATCAGCAAAGTTCTCGATCAACTGGCGGCGAACCAGAGCCGTGATGTCCGCCGGCGGCTCCCAGATCACTTCAATGGGCTGAGGCGGCAGGTTCGTGATCGGGCGGGACTGAAGCAGCGAGATCTTGCCGTTGACTATCGCCCACTCAATGTCCTGGGGATGACCATCAAAGTGCTGTTCAACCCTGATTGCCAGTTCTGTCAGGGCCTTGATCGCGTCATCTGCCAACGACGACTTACTACGATCTGCTTCCGGTACATCGGCAAGCTTTGTGCCCTGGTCACCGTCGGCAATGATCTGCTGCTCTTTCGGTCCTATGGAGGTCTCGGTGACGGCCATTTTCTTACGATCAAAAATGAAAGTATCCGGTGTGACCTGCCCCCCCACGACCGCCTCGCCAAGGCCGAAGCTGGCGTTGATAATCATCTCCTGGCGGTCCCCCGTAGCAGGATTCGCTGTGAACAGGATGCCCGCGGCCTCTGCCGGGACCATCTGTTCAACAACCACCGCCATTGCAACCACGTCCTGCGGTACGCCCATTTCGTGTCGGTACCCTATTGCTCGAGATGTCCACAACGATGCCCAGCACTCCTGAACTGCTTTCACAACATTGTCGGCGCCACGAACATTCAGAAACGTCTCCTGTTGGCCCGCAAAGGACAATCCCGGCAGGTCTTCTGCGTTGGCGGAAGAGCGCACTGCCACCGCCGGGGAATCCCCATCAAGAGCCGAATAGGACGATGTCAGCGCCGACACGATATCTGCGGGCATCTCGTGATTCATGATCAGTTGGGTGATGACTTCGGAGGCCTGATCAAACGACGAGCGCGAATTCACCACCGCTGGTTTTGCCAGTGCAACAATCTGATTCTGCAGACCATGAACCTGAACAAACTGCCGATAGGCATCCGCCGTCAGATGAAACCCGCCAGGGACGTCGAAACCGGCTTTCGACATTCGCGCCAGAGACTGGCCTTTGCCACCCACAGTCTCAAGGTCGTCATTATCAGTATCAATAGCAGCGATGATATCCATAGCCAGAAACTCCGTTGTGGTTGTCACATTCTGATTGAACGCGTGAGTATCCCTGAGGAATCTGGCCAATGCCAATGGAAGTGATAGGACATCACCCAGAATGCTCCCTACAGATTGTGGGCGGTCTTCGCAAGCGCCCCTAAGGCGTGTACCAGATCGGTGGGGGCCGGCAGCTGGAACGATTACGCATAGCCGGTACCGCGGCTGTATAGCGAACTATCAAGGGGCTAGTTCAACCACCGGCAGGTCACCGACCAGATCACACCACTCGCCATAGTCGGTCAAGGGATTGTCAATGATTTCCAGACCTATCTCGCAGTTATCGTCTTCATCCAGGCTATGCCACCGACTTTCAGCATTGAGTCGAAGGCGTTGCTTGGATCCCGTCGTGACCCACAATTCGAGCACGCAGTCGCCGAGAGGTTGGTCACATGAAATACGAAGACCGCTCAAAGAGACTTCATGCAGGACAGCCACGTACTCATGTCCGACCAGCTGTGGATCGTCTGATTCAACCACTTGAACGGTTGCTTCTCCTTCAACGATCATTCTGGGGTGCGATCGCCAGATGTGCTCTTTGCTGCCAGGTACCATTCTTTCAAGGGGTGGAAACTCGTGAAACGTATCCGCTCCCGGGATTGCGGGGATCCAGTCACTGCGGTTACTTGTGTGAATTTCGATCTCCGGTGGGGGGTACTCCGGGTCGTTAAAGCAGCCAACGGCGAAACCATATACGGGGGTATCGACCATGGCGTCAAGAAAGAGAAGATGCCAGTAGACAGTCGACCCACACTTCGGACAGAAGCGGTACTCCGTTGTCTCGTTTTCAGGACCCTGATAGGTCTCGTAGTCACCAATTGCCGAAACGATCTGATCTTCAAAGTACCAGGCTGTCGTCTGACTGACGTTTCCGGTTCGTCGCTGGCAATAAGTACAATGGCAGGCGATTACCCTTTCCGGTTCGCCGGTAACTAATATCGTTAATTCACCGCAGCAACATGAAGCTTGGCGTGTAGTCATCTATTCACCATACAAGTAATCTAACTGAGTGACACCACAATGCGAAGTTATCGAACCGGTATACGTTTCGATACCAAGACATTGTGAAGCATGCGATTCCAAAGGGCCAGCGACTAACGTCTGGCCTTTATAGGGCGACTGGCGGTAGCATACTGCTTCCATTCCCGCCTCGAGGTAATGTACTCATGACAACGCGAAACCTGGCTTTAGCAATCATCGCCTGCTTTTTCACCACCGTGATTTACGCCGATGGCGTGCCTGTCTCACGCTTTGGTCCCGACGACACCATTGGCGCGATCAATCTGCTTTCGCCCAAGAAAGTCCTGGAGGCTGTGAAGCTAATCAAAACCGGTAAGACTTACGCGCTCGGCATGGTGACAGGTCGAGACACACCCGCATATCCACCCAGAACCTACGACATCGTGATTCTGCAGCCGGGTGATGGCAAGGGTGAAACACAAGGGACGAATCTGCTTACTGGTAACGACGATCTACTCAGAACCTGGATCGGCATTGGCAGTCAGTTGGATGGTCTCGCACATATCGGTGTCGACCATGTCTATTACAATCAGGCAAAGGCAGAGGACATCGTCGCGGCGACCGGCATGCTCAAATACGGTACTCACGATGTACCGCCGATCGTCACAAGGGGTGTGCTGCTCGATATGACAGCCATCTTTGACAAACCAATGTTGGACGAAGGCGAGGTCTTCAACACTTCCCACATCAAAAAGGCAATGAAACGTCAGGGAGTAAGTATCACCGAGGGCGACGTGGTGCTCTTTCACACTGGTTGGCATAGCCTGCTCGGTAAAGACAATACCCGTTTTGGTGCTGCTGAACCCGGGCTTGGCAAGGAGGGGGCAGAATACCTCGCTTCTCTTAA
>MDTB01070384.1_pt1 | contig 101502 bp, 107 predicted proteins | sample 811161 | NCBI WGS metagenome assembly MDTB01 (sample SAMN05326650, study PRJNA326480) | marine metagenome | isolation source: seawater | place: Mediterranean Sea | collected 2009
GCGTAAATTGCTATCTGATTGTCGAGCAACCATTGGTGAAGTTTCTAATAACGAACATAATTTACGTTCTTTGGGGAAAGCTGGAGCGTCAAGGTGGCGGGGAGTGCGGCCTTCAGTGAGAGGAGTCGCCATGAACCCGGTGGATCATCCTCATGGTGGAGGGGAAGGAAGAACATCTGGAGGACGACACCCTGTAACTCCTTGGGGCGTGCCCACCAAAGGATATAAAACTCGCAAAAATAAGCGTACTGATAAATATATTTTGCGTCGACGGAAGTAGAATTTCCGAAAAAAATCGAGAAGGAGAGTGGAATTGCCACGGTCATTAAAAAAGGGTCCTTTTGTAGACCATCACTTGCTCAAAAAAGTTGAAGTGGCCCTAGAAGCCAAGGATCGAAGACCAATAAAAACCTGGTCCAGAAGGTCAATGATATTGCCTGACATGGTGGGCCTAACAATCGCAATTCATAATGGTAGACAACATATTCCAGTATTGATTAATGAGGAAATGGTTGGACACAAGCTTGGAGAATTCTCGCCGACCCGCACATATCGAGGTCATGCGGCAGACAAAAAATCTAAGCGCTAATCATGATGGAATCGAGGAATAATTATGGGAGAGGTATCAGCGGTGTTGAGAGGAGCAAGAATTTCGGCTCAAAAGGTTCGTCTAGTGGCCAATCAAGTGAGAGGAAAAGATGCCGAGAAAGCTCTTGACATCTTGCAGTTCAGCGAAAAGAAAGGAGCTTCTATATTGAAAAAAGTGCTTGAGTCAGCTATAGCTAATGCTGAGCACAACGAGGGTGCTGATGTGGATGAGCTGGTGATATCCCGAATATTTGTTGATGAAGGAGCTACCATGAAACGAATTAAGCCGAGGGCTAAAGGGCGTGCCGATCGTATTCTTAAACGTAGTTGTCATATTACTGTGGAAGTTGGAGAGCGATAAATGAAACATTCGGGAGCATACTAATGGGGCAGAAAGTTCATCCAATAGGCATTCGTCTTGGTATCGTTAATAAGCACAGTTCAACGTGGTTTGCAACCACTAGGGATTACCCTGAAAAACTTTTCCAAGATCTAACGGTTAGAGACTTTATTCGAGAGAGATTGGCGCATGCTTCTGTAAGTAGGGTGGATATAGAACGGCCCTCTGATAGTGCGAGAGTAACTATATACACTGCGCGCCCTGGCATTGTGATAGGTAAAAAAGGCGAGGACGTAGAGCGTTTACGTGGTGATGTTTCAATTAAAATGAACTGTCCTGTACACATAAATATAGAAGAAATAAGGAAGCCTGATCTCGACGCATCACTTACAGCTCAAAATGTTGCTCAACAATTGGAGAGAAGGGTTATGTTCCGAAGAGCCATGAAGCGGGCAGTGCAAAATGCAATGAGAGGAGGAGCTTTAGGGGTGAAAATTAAAGTAGGTGGTCGCCTCGGGGGGGCAGAAATAGCTCGGTCCGAATGGTACAGGGAAGGCCGTGTCCCACTCCACACCTTGAGAGCAAACATAGATTATGCGACAGCTGAAGGGAATACCACCTACGGCGTAATAGGGGTGAAAGTTTGGATCTTTAAAGGTGAGCTTCTTGGTGGCGATACGCCAGACAATAACCTAACTCAAGAAAAGACAACACGTAAATAGCTCATAGGATTTAAAGTACATGTTACAGCCAAAACGAACCAAATTTCGAAAGATGCACAAAGGCCGAAACCGAGGGCTCGCGTTAAGAGGATGTAAGGTAAACTTTGGTGAATTTGGTTTGAAAGCAACAGGCAGAGGGAGGCTTACTGCCCGTCAAATTGAGGCTGCTCGACGAGCCATATCTCGGCATATAAAGCGTGGCGGTAAAATTTGGATACGTGTTTTTCCAGATAAACCAATTACACAAAAACCGTTAGAGGTTCGGATGGGTAAGGGTAAAGGAAATGTGGAATATTGGGTGGCACTTATACAGCCAGGTAGAGTTCTGTTTGAAATGGAGGGTGTAGACGAGAATATTGCGAGGGAAGCGTTTGCCTTAGCTTCTGCAAAACTACCAATATCGACTACATTCGTCAAAAGATCGGTGATGTAACTATGAAAACAAAGGAATTGCGAAACAAGCCTTTAGGTGAACTACACGAGGTCTTGAAAATAGAGTTAAAAAAAACCTTCAAGTTGAGGATGCAGCTAGCGTCAGGTCAACTAACGGAGACTCATGAATTGCGACGCGCCCGAAGAAATACAGCAAGGGTTAAGACGGTGTTAAACGAAAAGTTGGGAGAATGACATGATAAAGAAAACAATTAAGAAACGTGTTCTTTCCGGCAAAGTAGTTAGCGATAAAATGGACAAGACAGTGACCGTTTTGGTCGAGAGACGGGTTAAGCACCCGGTCTATGGAAAGATTTTGACTAAGTCCTCCAAGATTGCAGCACATGATGAAAGTAATAAATTGAGGGTGGGTGATTTTGTGACGATTGAAGAAAGTCGTCCAATCTCGAAAAGAAAGGCGTGGACTTTGGTTAATGCAGACTAAACGTTGCCGGCCGCGATGTTCGGTTTTGCGGATAGAGTAAAATAGGGAAGGAACATGATACAAACGGAAAGTTATCTAGATGTAGCCGATAACAGTGGAGCTCGTAAGGTGATGTGTATAAAGGTTCTTGGGGGATCACATCGTCGTTATGCATGCGTCGGTGACATAATTAAAGTGACGGTGAAAGAGGCTATTCCGCGGGGTAAAGTCAAGAAAGGACAAGTAATGAGTGCTGTTGTGGTCCGCACCAGAAAGGGGTTAAGACGGTCAGATGGCAGTCTAATAAAGTTTGATGATAATGCAGCGGTTCTTCTCAACGCTAACTTGGCCCCTGTGGGGACTCGGATTTTCGGTCCAGTGACCCGCGAGCTCAGAACGGAGAAATTTATGCGCATTATTTCGTTAGCTCCTGAGGTTCTGTAGCATGAGGTATCTAAGATGTTAAAAATTACTCGAGATGATGAAATCATCGTCATTGCTGGTAGAGATAAAGGTAAGCGAGGAAAGGTGTTAAAAGTTCTTGAAAATAACCGTTTAGTGGTTGCAGGGATACAAATGGTCAAGAAACATCAAAAGCCTAATCCGCAAGCAGGTATTGTCGGAGGTATTATTGAGATGGAAGCGCCCATACAAGCTTCCAATGTTGCTATTTTTAACCCAAAGAGCGAAAGAGCCGATCGCGTTGGGTTTAAGGTGTCGGATGAATCAAGAAAGATAAGGATTTTTAAGTCGAGCGGCGAGCCTGTTATGTCTCGCAGTGACGGGAGAGATTGATGGCAAGGCTAAGAGAACTTTATAAAAATGAGTTAGTAGGAAGATTAAAAACTGAGCTAGCGCTCAGCAATGTCATGGAAGTACCCAGGATCACTAAGATAACTTTAAACATGGGCGTTGGTGAGGCAATTGGAGATAAGAAATCTTTGGAGCATGCAGTAGAAGAGCTGAAGTTGATTTCAGGGCAGAAACCGGTGGTTAACAAAGCACGTAAGTCGATTGCCGGATTCAAAGTCAGGCAAGGGTGGCCAATCGGAACGAAAGTCACCTTGCGTAGTGAACGCATGTATCAGTTTTTGGAACGGCTTGTTTCCATTGCGATCCCAAGAATTAGAGATTTTAGAGGGTTTTCTCCAAAACAGTTTGATGGCAGAGGTAACTTTGCCATGGGTGTGAGTGAGCAAATTATATTTCCTGAAATAGATTATGATAAAGCAGATAAACTACGTGGTATGGATATTACCATAACGACAACTGCGCGAACTGACAACGAGGGACGTGCTTTATTGCGGGCATTTAGCTTCCCGTTAGGAGTTTAATTAAATATGGCAAAGGTGGCAATGATAGAGCGCGAAAAGAGACGCGCGAGAACGGCTGAGAAGTTTGCTGAAAAACGTAACATGTTAAAATCGATCATATCGGATATTAATTTGGCTGACAATGAACGCTGGGAAGCACAAATTAAATTACAAAAACTACCTCGCGATTCGAGTCCAACTAGGGGCCAAAATCGATGTCGGATTACTGGGCGGCCACATGGGGTGTATCGAAAGTTTGGATTGTGCAGAAACAAGCTGAGGGAAGCAGCGATGCGCGGAGAGGTTCCGGGATTAGTAAAGTCGAGTTGGTAATATATAGCGGGGTTAAAATATGAGTATGCAAGATCCAGTTTCAGATATGTTAACTCGTATCAGAAATGCGCATCACAGGTCAAAGTCGCAAGTCAGCATGCCTTCGTCCAAGTTAAAGACATCTTTGGCAGCTGTGCTTAAGAAGGAGGGGTATATTGAGTCTTTCGATATTGACGGTGGCAACAAAGCGACGCTTACCCTACATTTAAAGTACTTTGATGGGAAGCCGGTGATTTCGGAGATTGCAAGATATAGTAAGCCAAGCCTGCGGCGTTACAGTAGCCGGGTAGACCTGCCTCGTGTAAGAAATGGATTGGGGGTGGCAATAATTTCTACCAGCCAAGGTGTGATGACTGATCGCGCTGCTCGCGCTGCAGGTATCGGTGGTGAAATAATTTGTACAGTCTTTTAGTGGGTCCTATACATGTCCAGAATTGCTAAAAATCCAATCAAGATTCCCGATGGCGTAAAAGTTGTTCTTAGTGAACAAGTTATTTCGGTCTCTGGGGCAAAAGGAACATTAAAAATGGACCTTAATTCTGAAGTTGAAGTGCGTCAGACTGATGCACTATTGACATTTGAAGCTCGTACAAAATCAAAGTTCTCTAACGCGATGTCGGGGACAACCAGAGCTTTAATTAATAATATGGTAATCGGAGTGACTGAAGGATGGGAGAAAAAAATCGAATTAGTTGGAGTGGGCTATCGAGCGCAAATTCAAGGAGAAACTATTAATTTATCATTGGGATTTTCTCATCCGGTATTGTATCAGTTGCCTGAAGGTGTAACTGCTGAGATTCCAAGTCAGACTGAGTTGGTTCTGAGGTCCTCTAGTAAGCAAAAAATTGGACAGGTTGCCGCTGAGATTCGTTCTTTACGTCCGCCTGAACCATATAAGGGAAAAGGCATTCGCGTTGACGGAGAGCGCATAAGAAGGAAAGAAGCGAAGAAAAAATAGTAGGGAAAAAGGATGAATTTCAAAAAAGTGGCGCGATTGAGAAGAACTCGAAAGTTAAGACTGAAATTACGCGAGGTCGGTGCAACCAGGCTCAGTGTGAATCGGACACCTCGACACATTTATGCGCAGATAATAGCGCCTGACGGGTCTCGGGTACTTGCATGTGCTTCAACGCTAGAGGGAGATTTTGGAGAGACTGGGACGGGGAATGCTCAAGCGGCTGCATTGGTGGGACAGCGTGTTGCAGAAAGGGGAATTGCGGCAGGAATCAAATTGGTTGCTTTCGATCGCAGTGGTTATAAATATCATGGTCGTGTCAAGGCTCTGGCCGAGGCCGCTCGTAAAGCTGGTCTTAAATTTTAGAGGGTATTAATGAATGGCTCTAGTTGATCAAAAAGACACCTCGACCGAGGGGATGATGGAGAAGTTAGTTCAGGTAAACCGAGTAGCTAAGACAGTGAAAGGGGGTAGGATATTTTCATTCACCGCGTTGACGGTGGTTGGCGACGGTAATGGAAAGGTAGGCTTTGGCAGAGGTAAAGCTAGGGAAGTCCCGCAAGCTATCCAAAAAGCGATGGAAGCGGCAAGAAGAAATATGATAGAGGTTGCTTTGGATGGTACTACGATTCAGTACCCCGTAAAAGGCGTGCATGCTGCCTCAAAAATATATATGCAACCAGCATCTGACGGTACTGGTGTTATTGCGGGCGGAGCAATGCGGGCGGTACTCGAATTGGCCGGAGTTCAAAATGTTTTAGCAAAATGTTATGGCTCAACAAATCCTGTTAATGTGGTTCGTGCCACCTTTGATGCATTGCGTCGCATGAAATCGCCAGAGAGAGTCGCGGCGAAACGAAATAAAACGGTCGAACAGATATTAAATTAGAGTCGTGAGAACAAGGCTTGCGGAATTACTTATGAAAACAGTGAAAAAGCTAAAGATTACACAGATTAAAAGCTCAATTGGTCGCCTTAAAAATCATAAAGCTTGTCTCACCGGCTTAGGATTGAGGCGAGTTGGGCACTCGGTTGAGAGAGAGGACAATCCCTCAAATAGGGGCATGTTGAATAGAATAAAGTATCTCATAAACGTAGAGGAACTATAAGATGCGTATGAATACGCTAAGTCCTGTGCAAGGCCGTGTTAAAAGAGCAAAACGAGTGGCCCGAGGTATTGGAAGTGGATCGGGGAAGACCGCTGGCAGAGGGCATAAAGGGCAAAAATCGCGAAATGGAGGGTCTGTGCGGCCTGGATTCGAAGGGGGGCAGATGCCATTGCAAAAACGATTGCCCAAGTACGGATTTACCTCTCGACTAGCGGCTGTTACATCGGAGTTAAGGCTTTCAGAACTCGAGTTGGTGGGAGTAGATATAATAGATATTTCTGCTTTAAAGAAAGCAGGGTTGGTCAATAAAAATATTCGCCGTGCGAAAGTATTCGCTTCTGGTAGCATTAATAAAGCGGTGACTTTGCGCGGTATTGGAGTCACCAAGGGCGCATTAGAGGCAATCTTGGCTGCAAATGGTTCGGTGGAAGAGTAAATTTATATGGCCGAAGTTGTAGGAGCATCAGGTAATCAAAAGGGCTTAGAGGAACTTTGGACTCGTTTACGGTTCCTTTTTTTAGCAATAATAATATACCGAATTGGGACTCACATACCGGTTCCTGGTTTTGATCCCGACAGGCTAAGTGAGTTATTTAACCAAAATCAAGGAACGTTTTTGGGACTTTTCAATATGTTTTCGGGAGGTGCTTTGGAGCGTATGAGTATTCTGGCTCTCGGAGTCATGCCGTATATTTCAGCCTCTATCATTATGCAATTGTTGGCAGCCACGGTTCCAAGTCTTGAGCAGTTAAAAAAAGAAGGCGATAGTGGGCGCAGAACGATAAATCAATATACGCGCTACGGCACAGTTTTTTTAGCCCTTATTCAGGGGACTGGGATGGCAGTTAGTTTTGCATCGCAGGGACTTGCTTATGAGGTAAACTTATTATTTTATTTGGTGGCTATTTCCTCGCTGGTAGCAGGCGCTGTATTTTTAATGTGGTTAGGGGAGCAGATAACGGAGAGAGGTATAGGTAACGGAATTTCGATGTTAATTTTTGCGGGTATTGTCGCTGGGATCCCTGGCGCTATTGGACAAGCGCTCGAATCTGCTAGGCAAGGTGATTTGAATCCGGTTTTGTTGATATTTATCCTAATCGTAGCTGTAGCAGTAGTATATTTCGTTGTCTTTATAGAGAGAGGACAACGCAGATTGACAGTAAATTACGCGCAACGGCAAGGTCGTAAAGCTTATAATGCTCAAACCTCGCACTTGCCTTTAAAAGTAAATATGTCTGGAGTAATTCCCGCGATCTTCGCGAGTAGCTTACTATTGTTTCCAACCTCGATTAGTACCTGGTTCGGTCAAGGAGTGAATGCCCCGGGATGGTTGCAAGATGTAGCGCTACTCCTAGGTCCCGGGCAACCGCTTTATATTATTTTATTCTCGGCACTCATCATTTTTTTCAGTTTCTTTTACACGGCGTTGATGTACAACCCCAGAGAGGTGGCAGATAATTTAAAAAAAGGAGGAGCCTTTTTGCCTGGCATCCGGCCAGGAGAACAAACCGCCCGATACATCGACACGGTAACTACGCGATTAACGTTGATTGGCGGGATATACATAACCTCTATATGTTTGATGCCCCAATTCTTAAATGTTTATTTTAATGTTCCATTTTACCTTGGTGGCACGTCACTCCTTATTGCTGTGGTAGTTACTATGGATTTCATGGCCCAAGTGCAGTCTCATCTTATGTCTCAACAATATGATTCGCTTATGAAAAAGGCTAATTTAAAAAATATCGGTCGCAAATAGGAGAACCAAGCAGTGAAAGTACGAGCATCAGTTAAAAAGATATGTCGTAACTGTAAGGTAGTGCGCCGAAAGGGTGTAGTGAGGGTTATTTGTAGTGTAGAACCGAGACACAAGCAGAGACAGGGTTGATTTTTATGGCTTCTATCGTTAGACTTCACCGCCATTTTGGCAAGCTTAACTTGAGTTTTGTGATTTCGTTTATCGGGTCACCCGCGTAAGGTAACATAGAAAGGTAGTGGAGTAATTTTAATGGCTCGAATCGCAGGAGTTAACATACCCGATAAAAAGCATGCAGTAGTTTCGCTGACTTATGTTTTTGGAATAGGAAGGCAGACCGCCAGGAGTATTTGCGCGCAAACAGGTGTCAATGAGACCACAAAAATCGGAGAATTAGATGATAGTGAATTAGATAAACTCCGCGCCGCTGTTGGAGATTATGAGGTAGAGGGTGATCTTCGCAGAAACGTAAGTATTTGTGTTAAGCGATTAATGGATCTTGGCTGCTACAGGGGTTTAAGACACCGACGAAACCTTCCAGTGCGTGGACAACGGACGAAAACCAATGCACGGACTCGTAAAGGTCCAAGGCGACCCATTAAAAGATAAACTGAAAGGTGTAGGATGGCGAAAACATTAACTAAAACGACGCGGAAAAAGGTCAATAAGACGGTAATAGATGGAATTGCGCACATATACGCATCGTTTAATAACACTATCGTGACGATTACTGATCGTCAAGGCAATGCGTTGTCATGGGCTACTGCAGGTGGATCAGGATTCCGAGGCTCTCGGAAGAGCACACCTTTTGCAGCGCAAGTGGCAGCAGAACGAGCTGGAGAAGCAGCAAAAGAATATGGCCTCAAAAATCTAGATGTACAAGTAAAGGGTCCAGGTCCGGGGCGAGAGTCCGCAGTGCGCGCATTGAATAGCGCAGGATACAAAATAACTAACATTACTGACGTGACGCCTGTTCCACATAATGGATGTCGTCCACCCAAAAAACGACGAGTTTAAGAGAAAAAAATGGCTAGATATTTGGGACCAACTTGTAAATTATCGAGACGAGAGGGCACAGATCTTTTCTTAAAGAGTGGTGTTAGACCCCTCGAGTCCAAATGTCGATCAGAGAGCGCGCCAGGTCAGCACGGGCAACGTCGTGGCAGATTGTCTGATTATGGCGTCCAACTCCGAGAAAAACAAAAAGTGAGACGTATGTACGGGGTACTAGAAAAACAATTTCGAAATTACTATAAGTCCGCTGCTAAGATAAGGGGAAATACGGGTGAGAATCTTTTAAATTTGTTAGAGCAGCGGCTAGACAATGTTGTGTATCGTATGGGGTTCGGTAGTACACGCGCTGAGGCGCGTCAATTGGTTGCTCATAACGCCATTCTGGTAAACGGAAAAAAAGTAAATATAGCTTCATACGGAGTCAAGCTCGGCGATGTAGTGGGAATTAGGGAGAAATCTAAAAAACAGCTACGAATTAAGACGGCAATGCAGTTGGCTTTGCAGAGAGGTATTGGAGATTGGCTGTCCGTAGACGAAGGTAAAGTAGAAGGGACCTTTGTCAGAAACCCCGATCGCTCTGACATATTAGCTGAGATTAATGAAAACCTTATTGTTGAACTTTATTCCAAGTAATCGTACTTGATGCCTACAGGGAAAACTATGCAAAATTCTGCGACTGAATTTCTAACACCTCGAAATATTGACGTTACAACTCATGATGCTACGCATGCAAGAATTGTTCTCGAGCCACTTGAGCGGGGGTTTGGACATACGTTGGGCAATGCTTTGCGTAGGATCCTACTATCTTCAATGTCTGGTAGCGCCATTATTGAAGCAGACATTGATGGTGTTGAGCACGAATATTCCACCATTGAAGGCGTCCAAGAAGACGTTATGGAGATTATTTTGAATCTTAAGGGTGTTGCAGTCGTAATGGCAGAGAGAGATTCGAGTTTCGTCTCAATTGATATGCAGGGTCCCGGTCAAGTCAAGGCAGGGGACATCATAGTGGATAACAATGTTGAAGTTGTAAATCCAGAGCATGTGATTGCGAATATTTCGGGTGACAAGCGCTTGTCAATGAGGTTAAGAGTTGAGCGTGGACGCGGTTATCAACCCGCTGACTCACGTGTCTTTGATGAGGAGTTAAGATCAATTGGTCGCTTAAAGATTGATGCTACTTTTAGTCCGGTTTTTAGCGTGTCTTACAGTGTGGAAAATGCAAGGGTAGAGAATCGTACTGACCTTGATAAATTAGTGTTAGAACTAGAGACCAATGGGACAATAGACCCAGAAGAAGCTATTCGCCGCGCAGCAACTATTCTTCAGCAGCAACTAGCAGTATTTGTTGACCTTGAGGGTGAATCGGTGGCTGAACCAGAGGAAGAAGAGACAACGATAGATCCCACATTACTCCGTCCAGTTGATGATCTAGAATTAACCGTTCGCTCTGCGAATTGCTTGAAGGCTGAGAGTATTTATTATATCGGTGATCTTATTCAGCGAACAGAGGTTGAATTATTGAAGACGCCAAATTTGGGTAAAAAATCTCTTACTGAAATTAAAGATGTTCTTGCCTCTAGGGGACTTTCTTTGGGGATGAGACTAGAAAATTGGCCACCGGCAAGCCTTAAGAGTGAGCGTGAGTTCATCTAATTTTAATGATTAAAATTTTAATTTCGTTTAAGTATAGGGGAAATAAAAATGCGACATAGGAACAGTGGTCGCAAGTTAAACATGACCAGTGCGCATAGACGCGCAACGTTTCGTAATATGACGATATCCCTGTTAGAACACGAGCAGATAAAAACTACCTTGCCGAAAGCAAAGGAACTTCGAGGCTTTGTTGAACCCATAATTACGGTTGCGAAAAGGGACAGCGTTGCGAATCGACGGTTGGTGTTCAATCGCTTGCGATGTAAAACTTCAGTCGGAAAATTGTTTTCTGATTTAGGACCCCATTTTCTGACTAGGCCAGGGGGTTATCTGAGGGTTCTAAAGTGTGGTCGCAGAATGGGTGATAATGCGCCCATGGCCTATGTAACACTTGTAGACCGGCAGACCCAAAAAACATCACCTGCTACTGTTGAGGAGTAAATTTTTGATCGTTGACGTGTTGTTCAACGCTGAGATCACCTCTCATGGTGCTCTCTACGGTCGTTTTTGTAGGATTTGGTTCCCGCTGGGTGTTCATAAATATCACCATTGTCTAGGTTGACAACTCTGAGTTTTCCTCCCCAAACATATGCAGCATCCATAGGCAGTAAATTCAAAGTTCCATGGTTGCCTTTCAACGCCGCCCAGTGCCCGAATATGATATTTTCATTCCCCCGAAGATTTTGCCGATGAGTGAACCACGCTGCAAAACCGGAAGTATGATTTAAATATGGTGTCGAAGCATCATTTTCGCTAAACTCAAGACTGCCGTCTGCTTTACATCGTCTCATTCGAGTGAGGTAATTGGTTATTGCTCGATACCGTTTCATTCCAGTGAAGTTTTCATCCCAGGATGTGGGGTTATTCCCATACATTGAATTAAAGAAGACGTCTGCTTGATTTGACTGAAGTAACATTGATATTTCATTGGCATGACGCTCAGCTTGAACCAAAGACCACTGTGGAGGTATGCCAGCATGCACGACGGTGTACTGTTTAATATTAATTAGAAGGGGTTGTCGTTGAAGCCAATTTAATAATTTGTCTCGATCAGGAGCTTGCAATATTGCATCAAATTTATCTGATATGCTTGGTAGGCGAGCTCCTCTTGCTACAGCAAGAAGGTGAAGATCATGGTTGCCAAGAACTGTGAGAAAATGGCTTCCAAGTTGATAACAAAAGCGAAGCGTTTGGAGTGAATCGGGCCCACGATTGACCAGATCTCCAGTTGTGATTAATCGATCGCGGCGCGCATTGAAACTCACTTTTTTAAGTACGGTTCGGAGTGCTTCGAAGCACCCGTGGATGTCACCGATGACGAAGTCAGCCATTAAGTTTTAATTTAACCATAAATAAAAAAAGATTAAGGAATTAATTTTTTTGAGGACCACCTTCAAAATACCACCTGTCGGTATAATAGTTTTTATTATGGTATAAGGTATGAGATAAATTGCATCTAAAATGAAAAACTTTTTCTGCTAATGTAAATAAACTTTAGGAATAGTTTTCTGAGATCGTGTCTTAGCATATTCGTAGAGGGCCCCTATACATCCAATAGTTATAACGATAATATTGATTTCGATAGATCAAGACAAGATTTACAGTGGGGGAAGCTGAGCTTAATGTAGACCCAAATTTAATGTAGTTAGCCGATTGCTCAAGTACACATAATCTTTCACTGATATTTGATCTGGTCTTAAGTTTAAGTCGATTGCCGGGAAAAATGCGTCGGGAGTCGGACAGAACTTCCGCAAGCTGTTGCGAAGAGTTTTTCGGCGCTGTTGGAAACATATGGTCACTACATTGGCTAGCATTTGCTCGTCTTCAGCATTCGGATTTATTTGTTTTCGTGGTAGAAGTCGCACAAAGCAGGAGTTCACTTTCGGGGCTGGGTGAAAAGCTCCTGGTGGAACATTTAGCATTGGAAATACTTCACAAAAATATTGCACCATAACTGTCAAGCGGCCATACGATTTATTATTGGGTTTTGCGTGAATGCGTTGCACAACCTCAAGTTGTAACATGAATAACATGTCTTTGATTACATGTCTGTGTTGTATTAGATGAAAAATCAACGGTGTGGAAATGTTATACGGTAAATTGCCGATAATTCTAATGGGTAGTGGACCAAAATTTTTACTAAAGTTAATTTCAAGAGCATTGCCCTCAACTACAGAAAAATTTTTGTAGTGTTCAAATTTTCGTTTGAGAGAGCGAACCAAATCTCTGTCAATTTCTACGGTCCTTAATCGTGGGCAAAAGTTTAATAGTCGCTCAGTAAGGGCACCCCTTCCGGGGCCGATTTCAACTAAATTATCGACATACTGCGGATCTATGATATTAATAATTTGTTGAATTATATTTTCGTCAGTCAAAAAATTTTGACCGAAACGCTTTTTACTTTGGTAATTTGGGCACAAATTACATTTTCTCGGAGGAGGTATGTGCAATCTGCAATGCCATTTGTATTGCAGTTTGCAGGCTGCCTACAGAGGCAATACCTTTTCCCGCGAGGTCTAAAGCAGTTCCATGGTCGACCGAAGTTCGCACAATTGGAAGTCCCAGTGTAATATTTGCCGAATATCCAAATCCATGCGATTTAAGTACTGGGAGCCCCTGATCATGGTACATAGCAAGAATTGCATCAGCATTTTTCAGGTACCTTTCTGTAAAAATTGTGTCAGCGGGTAGTGGGCCAGAGACGTTAATTCCGCTTACTCGCATCATTTTAACTGCGGGAATTATGATTTCTTCTTCCTCTCGACCGAGGTGACCAGATTCCCCAGCATGTGGGTTAAGTCCGCATACCAAGATTCGTGGGGAGTGAATTCCAAAACGATTTTGCAAATCATTATGGATAACCTGTATTACCCTAGTTAAATGACTAAAAGTTATTGTATCCGGGACTTTTCTTAGGGGAATGTGAGTCGTAGCAAGCGCGACTCTCAATTCATCGGTAGCCAGCATCATAACTACACATGAAGTGTTTGTCCTTTTGGCTAGATATTCGGTATGACCTGTGAAATCAATACCTGCGGCATTAATTGACGATTTTTGTATGGGGCCTGTAACTATAGCCTCACATTCTTTTGAAACACAGGCGTTTATCGCGGCATCAAGGCAGTTGAGTACATATTCCGCGTTATCAGGATTAGCATTGCCAGGATCTTCTTTAAAAGGTAGCGTTACGGGCACTATTGTCAGTTCGTTTTGTTTCGAAGAGTTGGGTTTATCTCCCATTTCTCGGAGCCTAAGCGACAAACCTAAACGATTAGCATACCTTACAAGGAGCTCTGGATCAGCGAAAGCCACGACCTCATGATTTGATGCATTTTGCATGTATCGAACTAACAGCTCTGGGCCGATTCCAGCTGGTTCACCAGGTGTCAATGCCAGTCTTTTCATCATGTTTTAGTAAAAGTTTTAATTTCAATGAATGCCTCATCTCGGATTTCTTGTAACCAAACTCGCAGTTCTTGTTCATATTTTCTTTGACTCAGAATATTTTCCGCTTTGTTACGTAAAATTTCGTAACTGAAGTCTTGCTTTCGACGTGCTGTGACTTGGAGTATGTGCCATCCAAATGGTGATTGGAAAGGCTCACTTACCTTATTTACAGGAATCGTGTACATGACTTGTTCGAATTCTGGAACGAACAGCCCCGGGGCTGACCAACCTAGTTCTCCTCCACTCAATGACGAACCTGAATCCTCAGAATTTTGTTTGGCAAGTATTCCAAAATCTGCACCATCAATAATCTGCTGGCGCAACTTACTTAGGAAATTTATCGTACTTTTTTCATTTCGAATTTGATTAGGAGTCATCAATATATGTCTGGCGAAATGTTGTTCTATAAGCTTTTTATCTCCGCCTCGACGGTCATATAATTTGATCAGATGGTATCCCGCGTTACTTTTTATCGGCACTGACGTTTCTCCAACTTGCATATCTCTTATAGCCTCTATAAATATAGAGGGTAACTGGGCCAATTTACGCCAACCGATGTTACCTCCTTCCAGTGCGGTTTGGTCATCGGAAAAGGAAATAGCTAGGTTCTTAAAATCTTCACCTTGTACGACTCTTTCGTGTAAATTTTTTGCTTGGGTATATATATTAGAGAGTTGTTTTTCGTCACTTTTAGACGGAACTCCCAATAAGATTTGTCCGATAAAAACATCTGGCGACGTCATGAATCGGCCATCCTCAGACTCAAGAAAATTATCTAATTCCCTCTCACTGATTCGAATTCTCCTCATCACCTGATTTTGTTGTACTCTTGCGACGACTATTTCTCGTCGAATTTGTTCTCGTAATATCTCTATATTAGGTTGCTGGACCTTGATTAGCTTGAGATAGTCAGGAAGTGCCAAGTTTGCATTGGCAGCCAGCCGATTGAAGGCTTCATTTATTTCACTATCAGTTATCCTTACGCCGGCATTAAAGCCGATATTCAGTTGTATTCGTTCGGAAATAAGTTGTTCAAGAACCTGTCGCTGAAGAATTTCGAAAGAGGGCGCTTGTGTACCAGATTGTGTGATTTGCGAGTAAATCCGTTTCATACGTTGATCTAATTCACTTTGTAGCACGGCATCTTTATCCACTATAGCTACTATTTTATCGAGTACCGTAATATCTGAGGATGCTGAAAAATTATTTAAAAAGATTAAACTTAAGAAAAAAAATCCGTTAAAAACTGTTTTTACTGCCATAGCCATGTATACCTTCTTTTAAGATAGAGTTGATGTGACCGCTATCGCCGGCAAGACCTTTGAATTTTATTTGAAATAATAAACTGTTTTCAGCCCTCAAGTCTTTTTCGGGGAATAAGAATAAATCATCTCGTTGGAGGCCACGACGAGCTAAGAAACTAAAACTCCAACAACAACTTTTGTATTCTAAACCAGAATACACCTCTAGAATCCGATGGTTAGTAAAGTCAAAGTTAAATTTTGATACCCAAGTGAGATTTTCTTTGAAGAAAAAATAATTAGAGATATTCACTTGTTCAATGTTTTGAATCGCAGACATGGCGTGTGATGGTAAGGAGTAATTAGAATAGCTATAGGAAAAGCTGAGTGCGTGATTATTTTTGTCGTTTTTACGAATCCCGAGATAGGCTGTATTAAATTTGTCATTTTGATTATCATAAATTACATTAGTGTTAATTTGCCAGTAAGAGTTTAAAGTTGACGAAAGTTTTAGTGCAATAAGAGAATCATTATTTTTGAATCCTGATAATCCATTTTTTAGTTCATATTTGTGCAAGTTTATTGAGGAAGGATTAAAGTGCACAGCGTGAGCGATGCTTGCGCTAAGAATTTCACGTCCAGATTCTTCGTCGATAAATCTGGACGTGACAGCGATTGATAATCTGTCAAGATCACTTAAACGGTCACCACCGATGAAATGGTTGTCTTGAAATAAGAGATCATATGTTGGTTGAGATAGCTGAGTATCAAAGTCAGGAAGTTGCGACTGATTTTTGAAGGGTCTTTTAACATAAAAAATGCGTGGTTCTAGCGTTTGCGTGAGTTTAGGTGCCATTGTTCTTTTTCGTTCAAAAAAGATACCTGCGTCCAGTGAAAAACTGGGTGCAGTGACGTTAGGGTTTGTATCCTGAATATTATTATTAGCTAATGCATAGCCTAGATAACTCAATTTGAAACTTGGTTTAAAAAATCCCCTCAAAGACTCCTTATGCCAAGAAAATGTATAGTCAAGCCTGTGGCGATACCCCTGAGTTTGAGTTTCCTGCGGATGAATGAAACGACTAAATATATGTTCTGCATCTATCTCAAAAAAATTAGAAAACCGATAATATGCGTTTGCAGAAATTTGAGGAAGTAGTGCATAGTTCTTTGAAATATTATCGCTCATAACCTGATAATCTTCCGTGCGGATACCGAATATCCAGTGTTCGTTTCGATAAGTAAAATGGCTAGCTTGATTCAGGTGCGTTAGATTATTTTGTGAGTGGAATTCGTCACCCAGATCTAAAAAGTAATTTTTGTCACTCACCTTTGTTGCGTCAACTAGAAATGACCATGGTTTCCTAAAACCACTTTGGTGATGGATCGAAGCTATATATCTACTCTGCTCAAAATAATCAGAAGGTTCCTTAATGGAATTCCTGTAATAATGCTCCTGTCGATCTTTTAACAGAAAGGAACTAATTGCTTTGGTTTTGGATAATCTGGAAAGATGCCTAACTTCGGCACCGAGCGCGATTCCACGTTCACTTATGAATCTTGGAATGAAGGTGGCGTCCAGATTGGGTGCCAGATCCCAGTAAATCGGCTGCGTAATGTCAAGTCCATTTCTACGGTTCATGTGCACCGTTGGAAAAAGTAGCCCAGAGGACCGTCTCTGGTCTATCGGAAATGTAATGCGGGGGAAGAAAAAGATAGGTATCTTTCCTACCTCCAATCGGGCGCCCTCAATGGTCGCGAAACCCTCAGACTGGTTTATATCAATTTTGTTAGTGACCATCTGCCAAGTGGTATCGCTGGGATCACAAGTTGTGTAGGTTGCATCTTCGATTAGTATTCGACCATCTTGGTTCCGAGTAAGTTGGCGAGCACTCCCTCTCACTGAGGATTCGTGCAGTAGATAAGTGGCCTGGTTAATCTGGACTTCTCTATTGTATGAGTCTAGTTTTGCTTCAGCACCTAATAAAAGTAATCCAGGTTCCCGAAACTGTACATTTCCATTGAGGGAGACTTTGCGACTCGCTTGGTCAAAGATTGCTTCATCACTACGGACTTGACGATATCCTTGAGAAATCTGAACATCTCCCTCTAATTTTGCTCTATATAAATCTAACGATTCAGTCTTCTTCGCGCTAAATTCAATAGCCGCAATAGCCGGATCTAGATTGGAATCAGGGTATTGTTGGAGCGGCTCTATGTAAGCCCCGCTACATTGAGCGGCGACATTATTTTTTTGCGCCACTGGGAGTGCGCCTTTGGGTATCCAATCGAGATTTTTGCTGGGAGCCACAGCAGGCAGTTCTATGTCTTCCCTTGTTCTATTAGCCTTGTGGTTGGGGGATAAGTTTTTTGGATATGAGGTAGCCTCTCCTTTTTTGAAATTATTAGTATGACGGATCTTATCCGTTTTGCAGCCCACAATATAATTTTCAGCGGCGAGTATTTTGTCCGGAGCAGATAAAAATACTACAACACAAAGAATCACTCCGATTGTGGCATCTTTCGTTACACTAAATCGCGAGAGTGAGTCAGTTCTTTTGTGCACTATCCAGCTACCCATAAGATTTTACAAAAGCAGGATGTTAGTTTAACCGATATCTATTAAGATTATTTATAACAAATTCATGTTCTAGCACAAGCTACATAATGCAACGACAAAAAATAAGAAGAAATATCCTATGATCGAAAAAAATAGTGCAGAGTTAACTGCTTGGGTAAGGGAGTACCTGCCAAAGATGTGCCGAATACGCGGGGATTTAAAATTATTTCCTATGAGAGGCGATGCTGGGTTTAGGCAATATTTTAGGGTCAACAGCGAGCCGTCTATCATAGCGGTCAACTCGCCTCCGAGTTTGGAAAATAACTTAGCTTTTGTTCGAGTATCATCACACTTTTCTGAGCATAATATTCGTGTGCCAAAAATCCATGCGGTGGATCTTTGCCGTGGATTTCTATTATTACAAGATTTAGGCGACAGTGTAATTCAACCATTGTTGACCCTCCAAAATATGAGGGACGTTTATGCAAAAGCTGAAGCAATAATTTTTGATATTCAAAGGCTTCCTAAAGACGTTAGAATCTATGCGCGCTATGATGAAAAAATGTTGCGTTCGGAAATGAACCTCTTCAATGAGTGGTTTGTAGAAGCTCTTTTGAGTATAAACATGAAATCTCGCGATAGGAAAATTACAGAGGATCTGTTTGAAAGGCTTATTGAAAGCGCTATCGTGCAACCTCAAGTTGTTGTTCACAAAGATTATCACTCTCGAAATTTAATGCTGTTGGACAATGGAGAGTTGGGAGTTATCGATTTTCAGGATGCATTGATAGGACCAATCACCTATGATTTGGTTTCACTTTTAAAAGATTGTTATCTTGGCTGGAGTGGCAACATTATTGAAGATCGTGTGTTCAATTTCATGCGTTGTTTATCGTCCCGCGATTCAATGGACCTTGTAAGTGAGGCTGATTTTTTGCGTAGCTTTGATTGGATGGGATTGCAGCGCCATATTAAAGTGTTAGGAATTTTTACCCGTTTAGCATTGAGAGATAAAAAGACTGGTTATCTTAAAGATCTTCCACGAGTGATTAATTATGTTTTAGATGTAGCGGTGAGGTATCCCGCGCTTAAAGCATTTGGGGACTGGTTTCGTCATCGTCTGTTACCAAATATTTCTAGTAGGATTGATTTTGCGGAGAGGAACCATTTCGATGGGTGAGATTAAACAGTTAGCTCGAATTGTGGAGCAATTGTCTTAATGCGAGCAATGATATTGGCAGCAGGCTTGGGCTCCCGAATGAGGCCTCTTACACTCAAGATTCCGAAACCAATGCTCCCAATTGCGGGGAAACCTTTACTTCAGCATCACATAGAGCAATTGGCGAATGTTGGCATACGTGAGTTGATAATAAACACGCATTGGCTTGCCCATACCATTGAGGATTATTTTAAAACAGGCGAGACGTTTGGAGTTTCGATTATGTGGTCTAGGGAGTCTCACTTGTTAGATACCGGTGGTGCAATTGTCGCTGCGTTACCATTGTTAGGGACTGCCCCATTCTTGTTGTTAAACGGTGACATTTGGACTGATTATCCTTTAGAGCGTTTGATAGAGAACGGTCTAGGGAATAATTTTGATGCTCACCTTGTTTTGGTAGAAAATCCAAGTCACAATTCGACTGGTGACTTCTTATTGTCTCGCCGAAAGGTTAAATTGTTGAACTCGGACATATCTTCTGGGAATACTTTTGCAGGGCTTAGCGTTTGGCGTCCCGAGGTATTTGCAAATTTCGAAATAGAGAATGCAGCCTTTCCTTTGAAAAATATTCTGAGTCAGAGCATTAAACTGGAGAGAGTAACGGGAGAATTATACATGGGGGATTGGTGCGATATTGGAGATCTTAAGCGCTATAAACAGTTATTAACTCAAATGTGATTGTTATAATCTTTTATTCAAACTATGGTCTTTGTGCGATACTCCAGTTGAAAATTGTGACTCAGAAGAATAAAGCATATGCCACAGCGTTACTTTAGATTTCTTTTCTGGTTGGTGTTCTCAGTTGTTTTGTTGGGTTCTTTTCTACCCAATAAAATACCTTTCCCTGTAACCTTTAACCATGATAAGTTTCTTCATTTCGCGGCCTATGCTCTATTGTATTTTTTTGCGGAGAAAGCTTATGTTACTTTGTATTCGCGTTTCTTCCTGGGGTTTGTCGTTATTGGCTTTGGCTTAGCGATTGAGATAACACAGAATTTTATACTGTATAGGCATGTCGATTCTTTCGACATCATCGCCAACGCTTGTGGTGTATTATTCGCGGCCTCGCTTGCACAGTTTTACAAGTTTAGTAAAAAAATTCAAGAGTCTTCTGACAATGTGATTAGGTGAATACAAGATAGTTGGTTTTAAGTCTTTACGTAGTTTGTGGGGATTGAAATTTAAGCTCACCGTAACCATTAACTATTTATGTCATTTTGTGGGTTTCCCGCGAGGTGGTTAACATAGGGATGCACTAATTATCTACAAGAATTTTTATATTCTGTGGTGTTAGAGTGGGGGCTCCAGAGAGAGATAACGCTAGGGCCATTAACTCATCCCAAACCAAAGCATCTCGGAGGCCCTTTTCGCCACGGTCTATTGCACCAGCTTGATAAAGAAGCATACGTAATTTTGCTGGACTGCTCCGATTCAGCGCCGACTGCATCATTCCAATTTTTTTTTGCCAAACGCCGGATTTTGAGAGGCTAACCTTTACTGTATCACCATTTTTTATTCGTTCACTTGCGGCTAGCAGAGTCCTTAAGTCCCAAATTATGCTCTTGAGAATGGACGACGGTTTAGTCCCCTCCTCACGGAGTCTCCGTAGTATTTTTCGAACTATTTTTGCCTCACCAAAAAGAATATTTTTGGTAAGTTCCGCTGTGCTATATCTGGCGCTTTCTGAAACTAAGGACATCACAAAAGACTCATCTATTATTCCTTGGGGGGCTGATAATTTTATTTTTTCAATTTCCTGAGCTGCTGCTAAAAGATTACCCTCCACTCGATTAGTTAGGGCCTGGATAGCCGTCTGATCTGCATGGATTTTTTCTAATTTGAGGCGTGCCTTTATCCACCCATACATTTGTTCAGGTTCAACGGATAATATTTCAGTAACGCTACCGATGTTGCTGATGGCTTTGAACCATTCACTACTTTTTATTGATTTATCCAGCTTTGGAAGTGTAATTAGGAGTAGGTTGTCAGGGTGCATAGTTGAGCTGATTTCAATTAGGACTCTCGCTCCAATATCCCCTGGGTTACCGTTAGGAATTCGGACGACTAAAATTTTTTTTTCATTAAAAAGAGATAGCGTATTTGTTGCAAGGTGCAGTTGCTCCCAGTCGAATTTCAGTTTCGGCTCGAATGTGATTCGTTCTTGGAACCCTTTTTTCTTTGCTACCTTACAAACGAGGTCAAATGTCTCTTCCACTAACAGAATTTCATCACCGCAAATTACATGAGCTGGAAAAAGGTTTTTGGGTAAACTTTCGCTAAGTTGTGCATTACTTTTATTCATATGCTAAGAGTTGATGTTCATTAGCGTAATTTACTATATTTCCCATGTGCGGTCCTTAGATGACTGATTATTTGTCGAGCTATCTCTAGTTGCATTCTGAATTTAAGGGATCTTTCTTCAAAAGATGATGCCATCACGTCTTGTTCAATAAAATGAAATACACGCTCAACCGAAGCGGTAGATAGCGCTGTAACAGCAACCCCCCCCGAATTGGAGATGACAAAATCAACCTCTTCGAACAATCTATATTCTGCCGCTCTCAATCCAGAATTATATGTGCCTATCTTTCGGTTACTTCGATGCTCGATAATTGCTATAATATAGTTCGCATCCTTTTTGCGCTTCGATAGTATTATGCCGGATTTTTTTAAAGCTTGTGTAAGATCTTGGAGCAGAGGTTGTTGTTGATCTTCGGATTCAAGCCAGATTTTACCAACATCCCTGGAAACAGAATCATTACCTCTTACTTGCCAACCGCAGCCAACATTTGTCAAAAACAAGCTACATATTAGGCAAGCTAGGGAAAAGTCGACTTGTTTTCGCATTAATCTGCCACGATGTTTATTAGTTTGTGTGGTATGTAGATTAGTCTCTTAACTTTTAACTTAAAAAGAAAACGGCGCACGTTTGGTTCTTCGAGCGCAAGTTCTTCCAACTCTTCTCTGACATGATCTGTAGACGTTTTGATTTTCCCTCTTACTTTTCCGTTTACCTGAATTACTATTTCTTTGTTTTTTTCCTTGATAATAGATTTATCTGCAATTGGCCATGCTGCATCAGCGATGGGTTCGCTGAAACCAAGTCGCATCCAAAGAGAGTGACAGATATGAGGAGTAATTGGGGAAAGTAACAACAGACTAGTTGTGAGAGCTTCGTGGTACACCGCAAAACTTTTTGGGTCTTTATACTCCAGTTTGCCTATTGCATTGATTAATTCCATTACAGCTGCGATCGCTGTATTAAAGGTATTACGCCGCCCAAAGTCATCACTCACTTTCTCTATGGTTGTATGGGTTTTTCTACGGAGGTCGGCCTGTCTAGTGGTTAAATCATTAAAGTTCTTCGACACTCTTTGATTTGATAATTGAAGGACTAAGACTAAGTTCCAAATTTTTTTTAAAAAGCGTGCAGCGCCTTTTACGCCCTCATTATTCCACTCTAGAGTTTGTTCTGGGGGTGCCGCGAACATTGTAAACAGACGAACTGCATCAGCACCATAACGATCAATAGTTTCTTGCGGGTCAACACCATTATTCTTTGATTTGGACATTTTTGTTATGCCACCGCTAAAAACCTCCTTACCGGTAGACATTTCGATCATGCTCTCAATTTTTCCATTAGAATCTCTCTTTACAGAGACTTCATCGCTAGCAAGCCATCGTTTACGGCCATCAATCTCTCGGTAGAACGATTCGGATAAAACCATGCCTTGACATAACAATTTTTTAAATGGCTCAGAGGTATTTACCAAGCCCTCGTCGCGCATCAGCTTGTGAAAAAAACGTGCGTACAAAAGATGAAGAATTGCGTGCTCAATACCACCAATATACTGATCAACGGGCAACCAATAGTTAGCCAAATCTGAATCTAGCATTAAATCGTCTGTGTCTGGACAGGTAAATCGAGCATAGTACCAAGAAGATTCCATAAAGGTATCGAAAGTATCTGTTTCTCTCTCGACCATCTCACCATTATGGCGAGTCCTTTGCCAATCTGTGTCAGTTTTCAAAGGGGAAGTAACGCCGTCAAGAATAACGTCTTCGGGCAAAAGCACTGGTAACCGATCCGAGGGCACCGGGATTTCACCCCCAAGTGGCAGATTAAATATTGGAATAGGAGTTCCCCAGTATCTTTGACGGCTGATCCCCCAATCCCTCAGTCGATAGCGGACAACGAGTGAACCTAGGTCACGTTCAACCAAGTCTCGAGCTATTTTATTGAACGCGGTTTTAAAGTCTTTACCATTATAAATACCAGAATTTATTAAGGTGCCCTTACCTATACTCGCCTTATGTTGTGTGTTGGTTCCCTTGATAACATTTTTTATCGGTAATTTGTATTTTTTGGCAAAATCATAATCTCTTTGATCATGTGCAGGTACTGCCATAACTGCTCCGGTACCGAATTCCATCAGTACGTAATTGGTAATCCATATGGGAACCATTTCTTCATTCAGCGGATGTTTTGTCAGAATACCAGTATCGATGCCTAGTTTCTCAGGGTTTGCGGTGACTTGCTCCTTAAATCTTTGGTTGGCACAAAGTTGGAGGAATGTAGCGATCTCTGAGTTCGTCTCTGAAAGTTTCAGCGAAATTGGGTGCTCTGATGCTAAACATAGATACGTTACACCCATCAGCGTATCGGGCCTAGTGGTATAAACTTCTATATGATTCAAACCACAGATTGGTTCGTTTAAAGGAAATAGGACGTTAACCCCATTACTCTTGCCAATCCAATTGCGTTGCATCGTCACAACTTTTTCAGGCCACTCATTAAGATTGTGTAAATCTTCTAATAATTGCTCGGCATAATCCGTAATACGGATAAACCACTGAGGTATTTTTTTGTTTTGCACGAGCGTGTCACAACGCCAACATCTACCATCGATAACCTGCTCATTTGCGAGCACTGTTGCATCATTTGGACACCAGTTTACCGAGCTAACTTTTTTATACACCAAACCTTGCTTATAAAGTTTTGTAAAAAACCACTGTTCCCATTTGTAATACGCTGGGTCACAGGTGCTCAACTCTCTCGACCAATCTATACCGTAACCAAGAGCTTTAAGTTGAGTTCGCATGTGTTTTATGTTTTCTCGCGTCCAAAGCGATGGGGCGGTCTTGTTCTGGATAGCCGCGTTTTCTGCGGGCAAACCGAATGAATCCCAACCCATGGGATGCAGAACATTTTTCCCGAGCATACGTTGGTATCTGGCGATTACATCGGATATTGTATAGTTTCGCACGTGGCCCATGTGCAGTTTTCCGCTTGGATATGGAAACATAGCTAAGCAGTAGAATTTTTCCTTATTGTCATCTTTGTGTGCTTCGAAGGTGCCGTTTTCTTCCCAATATCTTTGGGCTTCTTTTTCGATTTTTTTAGGCTGATAGGGTTCTTCAGTCATCATTTTGATTCACAGACAGCGTGATTACAGTATCGATTAAAGTTTGTAATTGTTGACGTAATTATACATTATGTGGTTCTCGCTTTTGACGGAGTTGGTCCATCACTCATTAACAGCGTGCTTATTATTGCTACCTAACTACGCATGCCTACTCCCAGTTCTTTTAATTTTGCAGAAATATCTTGAGCCGAATGCGAGGGGCGTACATTCCTGTCAATAAACAATATAGTTCTGTCTGTATCGATGTAAAAAGTGTGTCTTTTTGCGAAAAGCCCCATCGCGAGGACCTCATAGTCTCGCGCTGTTTCTTTACTGGGATCGCTTAAAATTGGGAAGTCTGCTGCATTTTGTTGCGCGAAATCTATATTTTTTTCCAGTGGATCTACACTCGCCATGAAATATGCAACCTGCATGTTTTTTAGAAGATATCCATTTTCTGCTAAGGATTTACATTCTATGGTGCATCCTGAGGTAAATGCACGAGGATACCAAGCGATAACCACCACCTGCTCTTTGACGACGTCACTGAGCTGGTAGGTTTTTCCATCAGAAGCCTCGAGCCTAAAATTTGGCGCTATGTCGCCTACTTCAAGGCACAATGATTGCGCGCTCCAGAATAATAAGAATATGTATAACAAAGGATAAACTGAACATGATTTTTGGGACAGACACATTATATTTTCTTCACCTCGAAAGTTTTTTTCTTAATCTTAAACTCACCGGGAACATTACCACTATTACGCATAATGCGATACACGGCACCGAACCGAATTTTGAAAAAGGAGTTTGACCCATCATGGGCTGAATTATCCCGGAGAGTTCGGTTGAAATGAAGGGATCGAGCTGATGCGTAATTCGTCCCTTGTGATCTATTATTGCGGAAAGCCCATTGTTTGTAGCACGAAGTATTGGTTTTGACGACTCGATGGCTCGCATCTGTGCCATTTGTAGATGTTGCGGAAGTGCTAACGAATCTCCAAACCACGCATCATTACTCATTGTAAGTATTAAACTTGCACCTATTGCGTTATTTGCAACAAGGTCTGGATACACTACTTCATAACAGATGGCGGATGCAATTTTATGTCCTTGAGCTGATAAAGGATTCTGATCTTTTTCACCACGAGAAAAATTAGACATTGGAAGATCGAAAAATCTAATGAGGCCTCGCAGAAGGTTTTCTAATGGAACATACTCACCGAACGGGACTAACTTTGTTTTATTGTATTGCCCCGGTTCCCCCCCAAGCGCGAGGGCAGAATTATGGTAGTTTAACGTATTCGGATCATAGGTCGGAATTCCGGTAATCAATGTAGTGTTAGTCTCTTTTGCCAGCCGATCTATTTTACTTAAAAATAAGTTTGCATTCTGTGCAATTGTTGGCACCGCGGCCTCTGGCCAGATTATTAAATTGTGATCCCAATATTGAGAAGATTGCTCAGAGAGTTGGTTCAGGATGCGATTTCGGCTATCGGGAGACCATTTTTGTAGCTGGTTAATATTTGGCTGTATTAAAGCAACAGTAAGGACGTCCCCAGACCGTTTGGTCCAATTTATCTGTAATAAATTCATACCCGTGATCGCCAAGAGTGAAATCAGTATGATGATTGGTATTACTTCCTTTGGTTTTTGACGAACTCGGTAAATCTCCCAAATACAAGCCGCAATTAGGGCTGAGATAAAACTCACCCAAAAGATGCCTCCAATGGTGGCCCAGCCGCTCAGCCAATTAGATGACTGGCTATATCCAATAAGTAGCCAAGGAAAGCCTGTTAAAAACCAACTTCGTAACCACTCTCCGAGAACCCAAAGCGAGGAAAAAACTAGTGGACGGGAACCTCGATTTTGCGAAATCCATCTCCAGATGGCGAATGGGATGGAGTTTAAAAAGGTCAAAAAAAGACAAAAAAGAAACGTAGCAGTGAGTGCATACGGTACCGGTACAAAACCGAATTTATTCATGCTGATGAACACCCAACTGGTCCCAGAAAGAAAAGCCCCCAAGTTGAAAGCGATGACGAGCGATAAAATCTTTTCAGACTTGTGAGCTGTGATTTGTTGATATAAAAAAGTTAGGCAAAGCAGTGTGACAATCCAGAAGTTGTAAGGCGCAAGCCCAAGGGGGACGAGGCAACCGGCAACCATGAGTAACAAATATTTTTTGAATATTGTTTTAATTACCATTCGTTAAGTGTGGACGCACGGACAATAATATAATTTTTCGGCGATCCGCGTTTGTGACCTTAAAATCGAACCCAGCTATTGTTATTTCTTCGTTAATTTCTGGTAATCGACCGAAACCTTGCAGAACTAATCCTCCAACCGTGTCACATTCGTCATCTGCCAGCCCCACATCAAAATATTCATTAAACACCTCAATATCAGTGATCGCGGAGACCGAGAATAAATTGGCACTTGTCAATTGTATAGGATCACTTTCTTGCTCATCAGTTTCATCTTCAATTTCTCCGACTATTTCTTCTAACACATCTTCAATAGTAAGTAGCCCAGATACGCCTCCATATTCGTCCACAACAATAGCCATATGATAGCGGTGTTCGCGGAATTCCTTAAGAAGGACGTCAAGGCGTTTACTTTCAGGGATTATCGTCGCTGGTCTCAAAAACTTGCTTAGTTGAAACGTCTTCTTTCCCCTGAGTAATAGTGGTAAGAGCTCTTTTGCAAGTAGGATCCCAGATACGTCATCCGAGGACTCGCCAAATACTGGGAATCGTGAATGTTGTGAGTCAATAACTATGTTAAGAATTGCACTCAGACTTAGATTATGTTCTAAGCTTACCATTTGTGAGCGCGGGATCATTATCTCTCTGGCCTGAAGATGCGAGACTTTTAACGCGCCTTCCATCATTTTGAGGACGCCAGTATCAATGACTGACTCACTTTGTGCGCTCCGCAACATCTCTGCTACTTCGTTGCTACTTGTCGGTCCCGGAAAGAAAGATTTTATCCAACGTTTTAGCCTACCAAGACCATAAGAATTTGTTTCTTGAAATTCGTCATTCATAATTAAACAAGTTCACTAGTTAGCTCAAAAGGCGACGGGAATTCTAGCTTAAGCATGATTTTTGCTTCCAAAGATTCCATGTCTTTGGCTTCTGAATCAGTTTTGTGGTCAAACCCTAGCAAATGGAGCAATCCGTGAACCAATATATGTGCCCAATGCGCAGTAATTTCTTTTCCTTCAGCTTTGGCCTCTTCCCTAATTATGGGAGCGCAGATTAATAAATCACCCAATATTGCCATGGGGCGCGGAGTTATAGCACAGAAGGGGAATGCTAGCACGTTGGTTGCATAATTTTTACCACTAAAAACCTTGTTTAATCGAGCGCTTTCAGCTTTGTTAACAATTCGAATTGTCAATTCTTGTTTAGTATTTGGAGTTTTTAAAAATGAGATAGTAGTCATTGCCCAATGTGTTAGTTCTTCGTCACTTGGTTTCTGTATATGTGCCGACTCTCTTTGAACATGAAGATACAGTGACTTTAGCGCCAGGTTATTCTGCTTTTTCATGTTTTTCATAAGCGCTGACAATAGATTGAACAATAGGGTGTCTAACGACATCCCGACCAAAAAAGTATGTGAAACTCACATCTTTGACATCTTTCAAGACTCCGCAGGCATGCACTAAGCCAGATGGCACACCTCGAGGTAAATCAATTTGTGTCATGTCACCTGTAATTGCTACAGTGGAGCCAAAGCCGATCCGGGTGAGAAACATTTTCATTTGTTCTCGAGTAGTATTTTGACTCTCATCAAGAATTATAAAGGCGTGATTTAGTGTGCGACCCCGCATGTAAGCGAGCGGAGCTATTTCGATTATATTTCGTTCTTGTAATTTCGTGACTGTATCGAATCCCATCATTTCATGGAGAGCATCGTAGAGAGGACGAAGATATGGATCTACTTTTTGTGCTAAGTCTCCGGGTAAAAATCCGAGCCGTTCACCAGCCTCCACTGCGGGCCTCACTAAGACGAGTTTTTCAATATCTTTTCGAAGCATGGCTTCAACAGCGCAGGCGACCGCGAGAAAGGTCTTACCAGTACCTGCTGGACCAATTCCAAAATTGACATCGTGAGTCTGCAAAGAACGGACGTATTTTTGCTGATTAAGACCCCGCGGTTTAACATTTCCTTTTTTTGTACGTACTACCGGGAAAGAGTCGACGTTAGATTTTTTCATAATAGGGTTAATGGGATCATTCATTGGTTGCTCCGAAGCATACTGATGTAATTGCAAATGCACATCATTGAGTGAAATCTCGCTTGAGTATTCAGTTTGCTCATATAGTTGGCGTAGGACTTTAGTGGCGACCAGAGACGGCTCAGCATTACCAAAAACCAAAATCATAGTTTCTCGAAAGCGAATGTGCACGTTCAGGCGCTTCTCAATTAGTCGAATATTCTCGTCGAGTTGACCGCACAGAGCAGCTAAACGAATGGAGTTTGAAGGCTCAAGTATGGCACTAGCCGCGGGCTGGTGTGAAAGGTGTTCCAAAAGTACTGCCTGAGCCTCCATTACTACAGTTGAGGGTTAGCATAACGCGATATAAATAGTGTGGTAAACCTTTTTACCCAATTTACTGTTAATTCTTTGTTTGTTAGCGGTTCAGTCGATGAGTTTTCCCCTCAATGAATTGGGTAAAGCTTCAGTTACTTTCGCCTCGACAAACTGACCAACTAAACTTATGTCATTGGATGAGAAGTTGAGAACACGATTATTTTCGGTCCGCCCTTGAAGCTGTTTTGGATCTTTTTTAGAGATACCCGTAACAAGGATATTTTCATGAGTTCCAATCATGTTATTACTGATCTCGGTTGCATTTTTTTGTATGCTTAATTGAAGTGTGGAAAGACGATATCTTTTAATTTTTTCTGACACTTGATTTGGTAAATTAGCGGCAGGGGTTCCAGCACGAGGGCTGTATGCAAAGCTGAACGAAGAGTCAAATCCTACATCCTCAATAAGTTGCATCGTATCCGCAAAATCATTATCCGTTTCTCCTGGAAATCCAACAATGAAGTCAGATGATATGCTTATATCAGGACGATGCTTCCGAATTGCACGAATCTTTGATTTGTACTCTATTGCGGTATGGCCTCGTTTCATTGCCATAAGAATTTTGTCTGAACCGCTTTGCACCGGAAGATGTAAGTGGCTAACGAGTTCTGGCACCGCTGAGTAGACTTCTATCAACGCGTCGTTGAATTCGATTGGATGGGATGTGGTGTACCTAATGCGATCTATTCCATCAATTTTCGCTACGAGTAATATCAGTGAAGCTAAGTCGCAAATAGAGCCATTTGGTAATTTCCCACGATATGCATTTACATTTTGACCAAGCAAATTAACTTCCCGTACTCCCTGATTTGCTAGTTCAATGACTTCTCGAAGTACGTCTGTTACCGGTCGATTTACCTCTTCACCCCTCGTGTAGGGTACAACGCAGAAAGAACAATATTTTGAACAACCTTCCATTACAGATACGAATGCGGAAACACCGTCAGCTTCTCTTGCTGGTAATCGATCAAATTTTTCGATTTCAGGAAAGCTGATATCAACAATCGCAGATTTCTCTACCTTATGCTTGCTTATTAACTCGGGAAGTCGGTGCAAGGTTTGAGGTCCAAAAATAACATCCACATAAGGCGCGCGTTTTGCGATTGCTTCACCCTCTTGACTCGCAACACACCCTCCAACACCTATAATTAATTCTGGCTTTTGCTTTTTTAGTCGTTTCCATCGACCCAATTGATGAAACATTTTTTCTTGCGCTTTTTCTCGAATTGAACATGTATTGATCAGTAATACATCCGCATCGAGAGGATCGTCGGTGGTCAACATATCGTTGCTCTCTTCGAGAAGGTCACGCATTCGTTCTGAATCATATTCATTCATCTGACAACCATGAGTGATTATGTGCAGCTTTTTTTGAGATTCTTTCATGTTGCGACAATGAACCATTAAATTGAAAAAGCGCAATATTATATCTTCCGGCTAAAAATTGACAACATAAACAGATGTTTCAACATTTTACTGTGATATAATTTAATTTTTTATTAGAGAGACACTGTGTCAGAAACTCCTGTTGACGCCATATATAGAATAACTTTTTATAATCAGCGTGAAGTATATGAAATATACGCTAAGCATGTTTTCCAAAGTGATCTCTGGGGATTCTTGGAGGTTGAAGAATTTGTATTTGGAGAGCGAACTAAGGTTATTGTTGATCCCGCGGAAGAAAAACTGAAAACTGAGTTTAGCGGCATAAAGAGAAGCTTTATTCCGATGCAATCCGTAGTCAGAATCGACGAAGTAGAGAAGGAAGGTGCCTCTAAAATTACGGAAGTTGGGGGCAGTAATATCAGCCCATTCCCATATCACGCCATGGTCGCTGCCAAGCCAAAAAAGGACTAGGCTCCTTTCGTTCGTCGAACAAGCATATTTTTCGGAATACCCATGCAGGGAGGAAATGAAATGGAAGACGCAGGACATTTGCTTCCCTATGAGTTTGCCCGCTCCCATAGACTTCTGGTCACTGAACAGAAAGACCGTTTGATAGTTGGTCCAACTGCCCCACTTTGGGCCCTCTTAGAAGTTGAAAGGGTATACGGGAGTAATCTTTCTCTCGAAAATATGGATGAAAAAAACTTTGATCTTGTGCTGAGTGATTTGTACAGCGGACGGGTGCACTCCTCTCTGTCGGTGATGGAAGATATTAAGGAGTTTGTAGACATCGAATCTGCGGCAACTGCTTTAGAAGAGGCCGCAGATTTGCTGGAGGCCGAAAATGATGCTCCTATAATACGTTTGCTAAATGCTATTTTTGCAGAGTCACTCAGAGAAAAAGCCTCTGATATTCACATTGAATCGTATGAAAAGAAAGCCTCAGTTCGCTTTCGTCTGGATGGTGTTCTTCGAACAGTTTTGCAACCCTCTATTCAGATAATACCGCTTCTAGTTTCTCGAATCAAAGTGATGTCCAAGTTGGATATTGCTGAAAAAAGGTTGCCTCAAGATGGGCGCATGAGTGTCAAGTTAGGAGGTAAAAACATTGACTTACGCGTTTCTACCATGCCGGCAAGCCACGGAGAGCGGATTGTTATGCGTTTGCTCGATAAGGAGGCGGGCAAACTGCAGGTGGATGATTTAGGAATGCCTCGAGACATGAAAAAGAAATTAGATGCGCTTATTAACAGACCGCATGGCATTATCTTGGTTACGGGACCGACGGGCTCAGGAAAGACTACGTCCCTCTACGCGGCCCTGCAGCAAATGGAGAGGAATGAACGTAATATTATGACTGTTGAAGATCCAGTGGAGTACGACTTGCCTGGTGTTAGTCAGACTCAAATAAATTTGCGTGCAGGCATGACTTTTGCGAGAGGGTTACGGGCGATTTTGCGTCAAGATCCAGATGTAATTCTGATAGGAGAGATCAGAGATGGTGAGACAGCAGAAATTGCTACGCAAGCCAGTCTGACAGGACATTTGGTATTCGCGACATTGCATACAAACACCGCTTCTGGAGCCATCACCCGTTTACAGGATTTGGGTGTTGACAGTTTTTTATTGGCTTCAACGGTGCGAGGCATACTCTCACAGCGATTACTGCGCATTTTATGTTTTGATTGTCGAAAGGCGGAGATACCAGACGAATTCAATAGAACACTTCTACAAATCTCGGTCGAAACAAAAATATACAGCTCGTGCGGTTGCGTGAATTGCAATAATACTGGATATAGTGGTCGTCAGGCTTTGTTTGAACTGGTTACGATAGATCCCGAATTGCAAACACTTATTCATGATGGAGCTGGAGAGTTGGAGTTAGAAAAAGCTGTGCGTCGAACCGTTCTCAGTCTTCGTGAGGCTGGATTTAAGCTAGTTTCTGATGGGATCACCACTATTGAGGAAGTCCTCAGAGTAACGAGCGTTTAATTTCTATGCCTGCTTTTGATTACGTAGCTTATGACGGTTCAGGCAAACTTCTAAGGGGAGTTATTTCTGCAGACTCAGAGCGTCATGCTAGACGTCTGCTCAAGGAAAAATCCTTACTGGCGTCAGCAATAAAAGAAATAGAGGTTTTCGAGCAAAAAGAAAGTTTGTGGTTGCTTCGCATATTCAGTTTTTCAAGGGAAGCACGTGTCAATAATTTCGATCTTTCGCTTCTGCTAAGGCAGCAGGCCATTCTAATCCAGTCCGGTCTCCCGCTTGAGGACGCTTTAAAAATGACCATTGAGCAAGCAGAAACTAATGTCCAACGTCGAATGGTACAAAGCTGGCGTAGTGAGATAATTGAGGGCCGCAGTTTCTCGGAGGCGCTTCGACGTTCGCCATATAAAATCTCAGATGCGGTGATTGCTGGAATCAGCGTGGGGGAAGAAAGTGGACATTTGCATGAGGTACTGCACCGCTTGGCTGATGATATAGAGAGAGGCGCGGAAAATCGTAAGACCATTGGACGTGCCCTAATTTACCCGGTTGCCTTGTTGACCACTGCGCTCGCTGTGATATCGATAATGATGGTGTGGGTGGTCCCCAAAATAACGACTATTTTTACAAGTGCAAAACGGGAACTACCGTTGATTACCCGTGTTATTATGGAAATAAGCAATTTCTTTCGAGATAAAGGTGTCTTATTATTTTTTTTCTCGGTGTTGGCACTTTTGGGGTTTAATTTGTTGATGCGTGACGAAGGGAGACGACGACAATGGCATCGGGGATTGCTATTGATGCCTGGTATGGGTCGCTGGATTCATATGTCGAACCTTGCCGATTGGTCGAGAAGTTTGGGAGTTTTATTGTCTAATGGCGTACCGGCCTTGGCGGCACTAAAGATTTCGTCTTCGGTTGTAGCTAACCTCTATTTGCGTTCAAAAATGGAGCTTGTAACGGAGTCAATGCGCCGCGGAAATAGCTTACAAAATTCGCTCGCAGAACATCTTAACAAGAGCGGTTTTCTCATCCATATGGTCGGGAGTGGAGAGGCCTCTAGCGAGTTAGACGGAATGTTATTGAGGGTTTCTGATTACTATTCTTTGCGTCTGAGAAATGCGGTAGATGTGTTTATGAAGTTGATTAATCCCGTTTTGATTATTTTAATGGGGCTCGTTATCTTAGCAGTGGTCGCAGCGGTGATGTTACCGATAATGGATATGAGCACGATGATGTAGCACTCACTCTTTGTGAGGAGAAATTAGAATGAGAGAGAAAACAAGGTCAATTAAGCGTACGCAGGAGGGTTTCACCTTGATTGAAATGATGGTTGTAGTCGTGGTGATTGGTTTATTGGCTGCCATGATTGGACCTAGGCTATTCAATCAGGTAGAGAAAGCCCAGCGTGTGCGTATTAAACAAGACATCCGAGCTATAGAGAGTGCTTTAAAATTTTACCGTTTGGACAATTATAGTTATCCAGCACAGAGCGATGGTTTAGAGGCTCTATTAACTGCTCCCGGAGGCGCTTCGGGGTCGCGTTGGAATGGCCCTTATCTTGAGGAAGTGCCTATGGATCCTTTTCAACAGCCTTATGAGTATTCGAACCCAGGCACTCGCGGAAAAGAAATTGAGATATTCACGCTCGGAAAGAGTCAAACTCCCGGTGGCGAAGGTGTTGAAAAGGATTGGGGCAGTTGGAATATAAACGAGATCCCCTGAATAAAAAGCCCTTTGCATCCCCCAACCTATTGCGTCAGAGGGGTTTTACGCTCCTCGAAGTTATGGTGGTGGTAACAATTGTGGCGATAGTGTCCGGCATGAGTTATGTCGCGATAACTCAGGTGCAGGCGCGAAGATATGTTAACCACGCAGAAAAGTTATCGATGTGGTTCCAACAGCTTTCTGAGCAGGCAGAGCTGACTGGTGCACCTTATGGGTTCACGATTGCGAGTGATCGGGATGTTTCGGTAGAATTTTCCAGTTCAGAGCATCGGCTACTTCAGGCGGTTGTATTTTTCGATTATCGCTGGTGGAGAGCAAAGGAGCCTCCACTTTTTGAATTACTTCAGGGGGCTCGACTGGATTGGCAGAGTGAAAATGATACGACATTTCTAACTCAATCGAAGTCTGTCGTCTTAGAAATCTTAGAGTCTGAAGAAACTCGGATATTGCCCATTGTCGCATTACTGCCTGAAGGAAACATGGAACCTACGACTACTATTTTTTTGCGATTCGAAAGGTTTGATGGTGTTTTTGGCTATTCTTGGGATGAGGAATCATCAAAGATTGCCATCGATATGGCATCACCATGAATTTTATTTCAAAACGGTTAAGTCCGCCAGTGCTTAAGGTGTCTGTTCTGGGTTTTACGCTCATGGAGGTAGCGGTTGCATTGCTGATACTCAGCATGGTGCTTGCCAGTTCACTTCAATTGGTGGGGCAATATGCCGATGAGCGAGTTCTTATGCGAGAACGCTTCCTTGCAAATAGGGTAGCTTGGAACCGTTTGTTGGAGAAGTATCAGGAGTTAGAAGGTTGGCATTCTCGTGGTTTGTTAACCACACGACGTAAAGAGGGTTCAGAGATTCAAGGAGGCACGGATTGGCAATGGAAACTGGGAGTTGAGGAGGCGATGGGGCAACAATTATATAGGTTCGAGGCAACTGTGGTTAAGGGGTCCAAAAAGCGACCCAGTTCCGCGTTAGCGGTCTTTTTGATTGATGATTCAAGGCGTGAGTAGAGGACATCTAATTATTTTTTGGTAGGGGCAAAGTGGCTTTAAATTATGGTCGAGAGAGAGGTTTTTCGCTAATAGAGGTAGTAGTTTCCATTGGCTTATTGTCAATTATGTCTGTTATGGCCTATCAGGCGCTTGAGGTTGTGATGGCTACTAATGACCGGAGCCATGAAACTATGTCGCAACAAGTTAACTTGCAGCGGGCATGGGCGATTATTCAAAGGGATCTTCTTCACATGCGGGATCGACCATTTAGCGATGGTTTGGGGCAATTGGAGAGGCCATATGAAACCGATGTAAGTGAATTTGGCATTCGATTTTCTCGGGGCGGAGGGCCCATGTTGGCATCAAATCCAAGCGGTTTAACAAGAGTGTACTATAGCATCGATGATGGGCGTAATCTAATTAGAACAACCTGGCCGATTACGGCCTCGCCTCGATACAGTGACGGAAACAGCCGCACTTTACTCCCCAACGTTGACGAGGTAATTTTTGAGCATCTGTCGGAAGAAAATGAATACTCAGAGAATTGGCCACCACTCAATTCATCCACGGTTCCAATGTTGCCGAAGATGATAAGAGTAATGATTATCTTAGAAAATGGTGACTCAACCTCTAGGCTATTTCCTGGAGTCATCGTTGAGTAGGATGTTAAATTCGGTAATACACCGCTCGATGAAACAAGATGGGGTTGCCCTGTTGGCGGCGCTTGTTTTAATGTTGGGGATTGTGATGGTGCTGGGTAATATTTTTTACCGACACCAAATTGATGTATCGCAAGCAAGCAATGCTGCACTTAGTGATCAGGCGTTTTTGTTAGCTTTAAGCGTTGAGCGTTGGGCACGTCAGCGTTTGTCAAAAACAGAGGGGATGGACGAGGACACAGACGTTGATCATCACGGAGAAAACTGGGCTCAAGCTGTTCCAATGTTACCTGTTGAAGGTGGGTTAATTCGTGGGTGCTTATTAGACCTTCAGGGACGCATAAATGTAAATAATTTCTCGGTTTACGCTGAAGATCCGGACTCTTTAGAGACAGAACTTTCTACTTTTTTGGGAGGTTCTATTGGCATTGCCTCAATGTGGAGGAATTTTCTTATATTAGCTGATTTTCCCGTTACCCCTGCTCGGATGTCTACGATAGTGGATTGGTTGGATAGCGATAGTGAGTTGGTTAATCAATGGGGGGCTGAACAGCCCGATTATGATAGTTTACCCCGAACAGTCTCCAACACCCCTATGAGTGATCCCACTGAATTGGCTGCCATAGCTGGATACGGTGTGGTTGAAGTGCAATATTTGCTACCCTACATCACAGCACTACCTTTGGCAGGAACTTCCCCAAAACTATTGCCAACAACAATCAACATAAACACTGCACCAGAGAGTATATTGCGAGCGCTTGGTGGCGAATTCAGTGACGCGTTTACTGCGGCCATTCTAGATATACGTGACGAGGGAGGATACTTTGAGAGTATCGAGGCTTTATATCAAGATTTAGAAGGTTCGCTACCCATTTCACCGGGAGACGCAGCGAAATTTTGGCCTTCTACTTTGATTGACGTGAGATCTGACTTCTTTCAGCTTTATTTAGAGGTTCTTTTGGGTGACATCGAACTGCGGCTAAAGAGTACAATAGATCGACGAAAGAATAAGGAGAATCCAGTAGTCATGGCAAGAGAGGTTTTCTTAGTCCCAGATGTTGTGCAGGAGCTAAAAGTAGGCGCAGAAAGCCTCACTATGGATGAAAGTAAAGACGGGGCCGAGCAGCAGATAAATTCTTACCGAATTCAAACCGCATGCGAAGCCTTGGGAGTTTAGGAAAATTGGCTACTGAAGTCGATCACTTATATAACCTAGACAAGCGTGTTAACGCGACAGATGGTGAAGCTTTTTATATCGATCTTTGGGTTCCGTCTGATCATATATCAGTTCAACGGATTCAGGTTCCCACTGCACCTCGTAGAAAGTGGCAGAGCCTAATACCGTGGATTATGGAGGAGCGTATTCTTGATAGAATAGAGGATATGCATTTCGTTCTTGGTCAATGCTTTGAGGATGACACAGTAGAAGTGTTTTCTGTTCGAAAGTTGGACTTATCGAATTGGCTCAGAGTCGCGGAAAATGCGGGAGTCGTTGTAAGAAAGATGGTTCCAGATTACTTGGCCCTTCCCTGGGAGGTTGGACGACTATCGGTGGGTTGGCGAGAGGGTTATTGTTTAGTTCGTTATTCTGCCAGCGAAGGATTTTCGGCAAAACCAAACTCTGCGTGGAAAATAATAGAGCGCTTTATTGAAGGTGAAGATGTACCGCCTCGGGTGTCAATAAGCGTTCCAGAAAATATTTTAGTACCAGAGAGTCTTAGCGAACAAGCTGAAGTAAATAGTTCAGAAGTAGATTGGCAAATCTGTGACATGCGGGATGGAATAAATCTTTTAGAGGGAGAGTTTAAGCCCAAAGACAAGTCATTCTCGCGATTGTGGGGAGTCAACATTATTTTGGCGACAATTCTGTGCGGATTCATGTTTGGTTATCTGCAACTGGCTATAAAAAAAATTACCGCGGACCTTAAAAAAATAGACCAGCATATAGAAGCAAGTTATGGAAGGATCTTTTTAGGCCAAAGTATAGAAGCAGATGAACTCCGTAGTTCTTTCGATATACAACTTCGGAGGATTCTAGCGCAACGCAAAGCCAGAGAAAGTATGCCTTTTGTTGGGCTGGAGGCCATATCTGAGGTGATGAGGAACTGTGACTGCGACTTGCGCTCTCTTAAGGCATCCTCTGGGGAAATTAAAATAAGGGTGGATCGTTCTGCAGAGCTTCGTCGACGGGATCTAAAGCTTCCTGAGTTCAATGTTGATATCGAAGATATAGACAAATCTTCGGATAGCTTATTATTAACTTTCAGTCCTAGGAGAAATCGATGAAACTTGCGAAATCTTTGAAAGACTGGAGCCAAGGCCTCAGTCGCCGTGAGACTATTATAATTACCGTCGCGACTAGCTTAATTGTGATTACCTCTGTCATGCTTTCTTTGGAGCCTATTTGGCGCGATCACCATCAGTTGAAAGTAAGTTTTGCAGCCCGTGAAGAAGATTTAAATTGGCTTAATGAACAATCTAAGTCAGTTAGTAAACTTGGAAATGATTGTGCTGGTCGAACTATAAAAAATGGTTCTGATCGTGAGATCTTAAATCTAATTTTGCGTCGAAATCAGTTGAGACCAAAAGTTAACAAAGAGGATCGTGGGTCGTATTTTCTTGAGTTTGAGGTAGATGACTCAAACAAGGTATTAAAAATGATAAGCCATTTGGCGTGTGAGCAGTTTGCTTTAGAGACCTTGTTGATAGACTCACTCCAAAATGATGAAAATTTTGCACGTTATGTCGCTAAAATCGAGTTAAGCCGTGTCCGTTAAATTTGATAATATTGAAACAAATGGTGAGAGTTTTTTAGGATGAGGTTTTTAAGATTGAATCGTCAAAAGTTGTCCTGGGTGATCCCAGAAATCAGATCTCTCTTAAGTTCTCAGAGCGGGCAATCTTTGCCCGTAAAACTATATGCATTGACATTGGTCTTCCTTATCGGAGTTCTAATTATTATGACTATATCGGTTATAGATTTGGCTAATCGAAGACCTTTATCTTTCCAATTGATTGAGCGGCCCGCTGTAGCTCCGATTAAAGATTGGAACTGGTTTAGGAGTACGCTACCAAAACCAGTTGTATCTAAATCAATATTGAACCTGAAAAATGCCGACATCAATGTGGAGCTTCTTGGCGTTATCATTGGCGATGTGGTGTCTGCCGCGACATTGACTGCTGGCGGGAAGCCAGAAAGTGTTTATCAGATAGGGGATGAAATAAAAGCAGGTGTTATTATTACAGGGATAGAGCCTCATCGCATTATCATTAATCAGAACGGATCGCCGCGGCAGATACCACTGAACAAGCCAGAGTCAGTAATAGAGTCTTTGGATAGAACCGAGCCAGATGGGTTGGGTAAAAGTATGCAAGCCGGTTTTAGGTTAGCCAATATGTTCGGTGCAGTGCCAGTAAGGCTGGATAACTCAAGCGGAGCTTACGCGTCGGGATTCAAGCTCAATGAACTCTCTGCTGAAGTACGTTCTCTTGCGGACGTAGAGAATGGTGACGTGATTGTTAAGGTCAGTGATTCTGGAATACAGGAACTCTTGAAAAATCCTACAGCTTGGATAAATTACAGCAGTCAAACTAGCCTACCAGTGACAGTGATTCGCGACAACCGCGAGATAATAGTTTATGTGAATGCCGCAAGTCTCTCAGCAAAAATGTTACCGAATTTGGGACAAATTAGATGATCAATTCCTACTTAAAACTTTATCGATTTAGTTCGAATGCAATTGCCCTATTGGTCTTATCATTGATAGTTTCCAGTGAAGTTTATGCGCAAGAAGAGGTGCGAATTAATTTTCGGGATGCGGATATTCGCAGTGTGATTGAAAGTGTGGCCGAAATTACTGGTAAATCGTTTGTGTTAGATCCTAGGGTTAAAGGTAAGGTAACAATTATTGCTCCGCAACCTATTGACTCTCGTCTCCTATATGAAGCGGTTCTGTCTGCGATTCAGGTCCAAGGTTTTCAGGCGGTGAGAGATGGAGCAGTTACTCGCATTATACCATTCAGTCAAGCATTTAATTTCGCTGCTGGAGATGGCGGTAATGAGATGCGTACGGAGGTATTGCGTATAAAGCATGTTCAGGCGGCAACTTTGGTATCGGTACTCAAGCCAATGCTGAGCAATGGGGCTCGTCTCATGGCTTATGCACCCAGTAACTATTTAGTTGTGTCTGATATAGAGACCAACATTCTTCAGTTAAAACGTTTCATCGCGATCATGGATGACCCCGATAGTTCAGCGGTAGAGGTGATTAATTTGCGGCATATATCGCCCGCAGAGGCTGTGCATATCGCGAGCCAGTTAAAGCAGTTACAAAAGCAAGAATTATCCCTCGTTGAGGATGGCCTGAATGATAGAGTAATTGTTAGTGGTCCCGGTATAGCAAGAGCAGCCTTCAAGGCAATGCTTTTAAACTTAGACGTGCCCTCCGCTAAACAGGCAAGTGTTGAGGTGATGTATTTAGATTTTTTAAGGGCCGCAGAGATTAAGCCAGTTATAGACGGGATGTTGCAGTCGGACACTTTTTTACGCCTAGCCGGTCAATCTGGAGGTGATGGGAAGAATAAGACAGACTACAAAATTGAAATTGATGAGCTCAATAATGCTCTTATCTTAGCGGCCCCACGGGAGGTGATTAGAGAGGTTAACAAGGTATTAGATCAGCTTGATAAGCCTCGCCCGCAAGTGTTGATCGAGGCCGTTATTGCTGAATTGTCAGAGGATCAGGCGGAAGACCTCAGTTCACAGCTGGTTTATTCTAGTAAAAATCGCGGAGCTTATCTGACAAATTTTGATGGCGTCTTAACCAGTTTGCTTGGTGGGACCGTTCTCGACGGAAGTCAAAACATATCTTCTTCGATGCTAAGTCAAGCCTTGCCCGCTACCGGACTCGGCGTTTTCGGTGATTTTGATAACGCCACTGGAAAGGGTATGGGCTTGTTGGTTCAGGCACTGAAAACTGATGGGGCGACCAAAGTTCTGTCTACCCCCTCGGTGGTGACTTTGGACAATGAGGAAGCGACCCTAACGGTGGGAGAAGAGGTACCTTTTCAAACAGGGAGTTTTACCAACAGTAACAATGTAAGCACGAACCCTTTTACGACGATTAATCGAGAAGAGGTGGGAGTAACGCTTAAGGTCAAACCTCAGATAAGTAAGGGCGATGCCGTACGTTTAGAGATCGAACAAGAATCGTCTAAGGTGCAAGCTGGTGGTACTGTGGGATTGCAAACAACCTCAAAAACCACGATGCAGACCAATGTTATGGTTCAGGATGGAGAATTACTCGTGCTGGGTGGATTAATCGAGGACACTGGCAGTGATAACGCTCGGCAGTTACCCATTATTGGTGATATACCGTTATTGGGGCGTTTATTTCGATCGACCAAGAACGAATCTAAGCAGCGAGTGATGATGATGTTTATTCGACCGACAATATTACGAGATTCTCTTGATGCAAAGACGGCTACCAAGGGGCGCTTTGATCATCTAATTTTCCGAGATTTAGATGGCGATGCTCCAGGGTATCTTACACCTAAGTTGAAGGAATTCGAATGAGAGCCGAGGGAACAGAATTTTGAGGACAATTCGAAATAGAGAAGTCTGCTAATTCCGACTTAGGTTGCTCTTTTGATTTCTCTAACTCGCGTTAATCAGGCTTTTAGGAGCATAGATGTCTCTATATCTTGAACATTTCGGTTTGTCGCGAGAACCCTTTTCAATTGTTCCTGATCCAAGCTTTTTATATCCTAGTCACTATCATCGGCAAGCGGTTGCCCACCTCAAGTATGGGTTGGAGCGCGAGGGTGGTTTTGTTCTCCTCACGGGTGAAGTTGGGACTGGAAAAACGACTTTAATTCGAACATTTGTTAAGGGCATACCTGCGCATGTGCGAATCGCCTATATTCTTAACAGTCAGTTGGAAGTTAGTGATCTCCTCGCGAGTATATGTCATGAGTTATCTGTAAAACCTGTTACACGGGGTGGCCTATCTTTTATAAAAGCGTGCACCGATGCACTATATGACGATCTACTGGCAGATCATGCTCGAGGAAATAAGACCTTGATCATTATTGAGGAAGCACAGAATTTAGGGGTCGACGTGTTAGAGACACTTCGACTCCTAAGTAACTTGGAAACTCACACTGCCAAATTACTTCATATTCTCCTAGTCGGTCAGCCTGAGTTTTTAGAGATATTAGCGCAACGTGATATGCGTCAATTAAATCAGCGGGTAGTTGCTCGGTTTCATCTACAACCCATTGATCGAAAAGAATTAGCCGATTACGTAAGGTATAGATTGCGCAAGGCGGGCGCGACGAGAGACATATTTGAAGATTCGTGCATACCCGTTATTTATAAACTAACCGATGGTATCCCGAGGCTCATCAATCTGATTTGCCAGCACGCGCTGGTTGCCGCCTATGCTACCGGACGTTACTCGATATCAAAAAAGCTTTTGAAGGAAGCCGCCGTTGAGGCCGCGCCCCTCTCTGGGTCGGGGCGGGGTGTTAAAGGGCTTCGGATGGTGGTCCTCTCATTGGCGGTAATAGTAATTCTGGGGTTTTTTGCATTGCGGGAGGCTATAAAAACAAATGACTTTTTCATTGATACCGGTCCGTTTTTAGATTCCCCAGCAGACACTGCCGACGTGGAAGCAAATATTTTAGTAGATACCACACAACCCAATACCGTGTCTTCTGATCTGGTTGTCTCGGAGCAAACTAGTTTAGGATTGGTTGAAACTAATCAAAATGATAGCTCTAGACCACTCCCCAAAAACTTGGGGGATCTCAACGATTCATCAGATCATAGCGAGGCTCAAAGCTTTGATGCAAAAAATGAGTTATTAAAACTGTGGATTCCCGACAGTTTATCGGTGTTATCCTCTTCTTATGCAAAGGAAATATTAAGATTGAAAGAAGAGGTAATTCTTTTGTCAGATCTAGATTCCATGCGCACATTAGACAGACCGGGTTTAGTGACGTTGTCTCAAGAGGGTCGCGCTAAAACTATGGTCCTAGTTGAGATTGAAAATAATTTTGTCACTCTCAGAGGAGAATTTGGAGATGAAAAAGTGGAATTTTCAGACCTTTTTACAGTGTGGAATAAGGAGTATGAGTATATTTGGAGACCGCCACCGAACTATGAGATTTTGCAGAGAGGGGAAAGGAATAAGCTCTTAATTGACTGGTTGCAAGAACGATTTTTGAAATTGGATAGCGCCTATGAACAAATAATCACAGGTGGGCGCTACACCGAGGCTTTACAAATTCAGGTGCTAGAATTTCAGCGCTTCCATGGACTGCAACAAGATGGCATTTTGGGACCGGAAACGATTATGATGATCAACAGATTGACTGATCTAAGTACCCCTTCAATATGGGTTAAAAAAATCTGATGTCATTTATTCTGAATGCATTAAAAAAAGCTGAGCGTGATCGCCTGCGAGATGAAAATCGTGAAATTGAGGATTTTACTAGCTCTGTTTGGGAGCCTAATAGTGCGTCTTCAGTAACTAGCAAAAGATTAATTTTTAAAATTGGCTTGATACTAATAATTCTTTTTTTGGGAGTTTTGATTTTTGTTTATGTTAGTTTGAAAGACGTTACCCTTGATGATACGATATTTCATACAGATGTAAGCTATTTGCCGATTGAGTCTGCTCCCGCAACGACTTTAACGAGTGGTATGGAGACCGAAAATTCCTCCAAGCTGGTGTCGTCATCTGTTCCGAATATTGTAATCACTGGAAGTATTTTCCTGGGTGAAGGATCAATATCTAACAGAGTTTTTATTAGTGATAGAGTACTAAAAACCGGTGATTTAGTGGATTTAAACTGGATCGTAGAATCAATTGAGGTTGACGCGGTTGTGCTGAGATCTGATGAACACACAGTCAGAATATTATATCCTTGACCAAAATAAATGTGATGTTGAACTTGGTGTAGAGCTTATTAATCGGTAAAAACTTCGAAAGCTGAGTGTGTTTTCTGCCTAAATCGTTTCGATCGTCGGTAAGGGAAGACGTCGATTATGTAGCCTTCATTTATTTTTTTCTGCAAATTTGTCCAAAAAGATACCTTATAAAGATCACTGTGCATTTCTTCGAAGATCTTTCGGACTTCTCTGTTGCCTGAAAAAAATAGCCGAAATTCCTCGGGAAATATGTCTGAATCACCCACTGAAAACCAGGCGTCCCCCCTAAACTCATCCTCTGAGTTCATTGCTTGAGGAATTTTTCGAAAATTACATTCCGTAAGAGGGATGATTTCATCGTAATCATAGAAAACTACTCTACCGTGACGCGTGACACCAAAATTTTTTAGAGGCATATCACCGGGAAAGATATTAGCGGCGGCCAGTTGTTTGATGCAGTTGCCATACTCCTCCATTACACTTCGGATCTCTTGATTTGAGGCATTATTGAGGAATATGTTCAGTGGTGTCATGTAGCGTTCAATGTAGAGATGTTTAATAAGTAACTGATCTCCACGTAGTTCAATTTGAGAATTTGCTACATTTTTTAATTCTTCTAACAATATTGTCGAAAACCTTTCGATTGGGAAAATAAGGTTATTAAATTCTTGAGTATCCGCCATGCGTCCGATTCGATCATGGCGTGATACCATATGATATCTTTGGCGCACGATCTCATTAGTAACCTCCTTTGGAGGATCGAATTTATCTTTTATTATCTTAAATACAATATTGTATGAAGGTAATGTGAACACTGACATGACCATGCCCTTTATGCCAGGTGCAATTATAAACGTGTCGTTGGCGTTTTCTAGGTGTTGAATTAGTTGGCGATAAAATTCTGTTTTAGCATGCTTGGGGAAACCAAGACTATTGTAAATCTCGTGATCTAATTTATTTGGCATTAAATTTTTTAAAAAATGCGCATACTGATAAGGAAGGGGCGCGTCGACCATAAAGTGGTTTCTAGTAAAACTAAATATTACGCTTAGTTCATCTACGTTAAAAAGAGCGGTATCAACAAAGACATGTCCGTGTTCATTATTAAGGATCACTAACGCCATCGGGAAGACGTTTTCGCCATCGACAATACGACCCACAATGTACGCTGCCTTGCTCCGGTAAAAGATCGATTCAAGTATGTCAAAGTTTATATTTTCTTTACGCTGGCTAAGTTTCGGGGCTATCTCTCGGTTGAATACTGTCATAATATTGTCAATATCAAGGGCTATATTTTCTCGAGGAAGAGAAAACTCCGACTCTGACAAGATTTGGTGAAATGTATCGCGGTAGTTATTTCCATTGTAACGTATGAATATACTGTACTCTGATTCAGGTGCCTCGATAGATTGAGAAGAACCCACAAACACAACGTCTTCGGCAATTTTATCGTGATCATGGATCTGGCTGAATACAGAGTTGAAGAATGTTTCGGCGATTTCAAAATTTGGAAAATTAAAAACTAGTTGGGTATAGGCTACTTTGGCTTCACGCCAAAGGTCTAACTTAGCTAAATCTTTATTGGTCACCATGGCTAAATACTGAACGGTTTGAGTGATTTTATCAGTGTAAAGCTCTAACCGATCTGCATTTGCCCTCTGGGTACCGATCCAATCGGCCTTTTCAAATCGCGCTTTAGCGCTCAGGGTTGCATTAAGGTGATCGGCAAAATAGCTACGGAAGCCATTTAGGATTGTTTTGGCCATTCGCCGCGCTGTAGGATTTCTTATCAATTATTTATCAGCCAATATTTGGATTTTAAAGTGAACCGTTAATCGAACAGTTTTTTTATACTGGTTAGATATTCTTTCGCTACCGATTTGTCGGGAGATTGCGACTTTAGATCCGTTTTTGACCTCTCCCTCGTTATTGTGTAGGTCTCTCCGGCTTGTAATCCATTGCAGTATTTCGTATATATTTTTTTAAATTCCGTCAGTGCTTGATATTCTGGAGTGTTGGCTAGAAAAAACCAACCGCAATCTTTTCCAGCCAAGTAGACAATGGCGTGAGACCAAGTTTGCCGTATTTTTGGACTATTTTTATTGCATGCTTCCAAATAGGCTTGACGTGGGTCCGGTAATCCCGGGAGAAAAACAAGTTTTCGGCACTCAGTAATCATTTTGTTGAGCGTTGGAAGATACTCACTTTCAGTGATAACATTTCTTGCTGCTAGATAAATGGTTTCTGATGAGAAGTTATCCAACGTATCTAGCCAAAGCTTTTTAGCCAAATTTTCGTAGTTGGGATTGTCACCGAAAGCACTATAGTATTGATTATGATAATTGAGGCGAAAAAGGGCGAATATTTGATTTACTGCATCAATTCGGTCTGACTGATTTTCCTCCTTTTCAGGTGGCCCAGCTTCTGTCTGATAACGCTTCGATGATGCTTCGATCTCTGAGACGACCTTTTCGATCATTTTTGAATTGTCTTTCATAGCCGTTTTCCAATGATTTCGTCTGACTCTCTCTTGCCCATTGTCCTTTGATATATTGTAAAAATTTTGTGCTCCATGAGCTCTGAAGGGCTCCATTTTCTTGCCAATATAAAATGAATTCAGGCAATAATTCTTCTGCAAATTGACGATCTATATTCGCCATGTTTAAAACATCAAATACCGACTCCCTTGGCCGCCAATCTGAAGTGATTGGTTTAGGCTGAAGGTCTCGATCCGTCATCCCGATAAAGAACTGCCACTGTCGTCTCACATGATGTATAAACTTAGTATCCCAAGTATTTGACATATCACCTCGCTCACGCCAATAAAGAATGAATTCAGGAATGGCATCCTCCACAAAATTAGAACTTATACCACCTTTTTCCAGAAGTATATGCATTGCGTCTTCAGACGGACGCCATTTTCGGTCGATCGCTATTTGTTGACTGCGTAGTTGGTTGCTTGATTCTAGTTTTTGCCACTGACGCCATACCTCTTTTAGGTACTTAGATTCCCAACTATATCTTGGTACTTTTTTATCCCGCCAATAAGCAACAAACTGAGGCACCTGTTGCAGAGCGAATTCTCTTGTTGCTCCAAGTTGAGAAAGCTGCCTCAGAGCGTCTTCACTTGGGTGCCAGTCATTTTTGATGAATTGTGCCTGCTTTGAGGTTACTGCGTTTTTGTTTAATCTGTAATTATCCTTTGCAACGTTACTGCGAACCTCAGTTGCAGGTTCATTGAATGCAAAACACAATGTTTGCTCATCATCGTTCGAATCATTTTTTAAGATGATAATTCCTTTCTCAGCTAGATTACATGAAAGGCGATGAAGTTCAGTTTTGCTCCAGAACGGAGCAAGTTGTGACAGTTGTCGAAGGTGTACGTCAGTCCATTGCAAACAATCATGAATCTGTGTGGATGAGTGCATCTTACATTCTTGTAAAAGCTGCAACATAATAGTCTCCTCTAACCCGATGGTTGCGGCTAATGTTGGCGAGATAACAATGTGTTTTTCGGGAATGAGGGACATGTCGCAACTTTAGCAGATGGCTTGCAAATCACAACCGCAAAAAGCACGACCAGCGAGATTAATTGTTAGGATATTTTGAGAAGAGGGATTTTGACAAAAGCGAATAAACTGTATATAAAAACAGCTTATTTTTAGTAACTAGCGTTGGTACAAAAGTAGCGCTTAAAGATTGGGATCCCGCATCAGTGGTAAAACAGAAGACAGCTTTTGTATGCAATGAGTGTGGTGCTGATTATCGTAAATGGCAGGGCCAATGTACCGAATGCAAGGCATGGAACACTTTGTCTGAATTGCGCATGGGAGTGTCTGAGAGTAAGCGCTTAATAAGGTCAGTCGGCTTTGCAGGAATAATCGATAACGAAATTAGGTCACTCAGTGCGATTGATCTCCATGAAATACCTCGAATAGTAACCGGCATAAGTGAGTTAGATTTGGTTCTAGGTGGAGGACTAGTGTCTGGATCTTGCATTCTTGTGGGTGGTGAGCCTGGTGCGGGCAAGAGCACACTTTTATTGCAAGCTTTATGTAAAATTTCAAAATCTCAAAGCGCTCTCTATGTGACCGGAGAGGAATCTCCTCAACAGATTGCAATGCGCGCAGATCGACTTGGTTTGACAAATAAAACATTACAAATTATGGCAGAGACGTCTGTGGAACAGCTATGTTTTATTGCTGAGAAACAAAAGCCAAAAATCTTGGTAGTTGATTCAATTCAAGTGATGCATCTCGAGGAAATAAGTTCGGCGCCGGGGAGTGTCTCTCAGGTAAGAGAAAGCGCTGCGATGCTTGTCCGTTTTGCCAAAAAGACAGGTACCGTGTTAATTTTGGTGGGACATGTGACTAAAGATGGCTCACTCGCGGGACCCAAAGTCCTTGAGCATATGATTGATTGTTCACTTATATTGGAGAGTTCGACCGGCACCCATTTCCGAACACTGAGAAGTCAAAAAAATCGTTTTGGGGCAGTAAATGAACTTGGTGTATTTGCGATGACCGAGAAAGGTCTAATTGAAGTAGCTAACCCGTCTGCGATTTTTTTACAACGCGACGACGAGGTGTCCTCGGGTAGCGTCGTGATGAGTGTCTGGGAGGGTACAAGGCCCCTTTTAGTAGAACTCCAGTCGCTGGTTGATAACAGTCATTTTGCAAATCCTCGTCGCGTAACCGTTGGGCTAGATCAAAATCGCCTGTCGATGTTGCTGGCAGTATTGCATCGGCATGGCGGAATAATGGTGGGTGACCAAGACGTGTTTGTAAATATTGTCGGAGGGGTAAAAGTTCTTGAAACTAGTGCCGACTTAGCACTAATTCTCTCGGTAGTTTCTAGCTTTAGGGATAAGTCGTTGCCTGACGACTTAGTAGTATTCGGGGAGGTTGGATTGTCTGGTGAAATTCGCCCTGTGACAAACGGGCAAGAACGTTTGAGAGAGGCGGTAAAGCATGGTTTCAGACGCGCAATCGTTCCTGCTAAGAATGCACCAAAGACAGCAATTCTAGGTATGCAAGTGACACCTGTCCAGCGGATTACTCAAGCAATTGAGGTTTTATTTTAAGTTGATATTTCACTGGTAATCCCGAATTTTGATTGACAGTCAGTATCATCCAACTTACCCTGCGCACGTTGTTTTGATGGAAGGTGACGAGAGCTTGCTTTGACCTTTAGAGTATAGCAATCAATTAAACGGGAAGTCGGTGCGCCCTATATAAAAATTGCGACAAACCCGACACTGCCCCCGCAACGGTAGATAAGAATATCTGGTAGTGGTGCCACTGCGCAACAGCGTGGGAAGGTTACCAGGTAGGGGTTACCCCCACTTATGAGTCCGGAGACCGGCCTTTTCGTCATAAACACAAACTGCGGGGTGTGGTTATGTGTGCGTGCGACGAAATGCTTCGTCTTTCGGTCTTGTCACCCTCAAAAACTTGGTTGTCACTCGAGTGTGAGTGTGCGAGGACTAGATGAAAATCAAAAATATATTTGCTTCAGCAATCACGCTGATAGCGCTCCTAAATAGTTTGCCGTTAATTTCAAAAACCACTAATGATATTGAAGAAGTCGTGGTTACTGCGTCATTGACGCCTATTCTGAGGTCACGATCAGGTAATGCTGTGAGTATCCTGAGTAGACAACAGTTACAGAACCATACATGCGTTGGGATATCTGATCTTTTGAGAGATGTTCCCGGTTTTTCTGTGAGCCGAGCTGGGGTCTTGGGTTCTCAAACTCAGGTACGTGTTCGCGGTGCAGAGGCGAATCATTTAGTAGTATTAATTGATGGGGTCGAAGCCAATGATCCATCCCAAAATGATGAGTTCAGTTGGGCAACGGTGAGTGCAACAGACATAGAAAGAATTGAAATTGTTCGAGGTCCTCAGAGTTCATTGCGAGGCAGTGACGCAATAGCAGGTGTGGTAAATATCATTACGCCCAGTGCTGAAAAGACCGGTTTTGGATTGTTTTTGGAGAGAGGTAGCAGGTCTACACACCACAGCGGGTTCAATTTAGACTTCAAACAGCCAGACTTCGATGTCCGATTGGGGCTGGGTCATGTTGAGTCAGATGGTGGCAACATAGCTCGTTCGGGTAATGAGAAAGATGGTTACCAAAATACAACGCTCACGTTCAAAACGGGAGTAAAAATTAATGAAAAGTTAAGTGTTTCACTTTCGGCTCGAGGGTCAAATGGCATGAACCAATATGATGCTGATAACGACTACGATGGCCTTGTTGAAGACCGAGATAGACACTCAAATTTTGATAATAGTACCAGGCGATTACAAATAGATTACTCTCCTCGTAATGGCTCTTGGCGGCATAAATTATTGATTTCAAGATCAACAAATAATAATTCAGCGTTTGTTAATGGTGTAGAGGGTAATATTACCGCTTCTAGTAAAGACCGATATCAATATGTTGGCTCTGTCTCGTTTGCGGACGAAAGTAGTACACTCTCTTTTCTCGCAGAGCGTGATCAGGAGGACTGGATTCAACGCGGAGATGATCCTTGGGGAGATGTAAATCAAGATAGAGAGCGTGATACAGATAGTTTGGCGCTTGAATATCGCACAGATGTCAATGATCGATTGACTATTGCCGCAAGTGTGCGTAGCGAGGACAACTCTGAATTTGATAGTTCAAAGACGTTCAGAACTGAGACGACCTATCGGTTAACGGATCGAACTCGCGTGAGAGGCGCTTTCGGTACTGCGATAAAGAATCCTACCTTCACCGAGAGATTTGGTTATTATACTAACTTTATTGGTAACCCAAATCTTGTGCCAGAGAAGTCTCGAAGTTGGGAGCTGGGATTCGATACCCAACTTTCAGATGGTAACGTGGTTTTATCCGCAACCATATTTGACAGTGAATTGGCGAATGAGATAGACGGATTTGTTTATGATCCAACGATTTTTGCCTTCACCTCAGGCAACACGAATTCAAAGAGTGAGCGGAAAGGCCTTGAGTTGAGTTTTATTAGTAATTTTTGGGATTCTTTCTCAATCTCGTCCGCATACACATATACTCATTCAAAGGATGTAGACTCCGTTGACGAAGTAAGAAGGCCAAAAAACATTGCAAGCGTTAATCTTAGCTGGGAGGCGACTGAAAATCTTTTCCTAAACACTAACCTTCAGTTTACTGGAGATCAGACTGATGTTTACTTCCCACCTTATCCTGAACCATCACAGGTCGTTACGATGGAAAATCATACCGTGTTGAACGTCAATATAAATTATATTGCGAGTGATAGATTTAAAATTTATGTTAATTTAGACAATTTGTTAGATGAGGATTATGAGGAGGTTTTTGGTTATCAAACTCTAGGTTTCGGTGCCAGCATCGGGCTTCGTTATGGCTTCTAGATAAAACATTTATAAATGAACTTTGAGTATTCTTAAATGAACAGTACGTGTTTTAATTTGAGAGGAAACTGTAAAATGAGTAAGCATCCGCCCCCTCGTTGGAGACCCATTTTGAGAATTGTATCTTTGCTAATAAGTGCCATTGAGCTCATTTGTGGTTTGGGATTGAGGCATAAGTTAGCTGGCGTAAAACACGAGTGTGATCTTTTTGATTCAGTTGTTTGGATGCCTGTTTTGGATACTACCCATATTTTAGTCGCCCGGGTCCGAGACTTGTTGATGCCGCGGAAATTATGGCTTACGCCATGCATTCATTATTATTTTAACTACCCCAGAATTTCCCTGCGGCAATCCAAGTTAAGTAGAAAAAGGACGTATTTATGTCAGAAAAGCAATTAACAGACGAGCAGCGTCACAAGAAAAAAATGCAAAAGCAAAAGAAAAATATCGATTCGAGCATAGCGGCAGCAAACGAAGATCGAGGAGTTCTAATTTTACTTACTGGTGATGGGAAGGGAAAGACCAGTTCGGCATTTGGTATGATAATGCGCGCGATGGGATATGGATACCGGGTGGGAGTGGTGCAATTTATAAAAGGAGAACAGCTCTCTGGAGAGGAACTATTCCTTAAGAACGTATTACCAGAGGTCGATTTTTACCAAATGGGCACCGGTTTTACCTGGGACACACAAGACCGTGCTGGAGATATTGATGCGGCAGAGAGGACTTGGTCTGTGGTAGAACCAATGCTCTTAGACCACAGTTATCATTTGGTTGTTCTAGATGAGATTACTTACATGCTCAGTTTCAAATATTTGGATGAGACGCGGGTTGTAAATGCCTTAACGGCTAGACCCAGGAATCAGAGTGTTGTGTTAACTGGACGCGGTGGCGGAGCCGCGATAAGAGAGATCGCTGATACCGTATCAGAGGTTAAGGAAGTAAGACATGCCTATAACTACGGTGTCAAGGCACGTAGAGGAGTGGACTACTAATTGCAAAGAATGGCATCTCGAGACTTAAGTGCTCTTTTGTGGCTTTCTTTGCCGCTGGTGGTTATCGTGGGAATGAGCACAGGCGCCGTAAAAATCCCGATTGATGTCATTATCCAGCACTGTATAAGTGTGTTCTTTCGATCAAACGATAGTGATGTGAGCTCAGGCCAAATCTACACCATATTATTTGACATACGACTGCCCCGATTGTGTCTTGCCTTCTTGGTGGGATTGGTGCTCGCAATGAGTGGTGCTGTGATGCAGGGTCTTTTCAGAAACCCGCTAGCAGCGCCATCTTTGATAGGTGTTTCAAGCGGAGCATCGTTGGGAGCCAGTTTAGTAATCGTTTTTGCCGGATCATGGTTGCAAAGTAATTCGATTTTGGGATTATCAGTAATTGCAATGGGAGCTTTTATCGGTAGTTTTTTTGTAACTCTTACCGTCTACAGCCTGTCTACATCGATTTTTGGTACTTCTGTGACAACTATGTTACTTGCCGGAATAGCTGTGAGTGCGCTAGCGGGCGCTTTAAATACTTGGCTTAGCTACTTTGCCGATAATGAAATGCTCAGGCAAATAAGTGTGTGGCAAATGGGTAACCTAAGTACTGCGAATTGGCCACGGGTGTTAATCATCGGCGTTGTAGGGGCGTTTGTTTTGCTAATTTTTTTTCGGGAAAGTCAATCGCTCAATGCGTTACTTTTGGGAGAGTCAGAGGCAAGGCACTTGGGTGTTGATGTGCAGTATGTCAAGAAAAAACTTATTTTTTTGACGACACTTGGTGTCGGTTCTGCTGTTGCTGTTGCGGGGATGATTGGTTTTGTTGGGTTAGTAATACCTCACATTGTGCGTTCACTGATTGGTCCCGATTATAAGGGGTTATTGCCCGTTTCGGGAGTAGCTGGCGGTATTCTTTTATTGATCGCAGATATCCTAGCCCGCGTTGTATTTACACCGATCGAAATCCCTACAGGGATTTTGACGGCTGTTCTTGGTGCTCCATTTTTTATTATGTTGCTTGCAGACCAACGCAAACAAATCTGATTTATGTCTTTTACAACATATAGCATTTCACTTACCAGATCTGGGTTCGATATCCTTCGGGCTGTTAATCTTTCTATAAATAGTGGAGAAATTACAGTTATAGTTGGTCCTAACGGTGCCGGTAAATCCAGTTTTGTAAGGGTCCTGAGTGGTGATCTTACACCGACCTGTGGCCGGATAATCTTTAACGGAAAGGACTTGATTGAGTGGCGATCTGAGCAACGAGCAAAAATGATTAGCGTTCTCCCTCAACATAGCTCGCTTGATTTTCCATTTAATGCCTACGAGGTGGTTTCATTGGGACGTATTCCGCACCAATCTGGTATTGTGAGAGACGCTGAAATTGTTAGAGAGGCCCTCAAGGCCGTAGATGCTGAGCATCTGGACGGAAGACTTTTTACTAAAATGTCGGGCGGTGAGAAGCAGCGAGTTCAGCTCGCTCGGGTCATGGCCCAAATATGGGAGCCGACCTCAATTGGCGAGCAATTCTTAGTTCTTGATGAGCCAACATCTGCCCTTGATCTTTCGCATCAGGTATTGGTGATGAGACTTGTATGTGATTTGGCTCAACGTGGTATTGGGGTCATTATCGTGTCACATGATTTAAATTTGGCGACCCGTTTTGCTGACAACGTTATTATTTTTAACAAAGGTTCTGTTGTTGCGGAGGGGGCGCCAAATGAAATTCTGAGTGAGAAACTAATTTCTGATGTTTTCGGGATACATCCTTGCGTCTTTAAGCACCCTGAAACTGGCAGAAATATAGTGATTAATTGGTGAGACTCTTTACACTTTTTGTTTTTCCCATTATTACCGTAGGCATTTTTTGCATTTTATTTCCGGCTACTGCTATTGGCGATATTACGGAAGTCGATGATTTGAAGCGTGAAATAAACTTACCAGTCCCAGCAAAGAGATTTGTCAGTTTGGCACCCAACATAACTGAACTTCTTTTCCACATTGGTGCTGGAGGCAATATTGTTGGTGCGGATGAGTTTAGTAATTATCCCGATGAGGCCAAAAGAATCACTCGTGTAAATAATCATGCACTGGTTAACTATGAACTTATTTTAAGTTTACAGCCTGACCTCGTGTTTGCATGGAGCTCAGGCAATGGTTATGAAATCGTCCAGCGTCTACGCAAGCTAGGTTTAACAGTTTTTGTTGTTGAAGTAACAAAGCTTTCACAAATTCCAAAACTTTTAAAAAAATTAGGCAGGCTAACGGATAAAACAAGCGAAAGTAATCGTGTTGCGGCCAGTTTTTACAAAAAGTTACAGTCCCTTATTGAGTTGCATAAAAACAAAAAGAAGGTAAAAACGTTCTATCAAATATGGGATGACCCCATTATGACACTTAATGGCGAACACTTAATAAGTGATGTGATTAAAATATGTGGAGGTGTCAATATTTTTGCGACCTCTACACCGTTAGTGCCTCGCGTCAACATCGAGACGATTATGAAATTTGATCCAGAGGTTATCCTGTCTAGTGGCGCGCAAGAGCGATTAGTATCTTGGAAAAAAAGTTGGAGCCGATGGAAGAACATCACTGCAGTTAAGAGTGGACATCTGTACCTAATTCCCCCTGATTTATTGCAAAGACCCACTAACCGCACCCTTGACGGGGCAGATTACATGTGCAAGTACTTGGATCAGTACCGCGCATTCGGAAGTTAATTGGCAAAGAAGCCGATGATATTTATCAACGGCCCGATGCGAAACATTTTGGTTGCTATATCTTCAAATCTTATGTGTGGCAATTTTCAAAGATCATAACCCCTCTCGTTGTGCTCGACCAAATCGAGTCCATTTGTTTCTTCCTCTAAATCGATTCTGAGCCCTAAGAGATTGTCTACTAATTTCAAGAGTATCAGTGAAATCACCGCTGTGTAAATGACTGTGCTTAAGACACCAACTAGCTGGACATACATTTGCGAGCTCATGGTAACCCCTTCCCCATAACCTTGGCCGCTGAAGACACCTAGCTGATCGGAGGCAAAAATACCAGCACATAGTGTTCCGAGCATTCCGCCAACTCCGTGGACAGGGAAGACATCGAGGGAATCATCAATTTTAAATTTTTGCTTTATTGCCTGCGTCACGTAGTAACAAATTACCCCTGCACTGATACCAATGACTAGCGCACCGGCAGGACCAACGAAGCCAGAAGCTGGAGTGATTGTGCCCAGGCCTGCTACCATTCCAGTCACGGCTCCGAGTGCAGAAGGTTTTCCAAATTTCGTCCATTCCATCACCATCCAAGCGAGTGCCCCTGAGGCAGCAGATATGTGCGTAGCGAGCATTGCCATACCAGCGTTGCCATTTGCCGCTAGCGCTGATCCTGCATTAAAACCAAACCAGCCTACCCAAAGCATGCCAGCGCCCGTCATTGACATAGTAAGATTATGAGGGGGCATAGTCTGATTAGGGAACCCATTACGGTTGCCGATAACTAACGCCGCTACAAGAGCCGCTACGCCGGCTGTGATGTGCACTACCGTGCCTCCAGCAAAATCGAGTAAACCTATTTCTCCTAACCATCCACCCCCCCACACCCAATGAGTAATTGGCACATAAACAAATAACACCCATAAGCCACTAAATAAAAGCATGGAACTAAAGCGCATTCGTTCAGCGAATGCGCCAACGATCAAAGCGGGAGTGATTATTGCAAAGGTGAGCTGAAACATCGCAAAGACTGCTTCTGGAATGTCGCCCGCCATTGAATCCTCCACTACCTGACCCATCAAAAAGTTATCTAAATTCCCAATCAGTGCGTTTGCGGCGCCACCGTTCCCAAAGGCAAGACTGTAGCCTGCCACTAACCAGATTATTGATACAAGGCATGTTATTGCAAAACACTGCATCAATATGGAAAGCACGCTTCTCGAGCGAACCAGACCTCCATAGAATAGTGAGAGTCCCGGAATTGTCATGAACAGGACAAGGGCAGTGGAAGTAAGAATCCATGAGGTGTTTGCGCCATTGAGGTTTTCGGCTACTACCGAAAACGATAGCATCATGAGAGTTAAAATTTTTAAGATATTTTTTATGGAAGCAATAGTGTATTTCATTAATACCCTCCTTAAATTAATTATTATGGATCTAACACTTTTGCTATAAGTTAAATTTTATTTCTATGCACTATTTTTTAACACAAAAAACATTTTTTTTAACTAAATGCGCTTCTTTAGTGCTTAATTAGACGTAAATTATATTTTTGCACCTTAATTAAGCAATTTTAAGCATGAAACGTTTTTAAAAAAAACATAATTTTAAATGTGGAATTAGGATAAAAGGTGTTCATGTTGTCAATAATGAATTTGACTGTGCTAACAGTATTTAATTTATGTTGAAATTTATCACTTATGCTGTATTTCATTGTATTGTAGTGTTATTGATCTTTCGTGTAGGTGTGGATTGAAAACTTCGTAGAACCACGTTTATGAATCGTCTTCTGATTAACTTCTTTTGTGTTTTAGCCTTAAGCGGGTGTATGAAGGGTACTAGTATTCGAAATTTAAATGATAATCATTCGAATTTTGTTGTTTGGTCATGCGAGAGTGAAGAAAAATTTAAAACCGCATGGAGATGTTACGCTGGAGATTCTGATATTGCTAGCCAAGAAAAATTTAAAGACAGAGTAAAATTTGGGCTTGATACACAATTAGCATCGCTTAATTCCGTTAAGCAAGAAGAATATTTGGGCGGAGCACCGCCAGAAATTGTATGGACGATTCAGTTTGGAGCGTATTCCTCGCGAGATGCTGCGGTAAAACATCGGGACGAATACGTCAGTGAATCAAGTAAATTGTGGCTTACAAATTCAGTAAAACAACAAAAAGAGCTAACTCTTTTACTATATGGCAAATTCGGGACCCAACAGCTTGCCCAAGCCGCTGTAAGTGACCTGCGGAAATCATACCCAAATCTGGAATATTGGGTGCGCATGGTAAAAATTGACGGGTTATAGCTCGTTACACATTTTAGCGGAAAAACTATCGTTGTCGTTACATTAACCGCTTACCTGATTGATCATCTAAATTATTAAGACTCTTCAATCAAGTAATAAGAAAACTCGATATTTACAATGGTGTTTTATCCCGCGGCTGCGTGGTCATGAAACTCCGAGATAGTTCTATGCATGTTTTTTGAGATGGACGGAAATTGAGCTTAATCATGGATCTTGTCTCTATTAATGTCTATTATTGCAAGGATAAGTCTAGCCACACAAGTGAGTTTTCCGGCACTGTTACGAAGTTCTATTTCCCATACATGAGAGCGTCGTCCAAGATGGATCGGCCGGGTTGTCCCTGTAACTACTCCCCCAGAAACGGGACGAAGGTGCGTGGCGCTGATGTCTTGCCCGCGGCAATGCTGGAAACTTCTGTCGATCACATGGTATGCTGCAGTGCTACCCAATGTTTCCGCTAACACGACATTCGCGCCACCGTGAACGATTCCGCTAGGTTGAAAAGTTCTTGCGTCGGCTGGCATAGTTGCAGATAAGAAGTTGTCACCCACGTCCGTCATGGAAATACCAAGATGACTATCTAAAGTACCTGAGAGTATGTATTGGTTGATATATTTTAAGTCTGGTTTTGTGTGCCAGATAGATGCCATACGAATTACCTAACTCTTGAGACGCTTGTGTTTGATCCGTGATGGTTGTATTTCGGACCCTTTTCGTTCCACAAAATCATCATGATAAGCACTATAGCAACCCTCGAAAAAAATGATCTCACCATCATCCTCGTAGGCAAGTGTGTGAGTGGCTATGCGATCAAGGAACCAACGGTCATGAGAAATAACTAAGACACAACCTGGAAACGAGAGTATTGCCTCCTCCAAAGCACGTAAGGTCTCGATATCAAGATCGTTAGAGGGCTCATCCAGCAGTAACACATTAGCGCCCTGCTTCAATGTATTGGCAAGGTGAAGGCGTCCTCGTTCACCTCCAGATAAATCACCTACTCTTTTTTGTTGGTCAGATCCCTTAAAATTGAAACGTCCTGCGTATGCTCGCGAAGACACCTCATAATTACCAACCCGAAGAACATCTTGACCTCCTGAAATGGCTTCCCACACGTTTTGATTATTACATAAGGAGTCACGAGTTTGCTCTACGAAAGCTATTTTCACTGAGTCACCGATAATAATTGATCCGCTATCAGGTTCTTCGCTACCCGAAATCATACGGAAAAGCGTAGATTTTCCAGTACCGTTTCCGCCTATAATTCCGACGACCGAACCCTTAGGGATAGATAATGAAAGATCCTTAATTAGTAACTCACTGCCGAATCCTTTAGATACTCTGTCAAGGATAATTACCTTATCACCCAGCCGTTCTCCCGGAGCTATGTAAATTTCATTTGTTTCATTTCGGGACTGGAACTCTTGTGAATTAAGTTCATCGAAGCGCGCTAGTCGAGCTTTATTTTTTGCCTGCCGACCCCTCGGATTTTGTCTCACCCATTCTAACTCTTGCTTTATCGCACGTTGGCGAGACGCCTCCTGTTTTGATTCGGTTTGCAGACGTTTTTCTTTTGCACTCAGCCATGTTGAGTAATTTCCCTCATAAGGAATACCGTGACCTCGATCCAGTTCGAGTATCCAGCCAGCGACATTATCCAAGAAATAGCGATCGTGAGTCACAGCTACTACGGTTCCGGTAAACTCTTCAAGGAACTTTTCCAACCAGTGTACCGATTCCGCATCTAGGTGGTTGGTAGGTTCGTCCAGCAGTAACATATCTGGTTTAGATAGGAGTAGCCGACAGAGGGCGACCCGTCTTTTCTCTCCCCCTGAGAGTGATTCTATGCTGGATTCCCAGGGCGGTAACCGCAGTGCATCCGCGGCAATATCAAGGGCATTATCTAGATTATGTGCGTCTGTAGCCTCTATGATTGATTCAAATTCTTCTTGTTTTTTTGCTAATTCTTCGAAATCTGAATTTTCATCCGCATAATCGATATAAACCTGCTCCAGGCCGGCAAGGGCATCTACAGCCTCTCGAACGCCATCTTCGATATTTCCACGAACAGTTTTGTTGGAATCTAACTCTGGTTCTTGTGCTAAGTAACCAACCTTAATTCCCTGCATCGGACGGGCTTCACCTTGAATATCTGTGTCAATAGCGGCCATTATTTTTAAGAGAGTAGACTTACCAGCACCATTTAGTCCCAGAACTCCAATTTTAGCCCCAGGAAAAAATGATAATGAGATGTTTTTCAAAATTTCTCGTTTTGGTGGCACAATCTTACCAACCCGATTCATTGTGTAGACGTATTGAGCCATATTTTTTTGCGCTATTTGAAAAATTTGGGATGTTATTTGGTATTTGACTTTCCGTAGTTATTGTAACTGAAAGAAAACTTTCAGTGTACGATGTTTGAACATTTTATTTTAATCTAATTTGATTTCGGTACTTAGATGGGACAAGCACGGAATATGATCTTTTGGCTCAGTATTCCTCTATTTCAAAAGTTAAGCCCGCATTCCTTTGAAGTCGGGATAACAGCTTGTCCCCCATTGCTGCCGCTGGGGTCAAAAATCCTCCCGGCACTTCAGTTTTTGGGATTTCTAATAAACACAGAGCGCATTGTCCGAGCATTTTTGCTGTGCTTCCATATCCAGGATCACTGTCGCCTTTTATACAAACGCGAAGTCGATAATTTTGATGATTTCTGCCGAGCATTTGGATTATAAACCTACCTCGTTGTTGAGATTCTAGGGAAGGTCCCTCACCGGGCGCGGGTAAAAAAAACAGATTTAAGATGCGTCGGGAAGTTCGAAAGTAAAGAAACCATAAAAGTGCACTAAAGATAAAAGATATACCAAGAGATTTTAAAAGGCCTAAAATGCCTTGACCTGTGAGGATGGCCTCGTCATAGGTAAAATCGTGACCATAGTTCGTTTCTCCCAAGCAAGAGGAGCGCATGACGATTCGACTATTAATATTCTCCATGATGAATGGCGCTATCCAAGAGGAAAAGTTCGTGTCAAAACGTTTTTTTTTAGATTTCGTCCGCTGTTTTTTTTTCGGACTATTCTCTGGGCACAAGTATCGCGGATTCGCTACCTCACGGTATAGAGGGGGGTTAGCTTTCATTGCTTCTATTGTGCTAATAAAACTTGCTATCGTACCCCCAGATACCCCACCAATCATTTTGACGACACGCATGGAAACATAGGGAAGGTAGCACTGAAATTTTTCTTGCGCCTTTGCCTGTAAAAAGTAATTACCAATATCCGATGGGATTGAGTCAAAACCGCAACTATTCACTATCCTTGCACCACTAGATTGGGCTAAAACTTGATATTGATCAATCATACGCTTAATCCATTGAACCTCTCCGGTGATGTCGCAGTAGTCGGTCCCTGTTTCAGCGCAAATTGCCACAAGATTCTCGCCATATAGAGCATATGGACCGACCGTGCTTACTATCAGTCGTGTTGAATTGCAGAGATTACGGAGTGATGCAATATCATCAGAATTAGCGATTACGAATGGAAGAGTTTCAGTTGTAGTTCCGAGACTAACCTGAAGTTGCTCCAGTTTGTATTGAGACCTCCCTGCTAGCGCCCACTTAAAATTTGCCTTCAAACTCGTTTGAGAAAAAAGATACTTAGTCAGGATAGCCCCAACAAAGCTTGTAGCACCGAATATGATTAGATCATATTTATAATTCGCCAAATTTTTACCCCAAATTTTTGCTATTTAATCATGTGTAACCTGGTTACCTCGCCAAATACTGTTGGCAATGTTGAAGCAAGATAGAGAGGTTGTCGAGTATCCACGAATCACAGAGGAGCGAGTTAGGAACTTGATTCTCGATCATCCAACTCAATAACGCGATCACGAACAAGCATATTTTTGTCGATGGTTACGTCCAAATTGGTTTTTTTTCGTACAATGGAATCTACCACATATTCTTTTGAGATGCATATACCATCCCCACTCAGCAATACTTTAGTTTTTCAAACTTTTAGTTTTAAAATAAACTGATATTTGCGATCATGGGAAGGTTGGCGTGAGGAAAAAAAATGTTTGCTTTTTTCGAGAGGCGCTTAGACCCGTTTCCGCTAGCGGAGGGGCATCAACCTCCTAACACTCTCTTTGCGTTTTGTAAGTTTTATACTCACGGCTCCCAACACTGGCTTATTTTTATGGCGGCTTTGACCGCTGTAATGGCTATTTCCGAGGCGATGCTGTTCGGTTTCTTGGGAACTATAGTGGATTGGCTAGCTCTTCAAAAGCAAGAGAATTTCATTGAGCAAATGTGGCCATTTCTCTTAATGATGACTGTGTTTGTCCTTTTGATCATACCCTTACTTGAGTCAATCCGGTCTCTAGTTATTCATCAAACATTGATGGGCAACTTTCCTATGCGAGTCCGATGGCTTATGCATAGATATCTTTTGAGTCAGAGCTACGCCTATTTTCAAAACGAATTCAGTGGTCGCATTGCCACCAAAGTTATGCAGACTGCGCTAGCTGTTCGTGACGTGGTCATGAAAATTCTAGACGTACTCTTGTTCATCTTGGTGTATCTAATAACAACTATTTTTTTGATTGCCAGCGCAGATCCTATTTTGTGTATTCCTCTGTTTATCTGGCTCGTGCTTTTTATTTCTGTTCAGCGAATCTTCGTCCCAAGGTTAAGAAAAATTTCGACTCGACAAGCTGATGCTCGTTCGTTAATGACCGGCAGAATTGTAGATAGTTATACAAACATCCTGACGGTTAAAGTATTTTCTGACAATAATCGTGAATCAATGTATGTGAAAAACGGTATGGGAGAGTTCTTGAGTACAGTGCACCCTCAAATGCGTTTAGTGACCTTGTTAAACATAACAATGTGGTCTCTTAATGTCTCATTAATTTTCTCAACATCAGCGCTCGGGATCACTCTTTGGCTGGATGGTATAGTTTCACCGGGAGCAATTGCGGTTGTAATTGGTTTAGCGATCCGACTCACGGGCATGTCTCATTGGATTATGTGGGAAATCGCTAACCTGTTTGAAAACCTAGGTGTTGTTCAGGACGGAATTAATTCGTTTTCTGTACCAAAGGAGGTCTTCGACCGCGAGGATGCTCGGGAATTGGAGGTAAGCGAATGCGTTATTGACTTTAAAAAGGTGCATTTTGCATATAATAATCGGGCAAATGAGCATGGTGGCTCAGTTTTTCAAGGTCTTGACTTGAGAATTGAATCTGGGCAGAGGGTAGGGGTAGTGGGACGGAGTGGCGCTGGAAAATCGACCTTAGTTAATTTATTAATGAGATTTTATGACATCCAGAGTGGTGAGATAACCATTGATGGTGAAAATATAGCTGAGGTTCGGCAAAATAGTTTGAGAGGTAAAATCGCGTTGGTTTCTCAGGATACCTCGCTATTACATCGCTCGGTAAGGGAAAATATTTTGTTTTCTAGGCCGAAGGCTACAGAGGAAGAAATGATCAACGCTGCGCTTCAGGCTGAAGCGCACGAATTTATTTTAGGCCTTCAAGACAACGCAGGGAGGAGAGGCTATGACGCGCATGTAGGAGAACGTGGTGTCACACTTTCTGGGGGGCAACGGCAAAGGATAGCGATAGCGCGAGTACTATTAAAGAATGCGCCAATCCTGATATTAGACGAAGCCACCTCTGCACTCGATTCTGAGGTCGAGGCAGCTATAAAACTTAGTTTTGATCGCTTGATGCAGGGAAAGACCGTTATCGCTATTGCACACAGGTTGTCTACTATCGCTGCGATGGACCGTTTAATCGTTTTCGATCAGGGTGAGATCGTGGAAGAGGGGTGTCATAAAGATTTACTCGCCTTGAACCGTATCTATGCGAAATTATGGCGTCATCAATCGGGCGGTTTTTTGGGTTTTGATTGAAAATGATATTTTTATATGATTAGACTTACTAATTTTGAGTTGCGTCGAGGTGAAAACTTACTTTTTAAAAACGCCAATTTTGCGGTTCATGCAGGTCAAAAAATTGGCCTTATAGGCCGGAACGGTTGCGGAAAATCTAGCTTATTAGAGGCTCTCTTGGGGAGCTTAACGATCGATGGCGGTGAATTTACTATGCCTGAGAATTGGAGAATTGCACATCTAGCGCAAGAAACTATCCTATCTGACCGCACAATTATAGATTTTGTCATCGATGGAGATAAAAGCTTACGTCAAATCGAGGCTGAAATACAGTCTGCAAAGACTAGTGATGACTGTGAAAGGTTGGCGGTTGCATTCGATAGATTGGAAAACATTAACGGTTTCGATGCTAATCATCGTGCAAAGGTACTACTTGATGGGCTAGGCTTTGACCAATCTCAAATAAATTTACCATGCAACCGACTATCTGGTGGTTGGCGGTTACGTCTCTGTTTGGCCCAAACGTTAATGCGTCCTTCGGAGCTACTTTTGCTGGACGAGCCGACTAATCACCTCGACATAAATGCGGTGCTCTGGCTTGAGCAGTGGTTGAGAGATTATCAGGGAGTGGCAGTAGTAATCTCCCATGACCGAGAATTCCTAGATAACGTTGTAGAATCAATAATCCACATAGACAAACTAAAGTGCCAAATCTATGCCGGAGGTTATTCCAGCTTCGAAAAAGTGCGGTGTGAGCAATTGTCGAATCAGGCAAAAACTTTTGAAAAACAGGAGCGCTGGCGTCGAGAGATACAGGGATTTATTGACCGGTTTGGTTCCAAAGCGAGTAAGGCGCGTCAGGCGCAAAGTCGATTGAAAGAGCTCAAACGAATGAAAACTGAAACAGCTATAGATATTGATTCGCCTCATTTTTTTACTTTTTTTGATTCCGAAATAGTCGCGTCTCCTTTGGTTCGTTTGGATAATGCTTATTTTGGATATCGAACCAACATGGTCCTTTCTAAAGTAAATTTTAGTATTGAATCAGGGGAAAGGATAGCCTTTTTGGGAGCAAACGGATCTGGTAAATCGACTTTGCTGTCCGTTTTACGCGGATCTGTCAACCTAAAAAATGGTAATCGTGTAGTCACAAAACACTTACAAATAGGATACTTCTCTCAGCATCAAATCGAAGCTCTGGACTTGAGTGCGAGCGCTTTTGAGCATTTAAAAAGAGCCTCACCTGAGGCATCAGATCAAGAATTAAGGAACTTTCTCGGGAGCTTCGATTTTTCAGGTCCGAAAGCGTTAAATCCGGTTGTAAGTTTTTCGGGGGGAGAGAAATCACGACTAGCTTTAGCACTGATAATTTGGCTTCGCCCCAATCTATTGCTTTTAGATGAGCCTACAAATCATTTAGATCTTGACGTTCGGCGTGCCTTGATTTATGCCTTACAAAGTTACTCAGGCGCCTTAATTGTTGTTTCACATGATCGTCATTTACTACGAAATACTGTGGACAAGTTTTATTTAATAGAGGATAACAGGGTTTTCTTGTTCGATGGGGATATGAAAGACTATGAGAACCGATTACGCGAAAACAGAATTAGCTTAAAAACGAATAGACTTATAGAAGATAAGAATTCTGTCTCGCGAAAATCTAATCGCCAAAATTTAGCAAGAGAACGAGTGCTGACTCGACCACTTAGAATGGAGATCAGACAAATCGAGTTAGAAATGCAGGATCTGCAGGAAAGATTGCTTGAGATGCAAAAGATTTTAGCCGATCCTTCTTCATATGCTCGAGAAAATCAAGAGAGATTGCGGACTATAGTGGCGGAAGAGGGCCATCTGAGGACTCATCTCGAGCAACGGGAGGAGCGATGGTTGCAGTTGAATAGTGAAATCGAACTAATGTAATGTTTTGGAGATGCTTTTTTCTCCAAGATAGGCTAACTTGCGGTCGTGGAGGTTAATACGTTTATTATATCAAAGTGAGGTAAGAAATTATGTTTGAAAAAAGTAAAAAACCCAATGATCAGAAGAGTGAAGCTAAAAATATGGCACCTGATGGGCAATCATTTAAGGCGGTTATCGGATCCACCGTCAAAGTCGTAGGAGAGATCACGTCTAATGAGAACATTCAGATCGATGGTAATATCGAGGGTAGCATTAATTCTGAAGAGCACGAGGTTTTTGTGAGTAGCGGCGGAAATTTATTGGCGGACGTAAGAGCGCATGTGGTCGTGATTGAAGGTACCGTGAAAGGTGACATCACCGGTTTAGAGAAAGTGGTAGTTTGCCAGAGTGGAAATGTTATGGGAAACATTGATGCTCCAAGGGTAACTTTGGAAGACGGTGCAAAATTCAAGGGTAATATTGAAATGGATCCCACAGTTCCGCCAGTTTCAAACGTGAGGCCGGGTAAGGTAATGGCGAATGCAGTTGATATTGCTGAGGCAGTTAAATCCTCTTGAATATTGCCTCAGTCTTAGTCTGGAGCAATCACAACATCTGTGAAAGTTCACGGGCTTGGATAACATGAAGAAGGCGATTGGTAATTCGTTTAATGACTGCCCACTACTTCATTCTCGAGTCTTTGAAGAGCTTTGGAGAGATCAGCCCAAAACTACTTCCCTTTGTGTTCTCAATGTGGGGAGCGCGGGGTCGTCAACCGTCAGATTTTTTACAGATTACTGCGTGACCCAAAAGTGTCACCTATTTTTTCCTGATCTGTACTCTGATCCGTTATTGAGTGGATCTCAGCCTGATATTTTACCTTCCACCCTCGAGGCAGTGTTTGGCTCCATGCTCAATTTGAAGCCTGGAATTACTCTAGACGTCTGCTTGTTCTGGGATTTTTTTTATTTCCTCAAAAGGACATATGTGAAGGGTTTTATGCAGGCTTTAAGACCATTCCTGAAAACTTCAACTAAGGCGTATTGCATAGGAAGTATGAATATCGATAAATTGGCGACTTTTAACTACGGTATTTTAGATAAGCAACATTTGACACAGTCTCCGAGACACATGCACAGTTTGCCGCTGTTTGCCCATTCCATGGGAGATTTACGAGCACTCTTGAGTCCCTTTGCAATGAGTAAGGTCCGCTTGATGACAGATGGTCGTTCAGAATTCTTGCTTGTCGACAAGTCAGCAATAAAAGGGTTTAGAGATGCTCCAATAATTTAGGCACGTGTTGAGAAGTAAACAATCATTATTGGTTTTTTATCCTTGAGTAATCCATAAAATGAAACTTTGCGTTGCGGTCGAAACTTCGGGGGCAAGACTCAGTTATTACTGGAATGACTTCACATTTTAAATAATGTTGCCTGACTTTTCGCGCACTCGATTTTAACAACTTTTTAGGTTAATAGTTTTCGATATGAGCCATAAGAGCTTCAGCAGCAGTGCTCCCTGATAAAAAAGCACCCTCTACCCTAGGTCCTGCAAAAGCGTCGCCTGCTATCATTAGCGTTGGATTATGCTGTATCAGCATAAAACGTTCTGCGTCGACACATCGAGGCTTGCTGTAACGCCATCTATGTATCGCAAAATGTTTGACCGGGGCGCCAAGCCATGATTTTGAGAGATTAATAATCTTTGTGCCTACCTCATTACGATCCGCATTGAAATGAGTTTCACTGAAGTCAGATGAGGCATGAATTGTAACAGATGGTAATTTGGACACTCCTTTCTTCATGTTATCGCTAATCCAGTCTATATCATCGTGGTCCGGAACTAACATCCCAGGAGAGGGAATTTTACTCGGTTCCTCAAGTACTGCCATCACTGCGATGCATGGATCATACGTCAACTTTTGTAACCTGCGACGCTGATTTTGACTGAGTTTCGTATCACCTCTGTCGATTATTTCTATCGATTGCGGCACAGGCGGGGTTAGGAGAACATTATTCGCGTGCATCAAGCTACCGTCTTTAAACTCAACTTTCCATTGGTCTTGCTGAACTGCTATTTTTAGGACTTGTCTTGCCGTATTAATATTCAGCGAGCCTACTAAGCTGTTTGCGAGCTCTCGCATGTTGGGTATTCCCCGCCATCTTTTATGATTTTCGGACCGTCCGGGGTGTCCTCTGAACCATAACTCTGCAGTTCCTTCAGCGATCCATGTATTTACTTGCTCTAAGAATGTTGGTTCTCGGGCGGTCATAAACTGAGCGCCATAATCAAAAATCGCAGATTCAAATGAGCGGCTAGCGAGTCTTCCGCCCACCGATTTCCCTTTGTCGACAACCAGCACCTGATATCCACTATCAGCCAACTTTTTGCTGGCAGAGAGGCCAGCTAAACCAGCGCCAATGACCAGGATATCAACGATTGGAAGATTCTTTTTTTCTTGAAGATTTATGTTTATTGCCCCTTGTTGGATAAATTTCTCAGTCGGGATTGATTTCTACATCGCTGTGAACAGTATCGTATATTTTGCCAGTCTTTCTTCCATTTCTTTCTCCATGAAAAAGGGAGATTGCAAATCCTACAAATTTTTTGTGGCAAATCCCGCTTTTTCTGCATTGCAAAATGCTCTCGCTTCTTAGTTCTATAAATGGATGCCATTCACATTCAAAAGATTTTTTTGTTTAAAGTTGAAATAGTTTTTCGGGTTTTTTGTCAAGTCTGTGAGATTGCGTCACTAAGCTTGTAAGCCAGAGTGTGTAGGGTTGTGTTTGATTAAATATGATACGAATATTTTCGTCATTACGCTGTTCTCGAAATGCTCGTCTGAACGCTGGAGAATAATAAAGGGGTTTTCCCAAGTAAGCCCGTTCTTTCGAGAGCGCATGTCGGAGTTCATTGAATTCATCACGGCTGTCAACCAGATTCGGGAGAATTACTAATGCTGGACCTGCGGCACGCTGTCTGTTTCCACGAATACTAAAAAGTGCGTGCAGTCCCGAGATATAACTACGCGTAGCGTATATGTCGGCGTCGCTTACTGAAGTGGGGATCAACATAATGTCACAATGATGAAGAAACGCGCTATTGTCAGGTTGGTGCCCGGCTGCTCCATCAAGCACAACAAAGCGTCTTTTAAAGTTATTCAATCGTTCTGTATTTATATGCTTAAGAATCTTTTCGTTATTCGGAGAGCCATCATCACAACGCAGGGAGGAACCTTGCACCACTGAGAATCTTTGATCACAGAACCTTTGCAACGAATTACTACTGGTTGCTTGTGGATCTAAATCAATTAATTTTACGCTCGCATCGCGGTGGCGTGTGGCTAGTCCAAGCGCCATCAAAAGTGCCAACGTGCTTTTGCCCACCCCACCTTTTGAATTACCAAAGATGACTGTTCTGGGCCTTGCTGTTGATTTGGGTGCTTGGCCTGGGATCATATCTATTACATCAGTCCTTGCCTGAATTTAGCAGAATGATCAGGTTTCCAGTGTTTGGCTATCGCCCGACATGGTTGCACCTGCATTAAAAGCCTCTAAACGACTGGAGACCACAGGCTGTCCAAGATCTTGATCCCAATCAGTCGTTATTTCCCCCACAAGCTTAGCGCCCTCTTCCGTTTGTAATGCGCCGTATTGAATCTTCCCTCTAATTCTACCCGACGCACACACAGTCAGTTTTCCAGTGAGCGATAGCGTATCCTCTACAGTGCCCTCTATAGTTGCAGTTTCGCCTGAGATATCTCCTTGAACGACCCCACCAACGCCGACTATGAGATGTTTAACCGACACTTTTCCTACAATCTTGCCATCTATTCTCGCTGTTCCGTCTATTGCAAGTGACGCTCCTTCCAAATGAGTGGCAGGACCCACATAAAATTCGAATTCTTGCTCTGTTTCTGTCATTAACAACTCCTGTATGTCTTGTGTAACAGTTCTCTAAGGGATGCTTATCCCTCAGTTTTTCCCGGCTAGATATGTTAGCATAACAGAGATGAGAAGTGCGGACTTATTGGATTTGTTAAGCAATTGAAAATACGCAACTATTTTAACAATTTGAAGACTAAATGATGTCATATCGTGGTTGTGAAGGGAAACTCTTAAAGATTTAGATCATCTGCGGTTTAGAATGAAAACCTCCGTATTTTTTACAAAGCGAATGTTGGGTATTTCCTTGACTCGTTTCTTAAAATATGGAACCTGGTTTTTTACTAAAGTTTAATCGCTTTCACCATTTATCAATTCGTGCAATTTGCGGGATAAAAGATCATTTACTCGCTTTGGGTCTGCTTGGCCTTTGGATCGTTTCATGATCTGCCCCATTAGGCCACCTAGCCTTTTCTTGCGAAGATGGGCATCTGCGTTTATAAAATCGGTTACCATTTTTGGGTTGTCAGATATTACTAATGCTATTATGTGATTTAAAGCCTTGGTATCTGTTAGTTGTTTTAAATTTCGATCTTTTATGATGAAGTCTACAGTCCCCTCTCCTTTCCACATAGCATCGAAGACCTGTTTTGCGATTTTTCCAGAAATAGTGTTGTCACAAACCCGCTTAACTAGTCTTCCCAACTCCTCTGCAGAAACAGGACTTTCCGTAATTGGCAAGTTCGTAGTTTTTAACCGGCCCATTAACTCTCCAAGCGTCCAATTTGCAGCTTGTTTTGGGTTTTCAGATGTAACTGCCACAGTTTCGAAATAATTAGATAAATCTTTGTTTGCGGCGAGTAAATCAGCTTCAGATGCACCAACACGATACTCAGCCATTAATCGGATCAATCGTTCATCTGGTAATTCGGGTAATTTATTTCGGATTTCTTGAAGAAAAGATTCAGTGATCGCAATTGGAAGTAAATCAGGGCACGGGAAGTATCGGTAGTCATTAGCCTCCTCTTTGCTTCGCATTGAATGCCCACTCTTTGTTTCTCCATTATAGAGCCTTGTTTCTTGTATAACGGCTCCTCCTTCTTCTAAGATTTCGATTTGCCTATCGACTTCGAGCATAATTGCTTCTTCCATAAATTTGAATGAATTGAGATTTTTTGTTTCGGTGCGAGTGCCCAGTATTTTTGAACCATTTGGTCGAATTGAAACATTTACATCAAAGCGAAGAGATCCCTCCGCCATCCGCCCATCACAAATTCCGAGCGAAGTTACAAGACTGTGAAGCTTTTTTGCAAAAATTACTGCCTCGGTTGCGTTTGAAAGATCAGGCTCCGTGACGATTTCAATCAGTGGAATGCCGGCCCGATTTAGATCGATACCAGAGAATCCGGCATCAAAATTCCCTGTGTGTAATGATTTTCCAGCATCCTCCTCGAGGTGGGCGTGATGAATTCTTATTTCCTTGGTAGTCCCGTCTTTCAAAAGAATCGGTATCTTACCTTTACCGATAACTGGCCGTTCTAATTGCGTGGTTTGGTAACCTTTGGGAAGATCAGGGTAAAAGTAATTTTTTCGCTCGAAGACCGACATAGTTGGAATTTCTGCATTAATTGCCAGTCCGAGCATAATTGCATTTTCGACTGCCCTAGAATTAAGCACTGGAAGTGTTCCCGGCATAGCTAAGTCAATAGCGCATGCCTGACTGTTTGGTTCTGCACCAAATGAAGTACTTGCGCCAGAAAATATTTTCGTGACGGTTGAGAGTTGGACATGGATTTCAAGGCCTATTACAGTATCCCAGCGCATCATAATGACTCTTTTGGTGTGAGGTTATGCCAATCTGTCTCCCTTTGGATACAGTGCGCAATATTTAGCATGCGAGTCTCTTGCAAATAATCACCGATCAGCTGCAAGCCTATGGGATTTCGATTAACAAACCCGCATGGAATAGACATCCCTGGAAGGCCTGCTAAGTTTGTTGCAATAGTATATATGTCTTCTAAATACATTTTTACTGGGTCATCACTTTTCTCGCCAAATTTGAATGCAGGTGCTGGGCAAGTTGGACTCACGATAACATCGACTTTGGAGAAAGACTCTTTGAAGTCTTGCTTAATTAAATGTCGAACCTGTTGCGCTTTTTTGTAGTACGCATCATGGTATCCAGCCGAAAGACAGTAAGTGCCAATCAATATTCTTCGTTGTACTTCTTCACCGAAACCCTCCGCTCGACTACGGCAATACAGGTCTTCAAGACTATTTGGATTTTCGCAGCGATGTCCATACCTGATGCCGTCAAATCGAGCGAGGTTTGCTGATGCCTCTGCCGGTGCAATCACATAGTAAGCGGGCACTGATAATTTAGTGCTTGGAAGGCTAATGTCAACCAATACCGCTCCCAAATCGGTCAATACTTTGAGCGTTTCAAAGACTGTCGCCTCAACAGTAGGGTTTAGTGAACTGGTAAAATATTCTTTTGGGATTCCGATTCTGCAACCGGATATGGATCGATTGATCTCATCTCTATAATCTTTTTCAGGCAATTTCAATGAAGTAGAATCTCGACGATCAAAACTCGCCATAGCATTCAGTAATATTGCGCAATCTTCGGCAGTTCTTGCAATTGGACCCCCTTGGTCCAAACTTGAGGCGAATGCGATCATACCCCACCTTGAAACAAGCCCATATGTTGGTTTTAAACCAGTGACTCCGCAGAGAGCCGCGGGCTGGCGAATGGAACCACCTGTGTCTGTGGCGGTTGCCGCTGGTGTCATCCGAGCAGCGACGGCTGCTGCCGATCCTCCTGATGACCCGCCTGGAACCCTCGTAATATCCCAAGGATTTTTTACAGGGCCATAAAAACTGGTTTCATTAGAGGAGCCCATTGCAAATTCGTCCATATTGGCCTTACCAAGCATGATTGTCCCTGCCTCAGCCAAGTTTGTCACTACAGTTGCGTCATAGGGAGGTGCAAAATTGTGTAGCATTTTCGAACCGCAACTAGTTCTGACCCCCCGCGTACAAAAAATATCTTTGTGTACGATGGGTATGCCGCAAAGCTCATTGGTATTTCCCAAGAGTGCTTCATCAGCTTTCTTTGCATCCTCAAGTGCTTTTTCTTCGGTAACAGTGATCAAAGCATTAAAAACCGGATTTAGCTTATTAATACGATCTAGGTAATGCTGAGTAAGTTCTAAAGATGAAAATTCACGTGTTTTTAATGCTAGTATTTGGGATGCTATTGACATTTCATGCATTACGAGACTCTATTATTCAATTACTTTAGGTACCAAGTAAAGATTGTTGTGAACGTCTTTACTCAACTTTTGAAACGCTTTTTGATCATTTTTTTCCGTTATTTGATCTTCACGTAGAGCTTGAAAACCTTGTTGGGGATGAGCTATCGGTTCAATATTTCTAGTATCGGCTGTTTGTAACTGGCTTACTAACTCAAGAACATTCTCTAACCTCGATGTGACATCGCTTATCGTATTCTCATCTATGGCTAGTTGTGCCAATGCTCCGAGTTGTATTACGTCTTCTTTTTTTAATTTCATAATTATGCTTCTTGCGAATTTCTTGATGCTTATAATGATAGCACATCTGGGTTTTTATTAGACGTGAATATTGTATTGATCGGTTCTCAAACCAAACCTTTTTATTTTCCGATCGATTAACAATGATGGTGGTAGAAATTGTTGAAAAATATAAAAAATCTAATGTTTAACGGCACTATCGGCTTGCGCTGCTACTTCCCCGCTGTTATCTTCAGTTTGCTTATCGGAGCATGTAATTTTCTGTCACACATTAGTTTTTTATAAGGTTGAAAGACATGGTTTTTAAAAAAATAAGAGGTTTTTTTTCTAGCGATTTATCTATTGATCTTGGAACTACAAATACTTTAATTTATGTCCGAGAGAAGGGTATAGTATTGAATGAGCCCTCGGTTGTAGCGATTCGCCACTATTTGGGACAGAAAATAGTTGAGGCTGTTGGTATTGATGCGAAACGTATGTTGGGAAGGACGCCCGGCAATATCACAGCTATTCGGCCTTTGAAAGACGGAGTAATCGCAGACTTTCAAGTTACAGAAAAAATGTTACAACATTTTATAAAGAAGGTGCACTCAGCTGCTATTACGAAAAGCTTCTTGCCCCCAAGTCCGAGAGTGTTAATTTGTGTACCTTGTATGGCTACCGAAGTAGAAAAACGTGCAATCAAAGAGTCGGCATTCAGTGCAGGCGCCCGTGAGGTCTTCCTCATCGAAGAGCCAATGGCAGCTGCGATCGGTGCAGGGCTCCCTGTCGAGGATGCGGTTGGATCAATGGTGGTTGATATTGGTGGTGGCACAACAGAAATTGCAATACTTTCTCTAAATGGAGTAGTGTTCGCTGACTCCGTTAGAATAGGGGGTGATCGTTTTGATGAATCCATAGTAAATTTTGTTCGACGTAAATATGGAAGTGTGATTGGGGACAGCACCGCGGAACGCGTAAAAATTGAGGTAGGCACGGCTTTTTCATCTGACGAGGGAAAAGACATTGACGTGAGGGGAAGAAATCTTGCCGAGGGAGTACCCCGAAGTTTTACTCTCACTAGTGAAGAGATTTTAGAGTCATTGCAGGAGCCTTTGTCGGGTATTGTCACCGCTGTTAAGCGTGTTCTTGAACAGTCGCCTCCTGAGTTAGCGTCAGATATTGCTGATACGGGTATTGTTTTGACAGGAGGTGGCTCGTTACTGCGAGATTTAGACCGCTTACTAAGTTCTGAGACAGGGCTTCCTGTCATTCTCGCAGAGGATCCCTTGACTTGCGTTGCTCGAGGTGGCGGTGAAGCATTGGATCTCATGAGCACCCATAGACTGGAGTCTTTAACGCATGAAATTTAGTAAAACTTTTTGCATTGTTTTCTGCTGAACTTGCTTTGTTTTGGGATTTTAGATAGGTAAGGCGCATTGTACTCACCGTTTCTTCGCCAAATCTTAATCCTAGCCTTGCTCGCTACAGGCTTGATGATAATTGATCGGTCCACCGAATGGTTTCAGCCTGCAAGGGTTGTGATCGATCAAATCATGAGGCCACTACACTGGGTCACCAGTATCCCAGATAACGTGATGAAATGGGGCGAATATAACTTAGTTGGGAAGTCCGAGCTTATTGAAGAGAATGAGCAACTCAAACAAGAAATACTAATTTATCGAGGTAGGCTACAAAGACTATCTGAGTTAGTAACTGAAAATCTGCGACTAATGCAGTTGTTAAACGCCTCCGAGCTTTTGGTTGATAGAATCCTTTTGACTAAAGTCATAAGTGTCTCACCGACTACACAGCGACATACAATTACTATCGATAAAGGAGCTAAAAATGGGGCTTATGTTGGTCAGCCAGTGCTCGACTCAGAGGGTTTGATGGGGCAATTAATTAGAGTCTACAATCATCACAGCGTAGTGCTTCTGATCACTGATTCCAGTCATGCTCTTCCTGTGAAAGTCCTTCGAAATGGTGTCCGCTCGATCGCGGAGGGCAGAGCAGACTATCGGCGTTTGACTCTTCGTTACGTATCGCCAACCGCTGATATAAAATTAGGAGATACGCTTCTTAGTTCTGGATTGGGAGGACGCTATCCAGCCGGTTATCCGGTGGGAAAAGTTGTTGGGATTCATGACATAACCGGATCGGTTTTTATGTCAGTCGAAGTGGCTCCTTCCGCTCTATTAGATCGTAGTTCACATCTGCTTTTGGTATTTACATCAGATCAGAGTGGCAAACCTAAGAATGAGCCATGAGCATTATTCCGCCAAAATTCGATTTAGTATTTTGTTTATCAATTGCCATTCTAATGCAATTGGTGCCGTTGCCTGTTGACTTGATGGGATACAGACCAAACTTTATTTTGTTAATGGTTGTAATGGTAACGCTTCACTACCCAGAGCGCTATGATCTTAGGATATACGCGGGGGTTGGACTAATAGCTGATGCAATTAATGACACCAGTTTTGGACATTTTATGTTAGTGTTCGTTCTATGCGGCGGGGTAGTAAGCTTGTTAAGTCGATGGACATCCTACTTTGCCTCATTCTACAGGATGTGTGTTATCTTCTTTCTGAGTCTTTTCGGATCTTTTTTGCAAGGAGTCATTGCGAAAATGCAAGGGTTGTCAACTCAAATAGAATTAATGCCAACACTAGCATTAATATCAGTGGTGTTTTTCCCCGCACTAGATCGCATAGTTTCAAGACGAGCTCTTTGAAAGATGGGCTTGGATTTTGATTTAATATTGGCATCGGCTTCGCCGAGACGAAAAGATATTCTGCACCAGATGGGCGTTCGCTATCGTGTGGAGCCTGCCGAAATTAATGAGGATTTAATCGCTTCAGAAAAACCAATTGATTATGTCTCCCGTTTAGCTTGCGAGAAAGCGACCTATGTGCAACAACTCACAAAGTCCAGAAAGCCTGTTCTGGGAGCTGACACTATTGTCCTTCTTGGGAGAAAAATCTTCGGGAAGCCTAAAAATTTAGATGGTGCGCAGAAAACTCTTATGACTTTATCCGGGAAACTTCATAAAGTTATTACGGCTGTCGCTATTACTGACGGCAAAAATTTAGTTCAGGGTTTGTCAGTTTCTGAGGTGAATTTTAATACTATTACACAACGTGATTGTCAAAAGTATTGTGACTCCGGGGAACCTCTCGGTAAAGCAGGAGGGTATGCGATTCAAGGCAAAGGCGCGTTTTTTGTAAGAGAAATTTTAGGTAGCTACAGCGGCATAGTGGGTCTGCCTATAGACGTCACCTATAAGCTATTGCAATTGTATGAAGTTCCGGTGTCTTGGGTAGTTAACGATCCAAAAGCAGTCTGAGGCGATACATTTAATGGTATGTTGGCCCACAGATATTGGACTTTACTTTTCTGCCTTAAAACACTGTATTATTGATTAAAATTATTTCTTGTCTAGAATTTTATAAAGTGCGATTGGTAGGAGTAACTGGGCAAAAAGACATTTGTTCGCGTTTGACTCATATTAAATAGCTTGGGTATACGCTTAACCACTTAAATCTTGGTTGCCAAGGTGGCTTAATGTGTTTGGTATAAAAAAGCAACTTGCGATCCTTTCTTTGTGATTAGCCTCAGGAAGACAATGATTTCTTTCAAGAATAAAGTTGGATCAAAGATTAATATTATTTGCATAGTTTTAGCGTTATCAGCTATGTTTTTTCTTTTTCTTTTTTTTTACATCCGTGAGCTGGTTCTAAATATTGATCAACATCGCGATTCAATAGCAACATTTTTAAATGAACAGACCGGAGCTCGTTTTCACTTGGGCACACTCTCAGCTAGTTGGACTGGGCTTGCGCCTGCAATTGAGGTGGAGAGTATAAGTATTGGCGACATTAATGCGCCAGCATTGGTTTTCAACCAGTGGTATGCCGATATCGATCTGATAAAAAGTATCAGGCATAGATCTCTTATTTGGAGAGACTTTTCAATAAATCAGATAGATATTTGGTTTGAGGAGGATGAACGGGGATTTTGGCAATTGAATGAATTGCCAAAAAGTGGGGGTGATAATTTAAAACCGAAACTGCACCCGTTGGTTTACAGTAAGTCAATTAATATTGACCATCTTAATATTAATTTAAATTTTTATTCAGGTGATTCATCTCGATTTCGAGGAAAGAAACTCAAATTAGAAAATGATTTGGGTCGTCATCGACTCGAATTATCTTTGTTTTCGAAACAGCAAGAAGCTTTTGCATATCTATTAATCGAGGGCCTTGGTGATCCTTTTCACTCAAATGGCTTTTCCGCAGAGGGATATTTGACTGCTCATAAATTTGAGATGAGCGCACTTTTAGCCCATGCCACAAAAAGATTACTCCCTGGATTTACTACTGTTGGTGCCCATGAGAAAGTCAGAGTTGATGGCGAAATATGGTTTGATATGGAGCGTGGTGGTAAAACCGATTTTGAGGGGCATATCAATACTAGCAGTGAGATCGATAATAAAAAGAATGCGACTGATCTGTGGGGGTTTAAAACTAACTTGACTGGCTGGTATTTCCCCGGGGAAGATTGGGGAATTCGTTTGCAAGATTTGGAAATGACTCTTCCGAGCAAGAAGTTAGAGCCTCTAAACATCATGTTTGAGAAGAATATGGGCGCTCAATGGCAAGATTTTAGTTTCTTCTTGGATGGGGCGAAGTTAGATCCTTTGTTATCTTTTTTTGAAAACTCCTTTGAAAATAAAACACCTCTCAGCATCTGGCTCAAACGGTTACAACCAAAAGGCGAAATCTCGGAACTAATGGCCGGAAAAGATTCTGGAAAGGTATTTGCAGATGTTACTTTTAAAGAATTTAGCAGTGCCTCTTTCGAAGGTATACCTCGTATCGAGGATTTAGATGCTAAGTTGTCAATTCGTGGGCGAGATGCAGTACTGAGAATCGTTGAGAGTGATGGATTTCTAATAGACTTCCCTAATATTTTTGCTGATTCATTTCCGGTTCTTTCGTTAGAAGGCAATATATTTAGTTCTTGGGAGCCGACTGTCGGTTCTCTCGTAATCAGTAGTGACTCATTAAGTGCTGAAATGGACGCAGGACACATCGATTTGCAGTTTTCGACACGATCAGAAATACCAGTTGTCAGTGTTTTGCCAGATGTGAATATTATTATAGATGGACGCGATCTTGATGCGCGATATTGGAAAAAGTATTTGCCGAAAAAAGTATCACCGGGGCTGAAAAAATGGCTTCAAAACTCTATTTTAGATACAACCTTGAGGGAATTTACTTACGCACTTAGGATAGATAACTCAAATTACTTTGAAGATAGTCGGACAAATCAGATTTTTTTAAATTTAGATAACACCAATTTTAAGTTCCACCCTGCATGGTTGGTTGCGACTCAAGCTCGCGGATTGGTTATGATTGATGATAGCAATGTTACTGCGTCTGTAGAGCATGCAAATCTTGGAGGGACGACCGTAACTAATGCACAAATTGAATTCAAAGCAGATGATGATCCTCTATTTCCCCAACTTGCAGTTGATATGCATGTGAAATCGGGCATGACAGAGGCTTTAGACGTTATTGGAAGGTCTCCATTAAAACGATTTATGGGCGACCTATCAGGTTGGCATTATGGGGGTAGGCAAAGAAGTAGTATTCAATTGAAGCTTCCGGTAACAGACGGTGAGAATCTGCCTTCGCAAGTAAAATCGTCATACAAAGTGCAGACGTCGTTTTATGAAGGGGTCTTGGCTATTCCTAATAGTGCTTTAGAGATTTCTAAAATAAGAGGTGATTTATTTTACACATCTGATTCTGGTTTTTCGGGAGAGAACCTTAGTGGAGTTTTTTGGGGAGAGCGACTGGACGCGGTGATCTCTCCGAGTCTGGAAAATCAAAAAGTTAAATTCAAAGGAATCATTCAACCCGAAAAGATATCTAAATTAATTCCATTCGCTTGGGAGAAGTTAATCTATGGTGACATTAAAGCGGAAGGGGTTTTGACAATTCCTCGAAAAGTGGGTTTTGCAGGAACAAAATTTCGCCTCACTAGTAATTTAGATGATGTAGCAATTCTTTTGCCCAAACCACTTGGAAAAACTAAATCTCAGAGAAAAAACTTAGAAATATTGGTAGAGATTGATGGTGGTATTAAAGAGCTACGAGGTTCATTAGGAGAAAAAGGTTCCATAGAAGTAAAGTTTAATGATGGCGTTTTTGATTATGGAGTGTTTAGTTATGGGCGAATTACAGAGCCTCCGTCATCAGGAGTAATGCTGTTTTCTGGTTACCTTCCGTATACCTCAATAGAGAGTTGGGCGCCCCTGGTAGATTTAGTACAAAAATCGAATATTAAGTCGGAGACTTGGAAATCTTTATTTGACTTTAAATTTGACTCGGCTACGTTGGCAGACATGACTCTTTCTGATGTTCATGCAAGTGCAGAACGGGGCGATCGAAGCATGGACATTACTTTTGATAGCGCGTGGACGTCGGGATACCTGAGCATTCCGGATGCCGAAGACCATTATCCAAAATTGTTTTTAGACGATTTAAACTTTGGGCGACACCTTTTGGAGGGAGGATTCTCAAAAAGACGCCTTAACCCAAAAAATTTCCCTAATTTGGATATTAAAATAGATAATTTGGTGTTGTCGGATGTTGATTTAGGTCAGATTGAATTTCAGTTGCGTTCCGAGGTTTCCGGTGCCGCATTTGGGGCTATCAAAGGTAATCTCTTGGGATTGGAATTCGGTTCAGACGATACGCTTCCGCCCTTAGATTTTTTTTGGGGACATGATGTAAACGGACATTTTAGTCGTTTAATAGGACCTGCTTCTTTATTGGATGTTGGAAGTATCTTTAAAAAAATTGAGTTTCCACGAATCGCATCTAGTCAGTCTGGTAGATTAATTTTTAATTTAAACTGGCCGACGGAGCCTTGGAATTTTTCCCGAAAAAATATCGCAGGTGATTTTAAATTTTCGTTATATGATGGAACTCTGTACCGGTCAAATGATGGAGCGGACGCAGCACTTAAAATGGTTAGTTTAATGAATTTTGCAAACTGGTTACGCAGATTGCAGCTTGATTTTTCTGATGTGGTTGGCCAGGATCTCTCATATGATAGCATGAGTGGTTTGTTTATTTTTGAAAATGGTACTGCCAGATTGGATTCGCCGTTAGAAATGGAAATGCCCTCAGGGCGAATGGCAATGACGGGGAACTTCGATTTGTTGGAAGAAAAAATTGACGGTCGACTCGTGGCAACTTTACCCGTGGCACCTAACTTACCATGGGTGGGAGCAATTGTGGGGGGATTACCAGCAGCGCTTGGAGTTTATGTTACTGGAAAGTTAGTTGAAGAACAGGTTGATCGATTGTCAAGCATAAGTTATTCAGTGACTGGTCCCTGGGACAATATTGATATAAAAGTTGATCGTATTTTCGCTGCTGGGCTAGGTGAAGATCCGGATGTCAACCCACTAGTGTCTCCTCAGACTGAATAGCGGTTTTAACCACATATATGGGTTATGTATTCTAATAACTTTTTTTTGGCTTGAGGTTTTTTATCTTCGTGCTTTTTTCGAAACACCGCTCTGTGTAAATTCTTAAGTTTTTGTCGGTCCGTATTTGGGTATTGAGTAACAAATTCTTCCAAATCACTTTTATCGCCCAATAATAATTTTTCCTGCCATGAATAGACTTCTTTCGGCTGAAGTTTCGGCCTCCGGTGAGAAGACGCTATTCGCTTTATTACTTTAAGGAGATCTGAGTCTTTCATACTACGTAATTGTTTTCCCAAGAAACTAACTTGACGACGTTTCGCTTCGTTAGACGACATTTTTTTTGTCAATTGTATTGAAACAAAAATGTGCTCTGGTAAATTTAAGTGCTTGAGCGTTCCGTCAGTGAGCTCAGTCAGCGTTTTGCCCAAATTTCTTAGGCGTCGCATGTCATTTTTTACGCTTGTTTTACTTGGCTTTTCTAACATTTTTCTTTAGTTTCTCGTAACAAGATAAGTCAATTAATTGTTCGCCTAACTATCCTCTCCGAATTTGTCCGCTACCAACCGCTGTACTTCCATAGCAACTATTTCCTCATCGTTTCCAGTGAACTCAAATGTCAGTGAGGTGCCACAGCGAGCCTCTAGAATTAACAACGAAATGATACTTTTCACATCTGCCGATTTGTCATCTTTATAAACTTGCGCGCGACTATTGTAGCGAGATGCTAAACGAGCCAATTTTGTTGCTGCGCGAGCATGAAGCCCCAGTTTATTTTCAATTATAACCTCGCGCTTGATCAATATACTGGTCCTATGGTTGTTGAAGATCTTTGTGATAAATTTGTGCATTGGGATAAATCGAAGAAAAATGCTCATATAATTTAGAAGAAATGTAAACTGATCGATGCTGACCTCCAGTGCACCCAATTGCGACAGTGAGATAACTTCGATGATTGGCTTGAAATTTATAAATCCAGCCATCTAAAAAGTTTGTTATATCTGAGAGCATATCAGTGACTTCTTGTTGGGTCTGAAGAAATGCAACTACGTCATGATGAAGACCTGTCTTTCCTTGGAGTGAACTCTCCCAATACGGATTTGGCAAGCATCTTATATCGAAAACGAAGTCTGCATTAATGGGCAGCCCCTGCTTGTAGCCAAATGACTCAAATAGAAGTGTAATGCTATTTTCGTTTTTCGGGATAACAATATTTTTTATTAGTTTTCGAAGCTGATGGATCGCAAGACCAGTGGTGTCAACCTTGTAATCAGTTACGATTTCCATCGGAGCAAGTAATACTTCCTCTTTGTCTATAGCCTCCATCAGGCTCAGAGAGCTCGTGGTTAAAGGATGTTTGCGTCTTGTTTCGCTAAAGCGTCGCATTAAATCGCTATGTCGAGCCGTTAAAAAAACAACCTTTATATCGATTCCCGATGCTTTCATTTCTTGAAGAATTGTTGGAATTGAAGTGTAGTCAAAGACTGGATTTCGCGCGTCAATACCGACCGCCAATTTTTCCAAAAACGGTAAGCAGTTTTTTCTCATTTCACAAATCAACTTCGGTAGTAAAGTTGCGGGCAGATTGTCTATGCAAATAAAGCCAATATCCTCTAAGACATTGAGGGCTGTCGTCTTTCCAGATCCCGAGTGCCCGCTAACAACTATAACGCGCACACCTACTCCGTTTGCTCAAGCAAAATAGCGGTATCAAATAATTGACGATTATTATTGCATTCACGCAACTGTTGTCGAGATGATTCTTTGTGGAACATGTGTGCAATTTTGGAGAGTGTCTCAAGGTGTTCGTCATTTTTTTCATGCGGGACAACCAATGCAAAGATCAAATCCACTGGTTGATCGTCGAAAGCATCAAAGTCAATTGAAAAATTTAGTTTGATTAGGCATCCATGCACTTTTTTAAGTCCCATGACTTTGCAGTGGGGGATCGCTACACCCTCCCCAATTCCAGTGCTTCCGAGTCGCTCTCGAGCTAACATACTCCGGAATAGATTAAAAGCTTGTTCTTGGTTTGCGCCGAGCTCTTGGGCAATAAATTTGGAAATATTCTCAAGTACTTTTTTTTTGCTGTAACCATTAAGATCGCACATCGCAAGTTCAGGAATTAATACATCTGAAATTCTCATAATGTCCGTCATCGCCCTCGAGTTTTCTCTTTATGTTTGATGATTTGCCTATCAAGTTTGTCCGCAAGCGCATCAATAGCTGCATACAGATCGTGATGTTCAGAATGTGCAAAAAGATCTGCTCCCACTACATAAACCGTTGCCTCGGCTTTTTGCACAAGCTTATCGACGGCAAGACCCACCGCAATGTAGGTTATTTGCTCATAGTGACGTTCTAGTTTAGAAAATTTTGTTCTTACGTAGTCTCTGAGAGGATCTGTTACTGTTAAATGATGTCCACTAATTGTCAGCCGCATATTCTGATCCTTTCACATTGCATTTTCAAAACGCTTTCTTTGACTAGATGATGCGATTCCCATGCTTTCCCTATATTTTGCGACGGTTCGACGAGCAACCTGGATACCTTGTTCTTCTAAAAGAGAGGTTAATTTACTGTCGCTTAAAGGTTTGGTGGCTGGCTCTGCATTAATTATTGCCTTAAGGATCGCACAAACCGCGGTTGATGAGCACTCACCACCGCCGGCGGTTCCCACGTGGCTAGAAAAGAAATACTTAAGTTCAAATACGCCTTGTGGAGTTGCTAGATATTTCGTAGTTGTTACCCTTGAAATTGTAGACTCATGGAGATCTAGACGACTAGCGATGTCCGCAAGTACCATCGGCCGCATAGCCACGGGCCCTTGATTAAGGAAATTCTGTTGTAACTCAACAATAGTTTTTGTAACCCTCATTAGCGTTTCATTCCGACTTTCTACGCTTCGAAGAAACCAGCGAGCTTCTGCAAGATTGTCCTTAAGATATTGGTTTTCGTTGCTGGTGTCTGAGCGTTTGATTAATTGGCTGTAGGAATCGTTGATGCGAAGCCTTGGCATATTGGCATCATTTAGTCTAACCCGCCAACGTCCGTCAACTTTTTCAACAAAAACATCTGGCACAATATAGTCGATATTTTGTGAGGATAACGCGTCCCCTGGTCGGGGATTTAGACTTTTTATTAACAGCATGGCACCTGAAATTTCGTCTCGAGAACAGCCAACTTTTTTCGCAAGTCGTGTTTGATCTGTCGAGGCAATTTCTTTTAAAAATTCGGTAATTAATAGTTTTGCTTGAACAAGAAAAGGAATTTTTTCAGGAAGTTGGTTAATTTGAATGAGCAGACATTCTCTTATATCTCTTGCAAATACCCCGGCTGGATCAAACTGCTGTAGCCTGTGAAGGACGGCGATTATTTCATCTGATTGAAGGATTTCCTCGCCATTCGCATACCTTAAGTGTTCAGTTATGTTAAAAATGTCTTCGATGAGTAATCCATTTTCGTCGATTGAGTCAATTAAAACAGTGGCGACCTGTCGGTCAATATCAGAGAAGGGCGTCAGGTTGAGTTGCCAATGAAGGTGGTCTCTAAGCGATTCGGTTACTTGGTATACTTGTTCGAGATCAACTTCACCGCCACCTGCAGTGCCAGAGGAAGAATTATAAACGTCGTCCCAGTTTGCATCTACTGGAAGTTCACTAGAAAGATCTTCCTCCCATTGATGTTCTGGTGTGTCTTGGGTGGAAGCTGCAAGTAAGTTATTTGCTTCGTCTTCGGAAAGACTTTGGTCTTGAATTGTTTCGACATTTTCAGTGTCGGAATGACTGAGTTCACTAAGATTATTTGCTAGTTGATTATCAGACGCGTCAATTGCTCGCTCGTCCTCTTCTTCTACTTCCAAAAGAGGATTGTTGTATAGTTGCTCTATTACTTCTTGACGCAGCTCCAAAGTAGAAAGCTGAAGGAGTCGAATCGCCTGCTGGAGTTGAGGCGTCATCGTTAATTGCTGACTGATTTTTAATTGTAAACCGGGTCTCATTTTCTGAAAAGCCGCCTAGTTTAAACATACATAAGTTTAGTACTTGAGGGCTTCTCGTGGCAATACTCAATTTTAGTGGCAACGCATTTCATAAACTAAAGTGTTCCCCGAGGTAAGTTTGGCGTACTTTTTCGTCGCGAGAGACTTGATCAGGTGAGCCGTGAGCGATTACACGCCCTTCACCCATGATAAAAGCGTTTTGGCAGATATCTAGTGTTTCTCTGACATTGTGATCTGTTATCAAAACACCGATGCCTCGTTGACTTAAGTAGCGAATAATATTTTTTATATCATTCATAGAAATGGGATCTACGCCTGCAAACGGTTCATCTAGTAATATAAATTGAGGTTGCATTGCGAGCGCCCGCGCTATCTCTACTCGACGGCGTTCTCCACCAGAGAGACTGCCGCCTAAACTCTTGTATAAATGCGTAATGTTAAACTCTTCCAAGAGTTCTTCCAGCTGTCGCTTTTTTTCCTGTTTTGTTAGACCCTTTACAGTCTCCAAAATTGCCAAAATGTTGTTTTGAACATTTAATTTTCTAAAAATCGATGGTTCTTGAGGAAGATAACCAAGACCTTTCCTTGCACGACCATGCATCGGTAAATTTCCAATGTCAGAACCGTCGATTGTAATGCGACCGCGGTCATGCTCAATTAGGCCTATGATCATATAAAAGCATGTGGTTTTACCAGCACCATTTGGGCCTAGGAGACCCACTATTTCTCCTTGATTCAACCAAAGAGACACATCCTGCACCACAGGTTTACGCGCATATGACTTGGCGAGGTTACATGCTTCGAGACGTTTCATGGTGTCGAATTCTGCGATTTTACGCTTTTGGGAGGAATAAAGAGTCTAATACGCTTTTGGCTATTCTCCGCTCCGCCCGCCTTCCAAATCTCATTTTTTAAGTCGTAGTTTATCGAATCTCCAGTTATTACAGTACCATTGCTGGAAAGAGAAGCATTTTGGCTCAGAGTGATTTGTTGTTCTTGTAGTAAATATTCAACATCATTTGCACTTCCAACTAATTCGGGGATTGAAGACGTGATATTTAATTGCTCAAAACTGGCTGGCGATCCAGCGCATTGAATTTTTGTAATTTGTTCTGCATTTTCCGTAATTGTTACGAGATCCGCTTGAATAGATAAGTTGCCTTGTGTGATGAGCACATTACCTCTGTAAATTGTAACTCCTGTTCTTTCATTACGTTCTGCTAAGTCAGATTCGATGCTTATTGGAAACAGTATTTGTGCTTTAATTTCACCGCTGACTAAAATCAAACCAATGCTAAGCGATGTAAAAAATTTATTGAAAGATTTCATATTGGGCTTGAACATTTCTCTTGAATTGGTAACTACCATTCATTGGTTGTGCCGTAAACCCATTTCCGGTTAACGTAATATTATTCGATTTGAGTGTGAAATATGCTTCATTCTCTACTAATCCTGAGTCGAAATTGTAGGTTAAATTCTCAGTGGAAAGAGTGGAAATTTCCATTCTCTGGGTTGATTGAAGTTGTACGTCACCAGACATAAAAATTTTATTTGCCTCTCTATCAAGTAAGGCACTCTTTGCTGATAAGTGCACCGAACTTTGAGACCTATTAGCGGAAATAAACGGTTTCTGCACAAATGCATTACCTTTTTCAATAAATAGTTCTATTTTTGGGGTGATTAATGACAAAGTTCTTTGGCCATCACTTCCAAAGATGCTTGTTTTTGCGTGTCTCATGTAACTATCGGCTATTAGATCCTTATCTGCATGCATTTGTTTTTTTTCCAGAAAGGATTCTGGTGGCGAGTCCCAGATTAACAAGAATCCTGTAATCATTATTATTGCAGAGCTGATTATAAAAAACTGCTTGATCATCTATACTTATCCAGAATATTTTGATATTTGCCCTGAGAGGCCAGTAAGAGCTCTGCTACCTCTCGTACCGCCCCATTTCCGCCACTCGCGTTAGTACACCATGCAGCGATTTGCTGGGTACTATGGCTCGCATTTGCGACGCAAATGCCAAGTCCGACATGGTTAATGGCTCGTAGATCTGGAAAATCATCGCCGACAAAACAAATTTGGTTGAGTTCAAGTGAGTATTTATGACAAATATTTTCAATATCTTTAAGTTTATTTTTACTGCCTTGTATGACCGGCGCTATCTTTAATTCATCTGCTCGGCGAAGAACTAGTTTTGATGTTCTTCCAGTGACGATTCCGACCCTAATATTTGAAGAATGGAGTAATTTTATGCCGAGACCATCTTTGATGTCGAAGGCCTTCAGTTCCTCACCGGAGTTACCATAATATAATTTTCCATCGGTAAGCACGCCATCAACGTCTAGTAAAAGAAGTTTTATACGTTTTGCGGCCTCAACTATTTTTAATGGTACGCCGGTAAGATTATAGGAAGAGAGACTCATATTAGTCCCTCTCTAACGAGATCATGCATATGCAGAATTCCACACAGGCAATTTCTTTCATCCGTTATTAGTAAAGTTGTAATTGATAAGTCCTCCATTATATTTAAAGCCTCCGCCGCGAGAACATTTCCAGAAATCGTTTTTGGATTCGACGACATTACGTCTTTAATTAACGTGTTACCAATATTTAATCCTTGCGATATCATTCTCCTCAGATCACCATCTGTAAAAATTCCTACTAAGCGTTCAGAAATATCGAAGATGGCTGTCACACCAAAACCCTTTGCGGTCATCTCTAGCAGAGCTGTCTGCACACAATCATCCAAATAAACTCGGGGCACTGAAGTATTTTCATGCATTAGGTCCCGCGCTCTCAAAAGAAGTTTTCGTCCGAGGGCTCCACCGGGATGAGACAGCGCGAAATCATGTTCACTAAAACCACGTGTTTCCAAAATTGAAATCGCTAACGCGTCACCGAGCACGAGACAAGTGGCTGTGCTCGTTGTGGGAGATAAATTCATCGGACATGCCTCTCGGGCAACTCGGATGCAAAGATGAATGGCCGCAGCTCTTGCAATTTCAGACTGAGCATCCCCCGTCATGCTTATGAGAGGTACACCTAGCCGTTTTATTCGAGGGAGAATCGTGATTATCTCAGAAGTAGAGCCTGAATTCGAGATGGCAAGAACTACATCTTCCGATGTGATCATTCCCAAGTCTCCATGACTTGCCTCGGCAGGATGCAAGAAAAAAGCCGGTGTCCCTGTACTGGCAAGTGTTGAAGAAATCTTGTTAGCTATATGCCCAGATTTGCCCATGCCAGTAACTACGACTCGACCTTTACACTCATAGATAATATTGCACGCAGATTCAAACTGTTTATCAATCTTTTCTCTTAATTGAGTTATAGCTTCGGCAGCTAAATCAATGGTACGAATGGCAGAGTTAGTAATTTTTTTTGATATCATCGTTGTGATCTTCGGCCTTCAATTTAATAAATCAGTCGTTGGTATTTTGAGAGGCAAGTCGCTATATTTCTCTATAATAACCGTACATTAACCTAGAAAATTTAGTGAAGTCCATAAGATTCCATAGTAAACAATATATCCAGACAGGAATATAGCGCCAACACGTCGCGATATCGTGGCGGAGACATTAAGATCAGCTTCTTTCCATAGGGCTTGAGCCACAAAAATAACGAGAAGAACAGTCATGAATGTCATGCTTAGGTAGTCTCGTAACATAACGTTTGGGCTCAAATTAATTGGGGATATAGCGCCGGCAGTGCTCATAACGAGCAACAGATTAAAGAGATTAGAACCAAAAACATTACCTACGGCAATATCATGGTGGCCCTTGAGTGCGCTTGCGATGGAGGCCGCCAACTCTGGGAGACTAGTGCCCAATGCTATGATTGTTAATCCGATTACTAATTCACTTACACCCAAGTACAGGGCTATTTCACGTGCTCCCCAAACTGTCATTTTGGCACTTATAAGAAGAACCGCTAATCCGCCTAAAAACCAAAAAATTGCAGATTTGGTGTCAAATTCAGCGGTATCTGTTTCGATTTCTGAAACAGTTACGTCGTTTCCTCCTTTATATTTCACCACAGCTATTAAGAGTGGGACCATGAGCATTGCGAGTAAAATACTTTCTACGCGTCCCAACATTCCGTCATAAAGACAAAGACCTGCAATCAACGTCACCATTAAAAGCACCGGACTCTCCTCACGCAAAAGATGTTTTTTCACCGGAAGTGGAGCAATGAGTGCGGTCACACCTAAAACGAGTCCGATATTGGCTAAATTTGAGCCTATGGCATTACCAACGGCCAATTCGCCAGCTCCATTTAGCGCAGCGTTGATGGACACAATTATCTCCGGCGCAGATGTGCCGACAGAAACAATAGTCAGTCCAACCACCATTGGAGATATTCCAAGTTTTCTTGCGGCAGCCGCACTGCCTAGAACAAATTTATCCGCTCCTAGCACTAATCCGATTATGCCAATGATTAATGCCATGATGGCTGTGAGTAAAGTTGTCATGAGGACTCCGAAAACGGTTACTAGTTTTTTTATAACCAGTGAAATGGTATAATGAAATAGGGGTAATGTCATGTTTGCAAAATAGCTTTATTTACGTCAAACGGTCCAGTGCGCTTATTATTTATCGAGATTTATTGAGGATGGTGACTTGAGGAGCAAATGTTTTACCTTAATAGTAGTAGTAATAATGCTATCGACTTCTAATTCACTCGGAGAATTCGAAAGAAGTTCGAAAGAACTTTTTGCTGAAAGATCGTTAAAAAAGATTAAAGAATTTAATGTTAGAAATCTCGAAGGGAGTGAAACTGATCCTTTTGAGCTGGTAGACAAACTAACTATTTCTTTATTAGAAATTATCTCGACTTATAAAAATACCGACTCTCTTCGGGAGGCAATGTTTTTTGAAACTATCATGGCACAAATGTCTCCGCATATAGATTTTTGGCGCATGTCGCGTTCCGTTATGGGTAGTTATCGGAAGATAGCTACCCAACAACAGTTGGCGGAGTTTGAAAATGTCTTTCGAAAAAGCATGTTAGAAACATATGGCCGCGGCCTTCTTAGCTTTAATGATGAAAAGATCATTATTATTAATCAGCGAAAAATTTTACCGGATGAGGTAAAAGTCTCAGTAAAACAGGAGATCCACAGTTTGGGAAAAGTTTATCCTCTCTCATATACAATGAAAAAAAGTGAGGAAGGGGCATGGATAATCTCAAATGTGGTTATAGATGGTATAAATCTCGGGAAAACTCTTCGGAATCAATTTGGTCTGGCAGCACGAAAAAATCATGGAAATTTAGATATTGTAATTAAAAATTGGTTAGCTGAAACTAATTGAACGGCAACTCCGAGCTTAGATACTTATGTCGATTGACGAAATACGTGCTCTTTTGGAACTAAGATTCCCAGCAACTTACATCGATGTAAAGTATATCGGCAATCAGTACTTGATAACCGTTGTAGACGATAAATTTGTCGGCAAGAAACCGGTTCAAAGACAGCAGTTGGTGTACTCGGCGCTAAAACAGGCAATCATGTGCGGGACTATACATGCGGTGCAAATCAAAACGTTTAGCAAAAACGAGTGGCAGCAATATACTTCTAATATGGGGTAGAGTGCTCAAACTTCAGTATGGTGGCCATAAAAAAAGTCAAAAAAATTCCTTAGGCATATTATGGAAAAAATCGTTATCCAAGGTGGTACATCTTTGATGGGGTCTTTGGAAATATCTGGCTCCAAAAATGCCTCTTTACCTATATTGGCTGCAATGCTCCTTTGTGAGGGTAAAACGACAGTTGCAAATTTGCCTCATCTTCAAGATGTGACGACCTCTTTGGAGTTGCTAGGTTCTCTCGGAGTCGAATTAAGCATAGATGAGAATCGCTACGTCGAAGCAGACACTAGGACAATTCATAGCCTAACGACGCCCTCTGAGTTGGTTAGGAAGATGCGTGCTTCAATTTTGGTATTGGGCCCGATGTTGAGTCGGTTTGGAGAGGCTAAAGTATCTTTTCCGGGTGGCTGTGCCATTGGTAGCCGCCCAGTAGATCTCCACATCGCAGGAATGGAATCTTTAGGAGCCGAAATTGTAATAGAAGATGGGTTTATTAAAGCCTCTCGGAGGGAGCGTTTGCGTGGGGCTACAATAAATTTGCCTTTTCCTTCAGTTGGAGCTACAGAAAACATTATCATGGCAGCCTCTTTGGCTGAGGGGACCACGCGCATTAATAATTCTGCTTTGGAACCTGAAATTATCGATCTTGTTGACTGCTTGAATGCTTGGGGTGCTAATATCCGCGGTGCTGGTAAATCTACGATAGTGATTGAGGGTGTTCAAAAAATGAATGGAGGGTTCTTTCGAGTGATGTCAGATCGAATAGAAACCGCGACTTTCCTAGCTGCAGCCGCGGCCACCGGTGGAAAAATTAGAACAAGGAATGTCGATCCGACAAATATTAGTGCAGTACTAGAAAAATTGCGAAAAGCAGGGGGAGATCTTACCCTTGGCGCAGACTGGATCGAGCTCGACATGCGAGGTAAACGCCCAAAGGCAGTAGATTTTAAAACTGGCCCTTATCCCGATTTTCCAACCGATATGCAAGCTCAATTCACAGTCGTCAACTCCCTTGCAATTGGGACTGCTTACATTACGGAAACAATTTTTGAAAATCGTTTAATGCAGGTACAAGAACTTCGCCGCATGGGGGCCAAAATTGCTCTCAATGATAACGAAGCAGTCGTTACAGGAGTTTCCAAACTCACAGGAACCAGAGTTATGGCCTCTGATTTGAGGGCGTCAGCTGCTTTAGTCATTGCCGGAGTCGCAGCAGAGGGAGAAACAATCATTGAAGAAATTCATCATGTAGACCGAGGGTATGAGTGTTTCGAAGAGAAATTGCATCAGCTTGGTGCTAAAATCACGCGCACATCGAGTTAACAAAAAAAGGGGAATAGTGTTGCATATGGTAACATTGGCCCTGACAAAAGGGCGAATTCTGAGAGAATCGCTTCCGATATTACGTGAGGCCGGTATTTGCCCAGTAGGAGATGTTTTTAGTAGTCGTAAATTAATGTTTGCGACAAACATCCAGCACTTGAGGTTATTGATTTTGCGTGGAGTTGATGTGCCGACCTATGTGCAATTTGGGGCTGCTGATCTTGGAATTACTGGGAAAGATCAGCTCTTAGAACATGGCGGGCAGGGATACTATGAGCCTCTTGATTTAAAGATTGCCACATGCAGGCTAATGACTGCGGTGTTGCCGAACGTTGAAGTCAGATTTGATCGCACTGTTGTGGCTACAAAGTATATCAATGTGGCTCGAAAATTTTATGCTGGGTTGGGCCGCCAGACTGAATTAATCAAGTTATACGGTGCGATGGAACTAGCCCCACTATTAGATTTGTCTGATGAGATAGTGGATATTGTAGATACAGGGAATACGCTTGCCGCACATGGTCTTGTCGCTCAAAAGCTTATTGCTAACATAAGCTCTCGCTTGATTGTCAACAAACTAGCAATGAAAGGTAATTTTACAGTGGTGAACGAAATTATTAATTCGATAAGGAATGTTTTGGGGTCTGACTATGAGGCGAATTAATAAAATCAGAGTGCTCGACACAAATGACCCTAATTTTAACGATGATTTCCCTCAGACCACCTTTGCGGAAATGGCTGACAGCGAATCTGTTGATAATGTCGTTGATGAAATTCTAAGAGCTGTTAGAGACGACGGCGACGATGCGCTCTTAGAATATACCAATAGATTTGATGGAAGAGATTGCCGAAAATTAAGTGACCTGTTTATTACGCATGATGATTTGGAACGAGCAAAAATGAAGGTTGATCCAAACGTTCTGGATGCCTTGAAGTTGGCGGCTACACGGATACAAGCCTACCATCAACGTCAATTACAAGAATCTTGGCAGTATAGCGAGGAAGATGGGAATTTGCTCGGACAAAAAATTACTGCAATTGAGCGAGTTGGTGTTTATGTTCCCGGGGGGAAAGCAAGCTATCCGTCGTCAGTTCTGATGAACGTTATTCCTGCGCGAATTGCTGGAGTAAATGAAATTGTAATGGTTGTGCCAGCACCGAATGGAGAAATCAATCCAAGTGTTTTGGCGGCCGCTGCGTTAGCCGGAGTTGAGGAGGTATGGACTCTAGGGGGAGCGCAAGCTATCGCCGGTCTCGCATACGGTACTCAATCGTTAAGGAAGGTTGATAAAATAGTTGGCCCCGGAAATATATATGTTGCTTCTGCTAAGCGTAAAGTATTTGGAAAAGTTGGGTTGGATATGGTTGCTGGACCGAGCGAGATAATGATTATATGTGACGGAAAGACAAATCCGGATTGGATTGCTATGGATCTTTTTTCGCAGGCAGAGCATGATGAGAATGCTCAAGCGGTACTGCTGTCATGGGACGCAACTTTTATAAAACAGGTTTACGCAAGCATCACAAAGTTGCTACCTGACATGGAGCGAAAAGAGATCATCGAAAAGTCTTTTGCTAATCGTGGAGCACTGATAAAAGTTAAAGATAGTGACGAAGCTGTCGCTCTATGTAATAAGATGGCGCCAGAACATCTCGAATTATCTGTTTCAGAACCTGAGAGATTACTTTCGCAAATTCGTCATGCTGGTGCCATTTTCCTTGGAAGACATTCCGCGGAGGTATTGGGTGATTACTGTGCCGGCCCGAATCATGTTTTACCGACTTCGGCGACAGCGAGATTTTCCTCGCCTCTTGGGGTTTATGATTTTCAAAAGCGTAGTTCCATAATTTTTTGCACGTCAAAAGGAGCGACTTTTCTTGGACGTGTTGCGTCAACACTTGCGCGGAGCGAGTCGCTCGATGCGCATGCCCGTTCTGCAGAATATCGAATCGAAGATTAGTATTACTAAAAATTAGTGGTGAGGTGATGGGAGAGGGGAAAAGCATATATTGGAGTAGATTCGTTAAAGATTTAAGTCCATATAGGCCTGGTGAACAACCAGGCAAAGAAAACGTTATAAAATTAAATACTAATGAGAGTCCTTTTGGACCTTCACCTAGCGTCCTTCGTGCAGTTCAAGCAGTGTTGAACGACGACCTTAGGCTCTATCCCACCCCCAACGGAAATCCGTTAAGGGAAAAGATATCAAATTATTATGGGTTGTCTGAGAGACAAGTTTTTTTGGGAAATGGGTCCGATGAGGTGCTTGCCCATGCTTTTAACTGCTTTTTTCGCAAAGACAAACCGATACTTTTCCCCGAAATAACATATAGTTTTTACTCTGTTTTCTGCAAATTATATGGTATTAAAAACAAAAAAATTTCGCTGACCCAAAACCTAAAGATAAACCTCGAAGATTATTACATCGCAAATGGAGGGATCATATTTCCTAACCCAAATGCGCCAACTGGGACGCTATTGAGTTTGGATAATATCCGTTGTCTCTTAGAATTCAACACCGAATCCGTGGTCATAATCGACGAGGCGTATATTGATTTTGGAGGAGTGAGCGCATTGCCGTTGCTTAAAAATTATAAGAATATGTTAATAATACATACATTATCAAAATCACGCGCCCTCGCAGGAATGCGAATTGGATATGCGTTAGGTTCTGATGAGTTAATTGATGGTCTTTATCGTGTAAAAAATAGTTTTAATTCATATCCCACTAGTCGCTTGCAAATCGCGGCAGCAATTGCATCTTTTAAAGATGAAGATTATTTTCAGGATAGTATTAAAAAAATAAAAAAGGGACGAGATGCTTTGTCAAAAGGACTTCAGGTGCTGGGCTTTGCTGTGACCCCATCTTTCGGAAACTTTCTACTAGTTGCTCATGCTGATCATGGAGCTTTTAGTATTTGGAAACGGCTACGTCAAGACGGGATTTTGGTTCGACATTTTGATCAGTACCCAATTTCAAATCATCTTAGAATATCCGTTGGCAACGAGGTGCAGAATAGAGCACTTCTTGAGGCGTTGAGAGAGATATGTGGTACCGATACAAATTGAGGAGCCCCCAAAATTTACTTTATCCCACTTATGCTCGGCCTTGTTCCCGCGATTGCTGTAACTTTAAAAGTGGCACCTCTTCGCCAAATTGAGAGCGTGATGGGTTTACCAGGTTGAACCTTTGAAATTTGAGTCATGCTCGTTTGTGGATCCAACACGCTGACGCCATTGATTTTGATAACAATATCACCGGGAAATAGATTTAGATTGTCGGAAGGGCCGTTTACTGCAATCGCTCGGATTAACAATCCATGTCGAATTGGAGTTTTTAACTGCCTTGCGAGCCTGGCGGTTACTGGAATTGCATCTAGCCCTAACCACCCGCGAATAACAAACCCGTGTTGAAGTATTTCATTCAGCACATGCATCGCGGTTGTGGATGGTATTGCAAAACTAATGGAACCAGTGTTGCCAATACTTGCGGTATTTATTCCCAGCAAGTTTCCGTCAAGGTCAACCAGAGCACCGCCTGAGTTTCCAACACTTATTCCTGCGTCCGTTTGTAAAAAATTTTCAAAAGTATTTAATCGCAGCCCCGCCCTTCCGGTAGCACTAATGATACCTTGAGTGACCGTCTGTCCAATGCCGTGAGGGTTACCAATTGCCAGCACTACGTCTCCGACTTCAGCAGATTCCGATTTTCCTATTGAAATTGGTTGCAGATTATCGATATCAATCTTGAGAACCGCCAAATCTGTATCCGGATCGCTTCCCACGAGTTTCACTGGCGCAGTCCTGCCATCGTATAGCATCGTGAGTATTTTGTCCGCGTCAGCGATAACATGATGATTCGTCATAATAATTCCATCGGCCCTCATTATTACCCCGGACCCTAAAGATGTTTGCGGTATTTTAATTTGAGTGACTAAGCGTCCGAAGAGAGGATGCTTGGAAAGTGGATGATCAATGCGACCTAGCGCCACCTTGCGAGTATAAATATTGACCACAGATGGTGCTGCTCGGCTCACTGCTTGCGAATAACTGGTGTAGCCATTACCAAATTGGGTGCTCTCGTCGTTTACTTGGTTGTCAGTTCTGACTAGAATTTTGTCCTGCAAAGATGGAAAAATAATAATTGTTATTAGAGCAATTGCCAGACCAAGCATTGCGGAGGTTGCGATTTTTTTTGTGAAAGAGTCGGTCATATTGTTTTTTCCCCTGATAGTTTAAAATACTTGCTCGTCCATGTCACATCGGGCATTAAAAGAGTTTGGAATCAGTTTCCACGCACTTAATTTCGGCGCACAAGTGTTACTTTGGATTGCCCTGACTTGGGAGGCACAGCATGGCTAAACTGAAGAAGCGACTTTGGATCCAGAACCATGTGAAAGATCCGCACGTAAAAAAAAGCATAAGTGAAGGTTTTAGATCCCGAGCGAGTTACAAATTGCTACAAATGAATGAGAAAGACCAACTTTTAAAACCTGGTATGGCGGTAATAGATTTAGGTGGTGCGCCTGGCGGATGGGCTCAAGTGGCCTCGAAAATAGTAGGAAAAAAAGGAGCTGTGGTGTCGGTAGATCTATTGCCGATAGAACCGATTATGGGTGTGCATGTGTTGAAGGGTGATATTGCAGAAACAAGTGTTTTTAGTCGGCTTCAGGATTCGATGGGCACAAAGAATGCTGACCTTGTTATGTCTGACATGGCTCCTAATCTAACGGGAATCAATGATATTGATGGGCCTAAAATTATACACCTTGCTAACTTAGCGGTGGTCGTATGTGAGAAGGTGTTAACAATTGGTGGTAGTCTGGTTGTGAAATTATTCCATTCCGACGACGCTCACGGGTTTGTGCGAAGGCTCAGAAGAGTGTTTAATACTCTAAAGGTTAGAAAACCGACGTCGTCGCGATCGAGTTCATCAGAGTTTTACGTTGTGGCCAAAGGATATAAGGGTGGCATGAGGTGTTAATATGAATGATTTGGCTAAAAACTTAGTGGTTTGGCTTGTGTTAGCAGCGGTGTTATTGTCAGTGTTTAACAGTTTTTCTCCGCCGCCAACAGACAACAGCCTCGGATATTCTGATTTCGTTGTGGACGTACAGAACGAACGAGTATCTTCAGTGATTATCGAGGGTCTTATTATTGAGGGAGAGCGTAGGGACGGAACGAAGTTTCGAACGGTGTTGCCTACGATTGGCGATCAAGGGCTGATGGATGACCTGCTGAATCACAACGTTAAGATTGTTGCGCGCGAGCCAGAAGCGCCTAGTTTGATTTCACAATTGTTGGTTGCCGCGTTTCCTATTCTCTTAATCCTTGGCATCTTTATGTTCTTCATGCGACAGATGCAGGGCGGTGGTGGAGGCAAGGGTGGTCCGATGAGCTTTGGGAAAAGTAAGGCTAAACTTCTAACGGGCGATCAGATCAATACTACCTTTGCTGACGTTGCCGGAGTGGACGAAGCCAAAGAAGATGTCGGTGAATTAGTTGAATTTCTAAGTGATCCCTCGAAATTTCAACGGCTTGGTGGAAGAATTCCTAAGGGTGTTCTCATGGTAGGTCCTCCTGGTACCGGAAAAACTTTACTCGCGAAAGCGATCGCTGGAGAAGCTCAAGTGCCCTTTTTCTCGATATCTGGTTCAGATTTTGTTGAAATGTTCGTTGGTGTCGGGGCATCTCGAGTTCGAGATATGTTTGAGCAGGCAAAACGACAGGCACCATGCATAATCTTTATAGATGAAATAGACGCTGTTGGCAGACACCGCGGGGGGGGTTATGGGGGCGGTAACGACGAGCGGGAGCAAACTCTTAATCAGCTTCTAGTTGAGATGGATGGGTTCGAAGGCACGGAGGGGGTCATCGTAATCGCTGCGACTAACCGTCCAGATGTCTTGGATAAAGCTTTACTGCGCCCTGGTAGATTCGACCGACAAGTTTATGTCGGTTTACCCGATATTCGGGGTCGCGAACAGATACTCCGAGTACATTCGAGAAAAGTCCCTTTGGAAGACTCCGTAGAGTTAAACGTTTTAGCGAGAGGTACTCCAGGTTTCTCTGGAGCTGACCTGGCAAATCTGGTCAATGAGGCCGCGTTATTTGCCGCGAGGGGCGACCGGAGAATGGTATCGATGGCGGAGTTTGAGAAAGCTCGAGATAAGATAATGATGGGTGCTGAGCGTCGCTCTATGGTGATGTCAGATAAGGAAAAAATTAATACAGCTTACCATGAAGCAGGACATGCGATTATAGGTCGTCTCGTCCCTGAACATGACCCGGTACACAAGGTGACCATTATTCCTCGCGGGCGAGCGTTAGGAGTGACTCAATACTTACCTGAGGAAGATCGGTACAGCATGAGCAAAAGACAAATCTTTGGGCAACTTTGCAGTCTTTTTGGAGGACGCATTGCTGAGGAGCTTGTGGGCGGTTTTGAGGGAGTTACTACAGGAGCGCAAAATGACATCGAGCGAGCGACGCAGATGGCGCGAAACATGGTAACCAAGTGGGGACTGACTGAGAGAATGGGTCCTGTGTTGTATGGCGAAGACGAATCGCAAGCCCCAGGCGGAGGTAACACCCATTACTCGGAAGATACTTCTAGGGAGATTGATGAAGAAGTGCGTATTATATTGGATAGTGCCTATGTGAAATCAAAAGCGCTTTTAGAAGAGCATAGAGATGTGCTCGAGTCTATGAAAGACGCTCTTATCGAATATGAGACAATTGACGCAGAACAGGTGGACGACTTAATGAAGCGAATTCCTGTTCGTCCACCACGGCATTGGGATGATGATGATAAAGGCGGAATATCAAACAATGAAACTGAGATTAGTACCGATCCTCCTGATGCCATCGGGACGGTGGTAGAGGGAGCTTAGTACCTCTACCCTATACCTTTTGAGTTGTCGCCTTACAATGCGGGTCTGCCGACTTAGTAAAGGGTGTTCATAAGGAAAAACGTGAGCGGTCATTTGTGTAAAATACAAATAATGGGCGTTATAAACGTCACCCCTGATTCCTTTTCAGACGGTGGGAAATTTGTCAAAGGCAACAGCATAGACATCGATGGTATACTCCGAACGGTTGAGTTCATGTTAGCGGCAGGCGCAGACATGATTGATGTTGGGGGCGAGTCTACTCGTCCTGGTGCCGATCCAGTTGGGGTAGACCAGCAATCCTCTCGCGTATTACCGGTTTTAGAATCACTTAAAGCTCATTTTGATACAATTGTATCCGTCGATACCAGTTGTCCTCAGCTCATCAGAGAAGCGGCCTCTGTCGGAGCCGATTTTATCAATGACGTTAGAGCGTTGCAGCGACCGGGTGCTCTAGAGGCAGCTGTTGACACCCGACTGCCAGTTTGTTTGGCCCATATGCAGAATCAGCCGAAGAGCATGCAAGATCGACCCTTTTATCGAGACGTTACGTCTGAAGTTCTTGCCTTTTTATTGGAAAGAAAGGATGCGTGCTTGTCTGCAGGTATGGCTCCAGAAAAAATTTATATAGATCCTGGGTTCGGATTTGGTAAGACCCTAGAGCATAATATTGCGCTTTTTCGCGCCATTGATCAGTTTGTTGCTACCGGATTTCCGGTTATAGTAGGGGTGTCTAGAAAGCGAATGATTAGTGAGCTTCTTCATGATCCGTCAGAGCAAAGACTAATGGGTAGTGTAACCTTGGCGCTCTTAGCTGCTCAACGCGGAGCATCTATTTTGCGGGTGCACGACGTAGATGAGACAGCCAAGGCAATTAAAATTCTTCACCAAATTGACTTTTAGGCTCCGCAATGAAGAAAAAAATTTTTGGAACTGACGGTATCCGTGGTCGAGTAGGCCAATTCCCTATAACTGCAGATTTTGTTCTCAAACTAGGTTGGGCGGTAGGACGGTTACTGAATCGGTCAAGCAGTTCGAAGAAACGAGTTTTAATTGGTAAAGATACAAGGGTCTCTGGATATATGTTTGAATCGGCTTTAGAAGCCGGTCTCATTTCGGCTGGTGTTGAGGTGGGTATGCTTGGTCCGATGCCTACCCCTGCTATAGCATATTTAACACGAGCGTTACGTGCCTCAGGTGGCATTATGATCAGTGCATCTCATAATCCTTATTACGATAATGGCGTTAAATTTTTTGGCGCGGACGGATATAAGTTTTCGAAAGAGATTGAGGCAGAGGTAGAGCGAATTCTCGATCTAGAACAAAAGACGGTGGATTCTGATTGTCTTGGTAAGGCGTATCGGATCACTGATGCAGAGGGCAGATATGTTGAATTTTGTAAAAGCACATTGCCTATTGGATGTAATTTGAATGGTCTCAGAATTGTAGTCGATTGCGCGCATGGAGCTACTTACAGCGTAGCTCCGAAGGTATTCAAAGAGCTAGGCGCTGATGTAATACAGATAGGCACTGCCCCTGATGGTTTTAATATTAACAGCGGATGTGGGTCCACTGATATTAACGCATTGCAAAATAAGGTCGTTGAACTTAGAGCAGATTTCGGGGTTGCGCTGGACGGAGACGGTGATAGGGTCCTCATGGTAAATAAAAAAGGGGTAGTGGTAGATGGTGACGAACTTCTCTACATTATTGCGTCTCATCGAGCATCGACATCCGTTGGGTGTAGTGGAGTTGTCGGCACACTAATGACTAATGTAGGGGTTGAAATTGCGCTTCGTAACAAGCAGATTCCTTTTGAACGAGTCAGCGTGGGGGATCGATATGTTGTTGAAAAACTGATTAAATATAATTGGGATCTAGGCGGTGAGTCGTCGGGGCACATCTTATGCAGGGATATAAATACGAGTGGAGATGGTATTGTCGCGTCGTTGCAGGTGATCAGAGCGCTCTCTGAAACTGGACTCACTTTATCTGAGGCAACAAGCAGTATTTCAAAATTACCTCAGAAAATGATCAACGTCCCTGCACAAAATAACATCGATTTGGAGTCTAATTTAGCTGTGATTCAGGTATTGAAACATGCGGAAAAGGAGCTTAATGGATATGGTCGTGTTCTTCTTCGACCCTCGGGAACGGAGCCACTCATTCGCGTGATGGTTGAAGGAGAGGAAAATGAACTGGTGGATAGGTTGGCTAAAGAGATTGCTGAAGTTTTGCGTCATCAAGCAAAATGAATTGATCTAGTCAACGGAGAGCTGTGTTGTTTCTTTTTGCTGCTTAGGTTAGCATTCCACTACTACTGAGAGGGTGCTTTTCTAAGGTGGCTAAGCAAATCGTAGGAGAGTCAAAAACATTGTTAGTTGCAGGAAATTGGAAGATGAATGGATCAACAGCCACGGCTTCTGATTTTCTAGAAAGTATCGTCCATCATTGGAATGGGTCCGATCGAGTAGATGTCGGATTGTTTCCACCTTCAGTTTACGTTTCTCAATTTGAAAAAACATTGCGAGGAAGCTCCATTAAGGTCGGTGGACAAAATATCGCCACTAAGTTGGAAGGGGCATTCACGGGAGAGGTGAGTAGCCGAATGCTAAAGGATCTAGGTTGTCAGATGGTGTTAGTAGGACACTCGGAGCGCCGAATAAATTTTCAGGAGGATGATGAAACAATTGCCGCGAAGTACCACCTGGCATGCGCTGCAGACCTTACCCCAATCCTGTGTGTCGGTGAAACCTCAGACCATCGTGATGCTGGATCAACCATCGATGTAATATCTGAGCAGATTGATGCAGTTAAGAGTTTAGTTGGGGAACATGACTTATGTGCTGGGGTTATAGCTTATGAGCCGGTTTGGGCAATAGGTTCGGGGGTGGCTGCATCGCCAACACAGGCCCAGGAGGTGCACTCATCGATTAGAGATTTATTAGGACCAAATGGCAAGCAGACACAAATTATTTACGGGGGGAGTTTAAACAGGGATAATGCACAAGCTTTGTTTGCAGAGCAAGATATTGATGGAGGTTTAGTTGGCGGTGCTTCACTGCATGCGGAGCATTTCCTAGAAATAATAAGGCTGGCAGAATACGCATGATTAATAGTTACATATTAGTGTTTCATTTTGTAGTTGCGGTAGCGCTGATTGGATTGATTTTATTGCAACAGGGTAAAGGGGCGGAGGCGGGAGCTTCATTTGGCTCAGGGGCTTCTCAAACAGTATTTGGTAGTAGTGGAAGTTGGAATTTTTTTAGTAAATCGACTGCGGTTTTGGCGACAATATTTTTTGTAACCAGTATAAGTTTAGCTGTGATTGCAAAAAACCGTTCAATTGTTGATGAATCATTTATTTCTGAATCGCAAGAGTTACAGGGCACTGAGAAAGGAGTGTCAGATATTCCTGAAACTCAGGACGAACAGATTCCAGTAGATGATCTGTCCGATTTGCCGCTTGAATGAGAATTAGTGAAAAGCCCAAGTGGTGGAATTGGTAGACACGCTATCTTGAGGGGGTAGTGGCGAAAGCCGTGCCGGTTCAAGTCCGGCCTTGGGCACCATATCAAAATCCGATGTAATCCAATAAACTCCTTATAGTCCTGTTATTACAGGGTTTTCTAGGCTAACTTAGCACATTATTATCCACAATAGTGTATTGACATCCCCAATAATCGACGGTATTTTTGACGGTATACTGGTTCATTTGTTGTTTGGTACCGTCAAATGTCACTCACTGCTGTTCAAGTCAA